>Ga0209536_100016055_pt1 | contig 10660 bp, 10 predicted proteins | sample DeeMarSeWOR28_12_FD_187461 | JGI IMG/M metagenome (GOLD analysis project Ga0209536, IMG submission 187461) | Marine sediment microbial communities from White Oak River estuary, North Carolina - WOR-2-8_12 (SPAdes) (version 2) | ecosystem: Environmental > Aquatic > Marine > Intertidal zone >...
AAGCCGCATCCATTGCCCAAACAAAATTACGATCGCTGCCCCTTAAAACTCGCGAGGAAATTATTCAATCCATACGCAATGTGGGCAATACCAATGCCGAAGATTATGGCCGCATGGAATTCGAGGAAACCGGTCTGGGCAAGCCGGAAGATAATATCAAAAAAAATCAGGCGGCATGCCAGGTCATGGGTATGGAAGACCTGGAGCCGGAGGTGTTCAGTGGTGACAAGGGCGTCACGATCATTGAGCGCATACCGGTGGGAGTGATTGCCTCGGTAAATCCAGTCACCAATGGCGCACCAACGATTCTGTTCAACGCGATCATGATGTTGGCCGGCGGCAACACGGTGGTCAACAACCCGCATCCGAAGACCAAAATGGTTTCGGCCCGCGTCATCCGAGATCTGAATCAAGCCATTGCTGCAGCCGGCGGCCCTGAAAATTGTGTGTGCTGTTTGGAAGAGCCATCGGTGCCATCGGCCCAGGCGCTGATGACGCACCCGAAGATCAGGTTAATTGCCGTCACCGGCGGTCACGGCGTGGTGGCTTTTGCAACGCAAACAGGCAAACGCCTCATTGCTGGCGGCCCCGGAAACCCGCCGGTGGTCGTCGATGAAACCGCCGACCTGGAACGCGCTGCCGGATGTATCGTCGAGGGCGCTTCATTTTCCAATTGTATGGCCTGTGCCAGCGAAAAGGAAATCTTTGTGGTTGAATCGGTCGCGGATCAACTCAAGCAGCATTTGAAAAAGCATGGTGCCTATGAAATTGATGCCGCCCAGGGAGAAGATCTGCTCAAACATATCTTCAAAGAAATAAAAGGCCCCGATGAACCCGGTGCCATTAATATGGATTACATCGGCAAATCGCCGGGCACGATATTGCAAACCATCGGTTTAAATGTCGGGCCTGAAGCACGCATCGTCATATTGGAAACGGATGCGCATCACCCGCTGGTCTGGACCGAACAGATCATGCCGGTTTTGCCGTTTGTCCGCTGTGCCACTGCCGATGAGGCGATTGAGAAAGCCATCGCCGCTGAGCAGGGCAACGGGCACACCATGGCAATTCACTCCAATAACATCCAGACCATCAAAAAGATGGCCGCAATGGCCAAATGTGCGGCTTTTGTAAAAAACGGATCCTGCGGTCTGGCCAGTGTGGGGGTTGCTGCAGAAGGCTACACATCGTTTCACATTGCCACCAATGGCGAAGGGCAAACCCGGCCCAGGATGTTCACACTCATCCGGCGTTGCGTATTGGCCGATGATTTTCGTTTCCGTTACGGCGCATAAAATCGCAAAGCGATCATACTCAAGGGAAAGGTTATGACCATCGATCGAAGACAGGTTGAAATCATCGTCGAAAAAGTTTTGGAAGGTTTGTCTTCTACCGGCCAAAATTCTACCGCGAACAATCCCTCCCCGGAAGGTTCTGGTGGCGTTTTTCAGGAAATGGAGGGTGCCATCCAGGCGGCCGCCGGTGCGCAGCAAGCGCTCGTTCGCCTGCCGCTAGCCACCCGGGAAAAGATTATCCAAACCCTGCGGGATGTGGGCTGGTCCAATCGTGAAGAATACGGCCGAATGGAATTGGAAGAAACCGATCTGGGCGCGGTCAATGGCACTGTGCTGAAATTAGAGGTGGCTTGCGGTGTTCCAGGCATGGAAGACCTGGCGTCTGAAGTTTACATGGGCGATCGCGGTGTCACCATTAACGAACGCTTACCGGTTGGCGTAATTGCATCGATAAATGCGATCACCAATGCGGCGCCGGGGATCATCCACAACGGTATCATGATGCTGGCCGCCGGCAACACCGTCGTTCACAATCCACACCCAAAAACAAAAATCATATCTGCCCGCGTTATTCAGGATGTCAACGCCGCCATTGTTGCAGCGGGCGGGCCTGCCGATTGTATGACCACGGTCGCCGAGCCCGATATCCCCACCGCCCAGTATTTGATGACCCATCCGCAGATTGATATGATTTCCGTCACGGGCGGACATCGCGTGGTTGAATTTGCCACCAAAACCGGCAAGCGTGTCATCGCCGGCGGCCCGGGCAATCCGCCGGTGGTGGTCGATGAGACCGCCGATCTGGACCATGCCGCCCAATGCATCATCAGAGGCGCCTCATTTAGTAATTGCACACCCTGCTCCAGCGAAAAGGAAATTTTCGTTGTCGAATCAGTTGCCGATAGGCTCAAATCGCTTTTAGTCCACCATGGTGCCTATGAACTCAGCAAGGAGCACGAAGAGGCCCTGCTCAAAGAAATTTTCAAAGAGATTCGATCCGGGCGTGTTCCCAGCGTCATTAACATGGATTACATCGGCAAACCGCCCCATGTCATTTTAAAACGCGCCATTGATTTGGACGTACCGCCGGAAACCCAAATCGCCATTTTAGAAACCGATAAAGATCACCCCCTGATCTGGACCGAGCAGATTATGCCGATCCTGCCGTTTGTCCGCTGTCGGGATGCGAAAGAAGCCATGACAATGGGCGTGGCGGCCGAACAGGGATTGCGGCACACCATCGTCTTTCATTCCAATAATCTTAAAAACCTGGCCTACATGTCCAGTATTGCCGATGCCTCCCAGTTTGTCAAAAACGCCTCATCCATCGGAGGGATCGGTGTCGAAGGCGAGGGCTTTAAATCACTGCATATCGCCACTGGCGGCGAAGGATTGGTGCGTCCCCGGGTCTATTCCTTGATCCGGCGCTGCGTGCTCACAGATGACTTCCGCTACCGTTTTGGGATAGAGGCTGACCTATCCACTTAAGGGTCTGCCAGTTGAAGCGTTTCGCCATTGGCTGGATCCAAAACATTCAATAAAGGCCAAACAGGGAGTTGAAAATGGAATTGTTGAGAAGAGAAAATTTCTCATCCGGTGCGCCCCTGGAAGACAAGATCGGGTACAGCCGAGCCGTCAAAGTGGGCAATTTCGTCTTCGTTGGCGGAACGACGACCACAACCCCGCAAGGAGAAGTTGAGGCCGAGGGGGACGCCTATCTTCAAACCAAGATTGTGCTCCAAAAGATTCAACAAGCGTTGAAAAAGGCCGGCGCCAAACTGTCGGAAGTATACCGGGTTCGTATCTATGTGACCGACATCGCCAGGGCCCAGGAATATATGCAGGCCTACGCGGAATTCTTTAAAGAAATCAAACCGGTGACGATCCTGGCGGAGGTCAGCGCACTGGCGCGTCCAGCCCATCTGGTTGAAATCGAAGCCGAAGCCATTATCGGCTCGTATCTGGTACGAAAGCGCTAGCCCGAAATTTTTTGAATAAAACAGGTATTACGCTTAACATGCGACTGCACCTACTTCAACATGACCCCGTTGATTGGTCACGCACCAACATCACGATGTGGGCCCAAAATAAAGGGTACCCCTTCGCCCATACCTACCTCTGTAATAATGAAAAACTTCCCGCCGTCGATGACTTTGATTGGCTGATGGTTATGGGTGGTTCGCCGCATGCCTGGGAAGAAGATACGTACCCATGGCTGCCTGATGAAAAAGAATTTATTGCCAGGGTTCTGAATCACAACAAAATCATATTGGGGGTATGTTTTGGTGCCCAGCTTCTGGCAGAAGCCTTAGGTGCAGAGGTCTTTCCGAATCCTGACAAAGAAATCGGCTGGTACGAGGTCACCCTAACGCCTGAGGGTCAACGATCCTATTTGTTCCAGGATGTCCCGCAACAATTTATAACTTTTCACTGGCACGCGGATCACTTTTCCCTGCCCCCGGGCTGCACCCGATTGGCCCGCAGCGAAGCCAGCGCGAATCAGGCTTACATCTGCCGCAAACGGCCGATTGCCGGCATCCAATTTCATCCGGAATATCATTTGGCACTGGTTGAATATTTGGCACGCGAGTGGGGTGATGAATGGGAAAAGGGGCGGTTTGTCGCCGGCAAAGAAAAAGTGCTCTCTCAAACCGATCAACTTCCAGAAACGTATGGGTTGATGGCAACGATATTGGATAATATGGATCGTCAATTCAAGGTGAAGAACTGAAATTTTTAATGGGTCGTACATTTGGCCCGTCACCCACCCTTGCCATAACGATGAAAACTCAGATCCGCAGCGGAAAACAAAAAGCGCTAATTGAACTTTTCGAGGATCGCGCCCCACAGACGGCCCAACAGATAGGACGTCTGCTCCCGCTTGCGGTGCCCCTCTGTCATGCCAAGTTTGCCGGCGATGAACTCATGTTTATGATCCCGGCGGTTATCGAACCTGAATTCTTCAAACCGTCGATCGAGCCGGGGGATGTCCTTTACTATCCCATTCAACAAACCATCTGTCTGTTTTTCGGTGACCACATTGTACCCTTTGGGCAGGGGCCGTTTAATGCGATTGGCAAAATCACTGAGGGCACCGCTGATTTGGAGCAGCTCGCCGAATTAATCGCCCATGAAGGATTCCAGTGGGCCCAATTTACGAAGCACTAAATGTTGAGGGGAAAAATAGATGCACAAAATTTCGGAATTAACAGCTGAAATTGCCCGTGAAAGGGAAAAAATATGGCAGAAAGCCCCCCCTGAACTGGAAAGTTTAAAGTCCCATCAAAAAGGACGCGCCGGAAATGTCACTGTACGCATATATGCCTTTGCTGACGCTTACCGCAACCAGAGAAATCTCTGGCTTTTGCGAGATGGTGTGAAGACGCAAAACTTAACGATTGAAGTCGCGAGATCTGTCTTGGCACCATTTCTGCGCGAAATGGCCGATCGCTTTGAAATATGGGCCCTGTCTACCCCCAGTAAGCTTTTTCGAAAAGTCGAAAGCCGGTTAGCAGAAGTTGCCGATCCTGCTGAACTCGTCGACCTATTAGATGAGCTTTTAATCTATAACAACCGCTGGTGGCTTTGGCTGGACAGCTGTATTCCATGGTTTGATCTCGACCGGAAACTGTAGATCAATTTTCAAGCGACTGCGAAATCAACCATTTAAATTATAACCGCGATCATCGGAAACAACGGACAGCACCGGAATGGCGAAACTTATCGAGCGCACTCAAATAAGAGGCCTGAAATTTGCCAATCGCTTTATTCGTTCCGCCACCTGGGAAGGACTGGCCGCTGAAAATGGTGGTTGTACGCCCGAGCTGGTGGACCGGATGGTCGAACTTGCCAGAGGTTGCGTGGGCTTGATCGTTACCGGACACACCTATGTGCACCCGGCCGGCCAGGCCACACCTTACCAGTTGGCTGTAGACAATGACGCGCGCATCGACGGTTTGAGGGAAATGACCGAAGCAGTTCATCAAGAAGGCGGCCGTATCATGATGCAGCTGGCCCACGGCGGTTTGAGATCCGATCCGCAATTGACCAACACAACGCCGATCGGCCCATCGACCGGTGAGGGTCTTATTAAGTCTCCGGGAAAAAAAATGACCGCCGCCGGCATCCATCAGGTTGTGACGTCATTCGGACAAGCAGCCCAACGGGCCAAGGCGGCCGGGTTTGACGGCATCCAAATCCATGCCGCCCATGGCTATTTGCTGAGTCAATTTTTATCACCCGCCTTTAATCAACGCGGTGATGAATACGGCGGTACGATGGAAAACCGGGTCCGAATTATTTTGGAAGTGCTACAAAAAATCCGCCAGGCGGTTGGTCGCAATTATCCAATCCTCATTAAGGTCAATTCTGAAGATTTTCTTAACAATGGCTTGTCCGTTGGAGATTTTCTTGAGGCAGGCGGGATACTGGAAACCGCCGGTATCGATGCCATCGAGGTCAGCGGTGGAACGCCTTTGTCCGGACGTCTAGTTCCCTTTCGCAAGGAGATCACCTTCGATCGGGATCAAGCTTATTTTCGCAAGGCCTCCCGGGCTTTAAAGAAAATGCGCAAGGTGCCGGTCATTTTAGTCGGCGGTATCCGCTCCTACCTTTTGGCCGAGCGTCTGGTCGCTGAGGGCGTCATGGATTATATCGCCATGAGTCGACCCTTTATTCGTGAGCCGATGCTGATCAAACGCTGGCAATCGGGTGACTTGCGGAAAGCCACCTGTATTTCGTGTAACGGCTGTTTTGGTCCGGCCAGGTCGGGCCGAGGCATTTTCTGCGTGCAGGACACACAATGGAAATCTTAAGGCGCGAAAATTATCCGGCTGCGCCATTTGATGCCAAAGTCGGTATTAGTCCGATGGTAAAAATCGGCAACATGCTATTTATCGGTGCCACCAGTTCCACCAATGTGCATGGCGAGGTTGAAGGCGGGGGAGATCCGTATCGGCAGACCAAAATCATTTTCAAAAAAATCAATGCGCTTTTGAAAGACAGCGGCGCCAGCCAGTGCCATGTGGTGCGCGTGCGCTTTTATGTTAAGGACATCGCCTACGGACGAGACTGCCTGAAAGCCTATGCTGAGTGGTTCAAAGACATCAGGCCTGTCATCACAATGTTGGAAGTTAAGGCACTGGCGCGCGTTGACCGTTTGGTCGAAATAGAGGCTGAGGCTATTGTGGGCTCTTATCCGACTTCCCGGTTGACAGAACAGCGTCCTGTATGAAATAAACGATCTTTAGTTATTACACGAGAATTAGGTTATTAATTTGTATTCATATAAACTCGTGGGGGATTGATTGAATTGCAAAGGGGGTGATAAATTAGAAAATCAATTTTGCAATAACGCATTAATTATTCAATAAGGAGGTAGGATATGAAAGCGAAAAAAATATTTCTGCTCGGCGCTTTAATGGTAGCAGCGTTTTTTGTCATTAGTTTGACTTTTGGAAGTTTATCTGCCGGGGCTGCCGAAAAAGTATATCGCATGAAGATTCAATCGGCTTACCCGCGCGGTGATCTTTCCATGGAACTGCTGAAAGAGTTTGCAGCTGCGGCTGACAAAAACAGCAAGGGTCGCATAAAAATCCAGGTATTCGCAGCGCCGGAGATTGTGCCGGTCGAGAACCTGTTTGAGGCGACCCAAAAAGGCACCCTGACCATGTTGCATGCGGTGGCTGCAATGTGGGGCGGTATCGTTCCGGTAGGTGAAGTGGAATTCGGCCTACCCTATGCCTATAACCTTCCGGGAGAACCGGATGTTTATGAGTCCGGCAAGCAGATTCGCGACTTTTTTATGAATACCGGGTTTGCGGATCTACTGCGCAAGGAATACGCCAAGCAGGGCCTCTACTGGTTGGATGTCCATTCATACGGCCCTATTTTCACCATGTCCACCAAAAAAGTCTCCACCTGCGACGACTTGCAGGGAATGAAAATCAGAGTGGAAGGATCATGGTCGGATTATTATAACGCATTAGGCGCCCGCGGCACGTACATTAGCGGCGAGGAAACCTACATGGGACTGAAGCTCGGCACCATTGACGCCTCCCAGTGGGATGTCAGTGCTGTCACCGGACTCAACTGGCAAGAAGTCGCACCCTATCGAATATTGGGGGGACAGAACGACGTGGTTCCTGGACACATTCTGATGAATATGGATACCTGGAACGAGTTATCGGATGATCTCAAAAAAGCGCTGAGCGATGCGGCCGAACAATACTTTCACGACCTCAACAAGATCTATGAAGTTGAGCTGAAGAAAAACGACGAATTGGTAAAAGCCGGCAAGGTCATCAACAGTCCGATCGATTCTGCCTGCGATAAAAAACATGAAGAAGCCGCCTATCAAATATGGGATAAGATTGCCGAGCGAGACGCGGCTGCAGCCAAAGGTATCGAAATAATCAAGACCTGGAGAAAAACCTTAAAGTAGTTTTTTGCAACAAAAATACGCTTTGATATTTGCATAAAAACCCGACCAGGAGGGTGCATCTCACCCTCCTGGTTATTTAAGAATTAACCTGATATGAACACCTCTAACCGCACCTGAAGGTCTTACCGAATGTCTAAACCCGAAAAATCGTTCTTCGATTGGATTGATGCCATCGCAGAAAGAGCAGCAAAAATAACATGCTACCTGGTCTTTGTTATCATGCTGATCACCACTGCGGACGTCGTCGCCAGATATGTATTTAACCGGCCGCTGGTCTGGGGATGGCTTTTGAATCGACAGTTATTCGGCGTTTTTATCCTTTTTGCTGGAGTTTATACCCTGTTTAAAGGCGAGCATATCCGAATCGAAATATTATACGATCACTTCCCGCCGGGATTGAAAACGGTTGCCAAATGGATCGGTCTGCTGGCCTTTGTTTCATTTATCGGGGTGCTGGTATGGCAAGGTGCCTGGATGGGCTGGAACTCATGGATGATGAACGAAAAGGCGGCCGGGGCATTTCGAATTCCATGGTACCCCTTTAAACTTCTGATCCCCGCTGTAGCTTTTCTATTCTTGCTTGAAGGTATCTCCGCTTTCCGCAGAAGCGATGATTGAGCGCACTGGGACGTTTACCGGGTTACATTGAACGCGATCACGAAGGAATATTTCATATGAGCATCGAGCTGACGACGGTTTTATTATTTGGCGGTTTACTGATTCTTTTGGCGTTAGGCGTTCCAGTCGTTTTTGCGCTCGGCGGCATCAGCGTTCTGATAACCTTTTTGATCGGTGGCCCAAATGATTTATTTATCGTTGCCACCACCACCTACCGGCAAATAACCGATCCCGGACTGATCACCATTCCGCTGTTTCTTCTGATGGGTAACTTTTTAATCCACTCCGGTATTTCAGATCGCCTGTTTCGTGCCCTTAATCTTTGGCTTTCGGGCATCAGAGGCGGCCTCGCCATTGTCTCCGTGGGGGTGTGCGTGGCGCTGGCCATGTGTGGCGGATTCGGCCCGGGAATCCTTACCATGGGACTCATCGCCGTGCCGGCCATGCTCAAACAGCGATACAACAAATCCCTGGCCCTCGGCAGTGTAATGGCCGGTGGTGTTCTGGGAGAAATCATCCCGCCCAGCATCATCATGATTATTTTTGCGTATATCTCGCGCATATCGATTGGGAAGATCTTTTTCGGGGGAGCCATCCCCGGCTTTATCACTGCAAGCCTGTATGTCATTTATATTCTGGTCATATGCTACCTCAAACCCGAACTCGCACCCAGAGCAGTGGAAGAAACAACCTGGAAGGCCCGCTGGGTTTCACTCAAAGATATCATCATGCCGTCTTTGTTGGTCGTTTTGGTGCTGGGTTCCATATTTTTAGGTATAGCGACGCCAACCGAAGCTGCCGGCGTCGGGGCATTCGGCTCCTTTTTGGTCTGCGTTATTTATCGCCAGGCCGGCTGGAAAGTTATTTCCGAATCATGTATCGAGACCATGAAAATAAGCGGTCTGGCGCTGTGGATACTGGTCGCGGCAACGCTTTTCGGGGTTGTTTATACCAGTGCGGGCGCCCAGGACATGGTCATGGACATTGTCCAGGCCGTACCGGTAAATCGCTGGCTCATCCTGATGGCGATGCAAATCATTTTACTCATCTTCGGCATGTTCATGGATGACTACGCTGTTTTAACGATCTGCGCACCCATCTTTATCCCGATCGCTGTTTATCTCGGCTTCAATCCGGTCTGGTTTTCCATCGTGTTTATCCTCAACATGCAGGTCGCCTATTTAACCCCGCCCTTTGGCTGGGCTTTAATATTGATGAAAGGCGTGGCGCCGCCCGAAATCCATACGAAGAATATCTGGCAGGCGGTGCCGCCGTTTGTCGCCATTCAGCTGATCGTCCTGATTCTAACGATGTTATTCCCTCAGCTGGCCCTGTGGCTGCCGGCGAAAATGCTTTAGTCTTCTAAATAATTGAGGGATCGGGGAGTTTTTCCCGTCATGCCCGCGCAGGCGGGCATCCGGCATTTTCATTAAAACATTTCTGGATTCCCGCCTGCGCGGGCATGACAGACTTTTAATAAAAAACTCCCCTACCCCTCAATTATTTATTTTCATCCTTTGTGAACAACCACTCGATTTGGGATCCAGACGGTCCGACAATGAGGTGACAGAATAATGAACGCAAGATTTGTTGAACAAGGCGCCAGCCGTTATGTAGCTGGGAATGTGACCCCGTTTGATCAGAAAAACGAGATGTTCTGCCGACCGCTTTGGGATGAGGCCAAATTGGACCTGGGTAAAAAATTCTACATGACCGAAGTCCCGCCCAAAGATAAACCGGGTTACGAGTTAAAAGGCCAGGCCATGGTAAATGCATCCTGGCATCTGGAAAATATCTTTGCTCAGGGCGTCGCCGGCGGCCGCATGGGCATGTACGCCTGGGAGTGGGAACAAATTTTCGAATATCCCCGGGTCCCGGCAGGATTGAAAATTAACACGCATAACCCTGCTGACGTAACGGACGGCATAAAAAAAGTTGCCATTTTCTTTGGCGCCTCTCTGGTCGGGGTCTGCAAACTGGACCGTCGCTGGGTGTATTCTTCAGCCTATCCCCTGCGCGATCAAGAATCGATACCCAATGAGGTGCCCGATGCGTATCAATATGCCGTCGTCGTGGCGATTGAGATGGATTACAAGGCCATCGCCTGCTCCCCGACAAGCCCGTCTTCAGCGGCGACCGGTCTGGGGTATTCGAAAATGGCGTTTAGCGCCGGTTTGCTCGCACATTATATCAGGGGTTTGGGATATCAGGCGATTGCCTGCGGCAATGACACCGCCTGCAGCATCCCGCTGGCGATTGATGCCGGTCTGGGAGAGCTGGCGCGCAACGGTTTACTGATCACCCC
>Ga0209536_100016059_pt1 | contig 10657 bp, 13 predicted proteins | sample DeeMarSeWOR28_12_FD_187461 | JGI IMG/M metagenome (GOLD analysis project Ga0209536, IMG submission 187461) | Marine sediment microbial communities from White Oak River estuary, North Carolina - WOR-2-8_12 (SPAdes) (version 2) | ecosystem: Environmental > Aquatic > Marine > Intertidal zone >...
TTGAACCGTGAGCAGGGGACAAGCTGCCTGTGAAACTCCTCCGCTATCCACTCAAGGATAGCCTGTGTGCGCTGTATCTGCTCTTCCATCAGTGCTTCCAGTACCCATACACGCTTTTCCAGAGGGGTAGCTTCTTGCGGTATGTCCTTTGAAACCAACGGTGTATCCTGTGGAAAATCCTTCTTGGGTTTTTCGTCCTGCGGTAAAAACCCTTTATCTACTTGGTCAATGTTTGCTGGTGGATGTAAAGCCATATCTTCCTCCTTTTTAAAGCATTCTGTTAGTAGTTTCCAATACTTATGCTTCAACTGCTCAAGTTCCTCTTTAGTCATTTCTTCCTAACTGCCCATCTGGACGTGATAACCTTAAAGCCGTCCTCAAATTCCACTTCCACCTTATCCATCTCGCCAGTGGCATTCACCCTGCAGGGATGACCCTTCCTGTCGGGCAGTCGCTTCTTCCAGTACCACACGTGATCAAACCGGCCTCCAGGCTCGTGAGGTTGCCACACAGCGAGACTACCCGGCTTACTGCGGGTAACCTCCATCTTCATAGCTTCCAACTGCTCAGGGGCGTACCTCCTGCGAAATAAGTACCTTTCTACTGCCTGCTCAATAGAGTAAGGCTGCGGGGAGGCAGAATCAATGTTCCCCTGACTGGAGGTTACATTACTCGGTAGGCTTTTTTGGTGGGCCATCCTTTTCCTCCCCGCATTCATATGATACTTACAATCCCTAACTGTACTTCTTATTATACTTATACTCCCAGTCTTCCGTTATATACCACCGTTTCTGCCCCTCTAGGGTCATGTTCATAACGTCCAACTCCTCAGAAGTATATACCCCGTCATCCTCCACCCTGTCAGTAATTTCGTTATAAAGCACACAGTGGTAATGCTTTCCCCTGGTAGCCATCACTTCTTCCTCCGCATTCTTAATATTTCGTCATAGATAATAGCCATTGCCCTCTCTGTGTCATAGAATGAGAGCAGAATCTTCACCAGCATCTTTGCCTTCCTGCCGTCAAGACGGTCTATATGGTAGTAAATCTCTTTGGTGAGAGCATCTTCCCTGCGCCTGATACTCTCCGTTAGCGTTATCTTTGAAAAGTCTTTTATTTCCAATGGGATTCATTAACAAATTCTTCGTAATATTCTACCAATAGGATTTTCGTCTATCTCAAACAACTCTTTACCCCCGAGAAAGATGTTGCACCTAGCCTCTTCCCGTTCTTCATCCCAAGCCATTGCCATAACTTCCACACCAAACTCCTCTGACAGCCTTTTAGCAAACTTCATCTGATCATCTGGCATCCAATAGTTGAAAACACCTGCAATAACCACATAACTCCCCTTGGTGGCAACAAGCTCTTTTGACATGCAGTGGTCGAAATTCTTTAGCCTTGGCTCGTTCGTTTCCTCAAGAACTTTATTAACTCGCTTTAATATGTCATCTGTATCAACATCATCAGAAAACACACCACCAGTTCTTATCCCAAACATTCCTGAAACATAATATCCCATCAACCCACCATTTCTTCCCTTGTTGGTAAATATGCCCATAGGGTTGGTCTGATTTTTCTACCGCCAAAAGTTCTGTAGGGGCAAAGCGATTCTTTAAAATGAAATTCTCTATATTTGGCATACCAGTATATGACGTTCCTTCCAACGTGAGGCTTCTCGTCCTTCCACCTGTTCCAGTAGAGTTTAGTTATCGGCGGCAGGGGATAAGGCTCCCGTATACACTCAAGGATAGCATATTCTTTTCCCATTCTTATTACTTCCCCCTCAAGCCATAGCTTGGCATATTCTGTCCATATGTTAGTCACTTCACTATTTCCATCAGTTCTTCCATATCACGCTTAATCTTCTTCAGCCGACAGTCCATAGTCCTCCTGTCAAGACCATATGTCTTACCCAGTTCAGCCATATTAGGCTTGTCAGTAGCCAGTACCATGTCAAGGATATGATAGCTTACAGGGTCGTAAGCTACGTTCAGCCTGTCCCACAGAAGACGGGAAAGCCAGTGGATGTGCTTTTTTCTAAGCTGATGTGCTTTGGTCATTTCTCCAACTTCTCTACTTCTATAATTTCATTAAGCCAGTCTCTCAGATTGATTAACTCTTCACCCTTTCCGCATTTAAACCCTATTGGCTTTTGATAGCGAGTATAGAAATGAATATCGAATACCTCAAACGCTTTATCTTCAAATGGATAGCGTTTTACACAACGAAGCATCCCCTCTGTCCCTAAGTCAAAGTAATATGCCTTTATAAACTCCCCGTAAGTTTCTACCATTACTTCTGGAAAATCGCCCATAACACCCTCCATTCATTGAACTTATATCATCTTGTACCTATTCTATCAGACATTTATGGATATGTCAAGAAAAAAGATAAAAAAAATATGCCCCCCTGCGGGAAAATGAAAGAAAAACCGCAAGGGGGCAAGTAAGAGGGAAAAACACGGCTCCATATTATCCCCTGGAGCCAGGGGCCGTAAGGCGGCTTCCCTGTTTCAGAAAACCAAGACGTAAGGCTATCTTGTTCACTATTCCTAGGGAAGAGCCATCAGAAAGGTAGCGGGAATTATCAGGGAGTAAATCCCTGTATAATTCTACCGCTGTGGTTTTCGCATCCCTGTAAGGATGCTGTTCGTAGAATGCAGTCGAAAGATCCTGGTAGGACATTCGTGTTTTCCCCTCTCAAGAGAAATAATTTATAAATAATTGCGGGTGGCCTCTTGCACCTTTCGGTGTTTCTCGCATCCCGATCATGGTCGTGAAAGGAAGGTACGAGAGGCTGAAAGACACCCGTAGTTCTTGTCAGCCGAGGCCATCTACGAACAATAATATCAAAAAAAGTAAACTTTGTCAAGAAAAATAAAAAAAAATTAAAAAAAGGGTTGACAAGCTCCAAACCCTGTGATACTGTGTTTTCTATCATGGTCAAGGACAGACACATTCTAAGACAAAGCGAAAGAAGCAAGGGTTATATCGCACGGAGTTTTTCTCCCTCCCCAAAAAAAACAACCGTCATTAAAAAGGGCACCACGCCCGTAAAGCATTCCGTGTCACCCCCCGCACGTTTCGGAAGAGAAAATATACAGCCGTGGGCTGTTCAAGCCTTTCAGCCCCATTGCCCCCATACCCCTGGGTGTCGGGTTGTAAAAAATACGACATTGGCTGGTAAAGGATGCTTTTCAGGAAGTAATGAATTAGAATGTGTTTTTCTTGACTGTGCCATACTGAACTAATATCTTTCACCCCTGAAGAGATTGCCCCGCTGTGGGGGGAAAAGAAGCGGGGGGATTACGTTTTCAACCCTATTTCTTCGTATAATTCATCAACTCTGTCGGGCGACATGAAGGTTTGTATGCCATTGGCGTGTGTCACCAGGGCGAAGCCTTTGGGTACAATCGTGGCGAGATAGAGTCTTGATTTTTGAAAAGGGGTATTTTCCTTTGTCCATTCTACTTGTACCTGCGGGGCGGGTTTGCTTTTCTTGTGTGTCCTTTTTGCTCCTGGCTTTGTGGAAGGGGCGGTCTGCCACAGACGTTCTTTTAGTTGGTGTGTAGGTGTAAAAGCCATAACATTAGACCAGAATCCCCTGCAGCCGATTCCCCATCAGAGAGACTGCAGGGGACTCCTGAACTGAGTGTTGGTACATTTCGGATCCTTTCAAGTAGAAAAGTCTACTCAATTCATAGACTATTATATCATAAAAGTGGAACTAAAGTGGAAGTAAACTACGAATGTGTTATAATTTTACTATATGTCAAAGAAGCAGCCAAAACGCACTGAAATATTCAACCTGAAAATCCCCAGGATTCTGCCCCACGTAGAACAGATTCTTGAATACCGCAATCCTAACGGTTCTGTCCCCCGTGTCCATCATGTATGTATGGGCACGAAGGGGGGCAAGACCATGAATTTTGGTATTAAACTTACTCATGCGGGTTTTGACGGTAAGTTTCCCCGCAGGCGGCTCTGGTGGGTAGCCCCTGAATACGATATGTGCGACATAATGATTGATGATGTGTTCCTCAATCGTATCTATCCTATGCACACTACCGAATGGGAGCGTCAGCTTAAACCCTACGTGAAGCTGTCGAATCAAAAGCCACGCTCCCTGTTTTTCAAGACTACCGGGACGAAGGTAGAGTTTCAATCTGCCAAAGAAGCTCCCACGAAGGTCGGCAGGGCATTGAATGAAGTTTATCTTGATGAAGTGTCTCAATGTAAGCCTGAGATTTACTACAACGTAATGACCATGACTGGGCAGACCAGGGGGCAGACATTTTGTTTTTCATGGCCTAGAGGCAAGAACTGGTGGTGGGAAGAGTGGAAAAAGGGATGGGATGGGGATGAAAAATATCCCGCAGACCCTGCTTTACGCAAGAAACACCGTAACACGCACAAATCATGGCGTTTCCCTTCTACTATCAGTAATTTTGTTACTCAGGAGATGATAGATGACTGGAAAAGTACCCTTCCTGAGCATATTTACCGTGAATTAGTCCTTGCCGAGTGGATGGAGGCAGGGGGCAGGGTCTTTCAGAACATTGACAAGGTATGTATCCTTGAAGCTGGACTGCATGACAGGCCGAAGTTAGGCCATAAGTACATTATTGGTTATGATCCTGCTATGACGAGGGATATAAATGCCTTCGGAGTGTGGGATATATCTGTATTTCCATTTGAGGAGGTAGTTTTAGGGGAATTTCCCAAGGGTCAGGCGTGGGAGGTATGCTGGAACCAGCTTGCCGAGTTGTCACGCTTCTGGCTCAATGCTCCTATTGTGTATGACAATACCGGGGGGTCATTCAAGTACGGTCATATGGAGCAGTTACAGTCGAGGGGGATACAGGCCATCCCGTTTGAATTTGCCGGGGTGAACAGGAAGAATAATGCGGTGAACATTGCCTCTCTATTGTTTGAAACTTTAGGAATAAGGCTGACTACCCATCCGAAAGCACGTTTAGAGTTAGAATCTTACACTTATTCCAAAACAAAACTGAATAATATTACCTACCATGCGCCTGAAGGCATGACAGATGACTACCTGACGGTAAGGGTAATGATAGCTAACCATGCGGTATTAATGAATCCAGAAAAGAAAAATATGGTTTGTGATATAATAGAGACTAGACGCAGGACGTTACAGGAAGTAGAGAACGAGCAATTCTTTCAATTCGTCAAGGAGTTGGAAAAATCAACCCAGAACATGAACAAGCAGGAAGTAATGGTAATGCTTGCTATGCAAGGGTTTAAAGATCCTGAAAAGCAGTTGGAAGTATTGCAGAGAGTAAATATGGAGGGCAAATAATTTATGGCAATGACAGAAAAGGAACTGACGGAGGTTATTGCGAAGACGCACATAATCTTACCGGAAGAACTAAAAGAATGGTTTGAAAACGGTAGTGAGAGTAAAGACAACAAACTAAAGAAGTTGGAGGATTGGGCGAAGAAGGCAGAAAACGGAGCATCTATTGTCTGGAACAGGGTAGGCAATTATGAGCATTCATCTGCGGAGGCAGAGGACGCTTTTGATGCTTTTCTGAAGTGTATTATTTATGCAAATACGTTCGAGCGGCTTAAAGAGGAATATGATTACAGGAAAAAACCGAGGGCACCAAAAAAACGTGGCAGGAAGAAACGTACTGCCAAGAAAAAAACAGGGACAGGGTGATTTATGAGTGGCTTTGATTATGTATTTTGTCTTATTTGCCTTGGTATTGTGTGCGTTGTACCTTTTGCCTACGCCAGGATACAGGCGAAGCAGAAGGCCGAGTACCGAGATTCAGTTGAGAAAGTTGCGAAGGAAAAGGATGACATAATTGTGAAACTGGGAGTGATGTTACTGGCGAAGAATGCTTTTGAGTATTCAGCTGCATTCAGGAACCAGATGGTTCAGCCGTCTGCGGAAGATAAGAAGGCAGACGCTATAGAGGCACTGAAAACTATGGGGACGAACGATCTGGTTGCCGCCCTGATTAATCCCACGCAGGATTGGGCACAGGATCAGAGGGCAAAACAATGATTATAACTCTGCAGGTACAGGTGGAAATATCTGACGAGCAGGCAGAAGTGATGGACGAAGTAATGACGGAGGGCTTTCAGGAGAAACTTACCCGCAAGATAGGAAACTATCTGCACAGAAAACTAGACACTAAACTGATGAAGAAAAAGTTCGGGAAGGATAATGCCCAAGTACATTAAGGGAAGTAAGAAAGACCTTGAATCTGACCTGACCGCCCTCGCTATCGAGCGATTGCTACATGAGCGGTCAAAGTTTAACTTCTACGATACATGGTATTTAAACTATACCACCTTCAGGAGCAACCTCTTCAGCGGCTACAGAGCATCAGGGGTAGAACTGTGGCGCACCCTGCCTATTTCCAGTGCAAAGATGGTCGAGCGCAAGCTCCAGCCTGTTATTAACCGTATTACGCCTATTGTTGACTATTACGTAGGCTCACTCTCTCAGAATATCATCTCCCGTGTTGTTCCCGAATATACTACCGAGAGGGCAGTACGCCACGCCAGGGTGAAAGAGGAAGGCTTGCAGTATTTCTATCGGGAATGCGGTCTTGCCGAGAAGCAGAATCTTGCCAGCATGATACGCATTATCATGGGGGATGCTTTCCTGAAGGTCGTATGGGACGACCAGTTAAAGCCTAACTGCCAGTGTTACGAAAAGTGGCTGATAGAGAAGAATGCCCTGCTGAACGAGATAGAGCGTGGACTGGAAGAAGGCAATGCTCCGAGGATAATGACTGCCGAGGAGATGGGCTATTACGAAGACTTTGATGAAGAGACACACTGCGACTGCAGGGGTTTTCCCGCTATAGACGTACTTACCCCGTGGGATGTGATATTCAACCGTGAAGCTAACTCTATGGAGAAGGTCGATTGGTGGACACACGCTTACCGCTTCAACTGCGAGAAGGCGAAAGACCACTTCAACAGAGATGAAGAAGGCTTTTACGGCAATGGTGACAAGCTGGAACTGGCAGGAACGCCTAGTAATGAAACGCTTTATATCGAGCGGGCAATCTCCCCGAGGTATAATCGTGATGTAGGGGAGGAAGAAACGGAATGTTTTATCGAAGAGACTTACGAGAAGCCTACTCCCGAATACCCGAAGGGCCGACTGATTATTACTGGCAACGAAGGCAAGACACTGCTTTTCGCTGGCCCCCTGCCGTGGAACCGTTATCACCGGATGAACATATTCAAACTGGGCTTCAAGCAGAATGCTGGCACTATCTGGTCAGATACGCTCATATCGAAGATCGTCCCTACGCAGAACGAAGTGAATGACCTGTTCGGCAGGGTGAAGGACATTCTGCGTAAGTTTGCCCTGATAAAACTCATCACTGCTCAGCAGCACAACTTGAAGGGGGATTGGACGAATGACCCTTCTGACGTGGTTAAGTATGATGGTACATCTGCTCAGATGGGCATTCCACCGCCTGCTTATATGCAGCTACCTAATCCCCCATCATTTTCCGGCGATATAATGACATGGATGGTCAAAGAGATAGAGATACTGTCAGGTTATTTTGAAATGCAGAAGGGGATGATCCCGTCCGAAGTTAAGTCGGGTGTGATGTTTGACCGTGCTATGGAGCAGTCGAACAAGAAGCTGAAAGCTATTGCCGACAGGGATATTGTTACCTATAACCAGTTTTATTCCTTTCTGCTGTCATTGATCGAGGAGAAGATGGCTCCTGAGTGGTGGGAGCGTTTCACCGGACAGGGCAGGGCAAAGCATATTTATTCTTATGATAAGGACTTTAAGGCTACAACGTTTAATGTAAGGTGTGAGCCTATGAGTGTCCACCAGATGAGCGTAGCGTCACAGTCGGAATTTCTGATGCAGTTGATTGACCGTGGAGCATTCATGGAGAAGCCGAAGTTGATGCACAAAGCACTGAAGCTGCTTGGCTATGGTGGACTATTTGAACTATTTGAGATGGACGAAGTAGCGGAGCTGAATGCCCGTGAGGAGCAGGAGTCGTGGAAAGCTACGGGCGTGATAAACGACTGGAATAACATGCCTTATCCATATGAAAACCTGGAAGCGCATATGGACGAGCATACGTCATACATGGAGACACAGGAATTTAGAGAAGAAGAGCAGGACAAGCGTATGGTATTCATTCAGCATGTCAGAGATACGGAAGAGGAGTTAAATAAGAAGATCATGGAGGCGGCAAAACGGCAGCAGGCAATGTTTGCCAACATGGGGTCGCCTCCTAAGCAACGGCCTGCAGAGGCAGGCGGTAGGGGAGAGCAGGTTGGGCCTCCCCCGCAGCAATAGGTATTAGAGGGCAGTAAACCTCTTAAAAAACTGTGCGTGGGCAGTAAACCACGTTTAAAAAAACTGTGCGGGATGACAACCCGTTTGAAAAAACAAAGGAGGAAAACAGGATGGCAACTAATCCTAATGATGTGGGTGCAGTGCAGGCATCACCAGAGCAGATTGCCGACATGGTGAAACAGGCTCAGGGCAGCGAGGGGCACAAGGCAGGCGAGATTAACATGGACATTCTTGATGCTACCGACCCTTTCAACCAGGAGGCTGTAGCAAAAGCACTAGCAGAACCACCGAAGATCGAAAAGCAAGAGGACGAGCTTGCAGTAGAAGGCATTGAAGATGCGGAACCGCCCAAAGGGAAGAAGCAGCAGCCTCAGCGCAGGGACTTACAGGAGATTAAAAATCTTCGTGAAGAGCGCAGGGAGTTGAACAAAAAGCTGGAAGACATGCAGACGGAGTATCGTCAGTTTCAAAATTACATGCTTGGTCAGCTTTCGCAACAGGGGCAACTGCAGCAACAGCCAATGCCGGAGAACCAGCCGCCTAATTATGAGAAGTTTTTCGATCCTAACTCGATAGTGGGCGAAGATGGTCAGATTGACCCCAATCGCTTCGCAGCAAACTATCGTGAGTATAACCAGGCATTCATTGGTGATTTGATGAATGCACTTGACGGACGGCTCCAGCCGTTGGAAGCAGCCATTGACCAGACGCAGGCACAGACTGCCATGCAGCAGTTTGGACAGACAGTAGGCTTCAAGCAGGGGACTGCGAGGAAAGAACTGTCAGACATACTGTTTGCGGCAATCAACGCCAATAAGAATTTCCCCAAGCAGCAGATTGGTCAGGTGAATGACATTATCGCTCATAAGTTGAAGGCGGCTTTTGACGAGGACTTTCAGGACAAACTGGAGACTGCCCGTAAGAAGAAAGAAGAAGCAGCAAGAAGGAAACAAACAACGCCTGCTTTATCTGGTGGAGGCATGGGCGGGTCGAATGCCTTCAAGGATGGTCGCCCTGACGCTGACACCATTGACGAAGCAGACACAAGGATGCGGGAATTTCTCAAACGACTGAAAGCAGGCGGTTAATATACATTAGCCATGCTTTGCTGTCATTTGAGATAAAAACCCTATAAATCCTTACTGATTGAAAAGGATGGTGGTAGAGCATGGCTATGATTACCACGCTTAATGCTACTCAGGCATATAAGATTTACTATCTGCCTCCGTTCATTAAGCAGTTTTTTAATTCTACTGCTCTGCTGCAACGTCTGAAGAAAACTTCCAAGGGAGTGTACGGACAGTTCGCTCTGCTTGGAGCGCAGACGCAGCAGAACATTGAAGGAGTTCATGCCCTTGCCTCACAGACACCTGGCGTAGCAGGATCGGCATTTCCCAATCCTGGCAACCCCCTGTTCGACAATCCCCGCATTGATTTGAGGATGAATGCGGGCACCATGCAGATTAACGAAGTGGCTATTGAACTGGCTGCTGACAAAGATGGTGCGTTTGTCGATATGCTGTCTTTCAATACGAACGATTTGAAAGACTCATTTGCATGGGAGTGTAACCGCCAGATGTGCGGTGATGGTTCGGGAGTAGTGGCATGGTCTAACCAGACTGCTGCTGGTACACTTACCTGCCTTGTGGATGATGGTGGTGCAGCCGCAGCCGCTCCGTTTGTTGGTTACGGCACAGTACATCATTGGGCAAAACCCGGAATGCAGGTAAACAGATTTACCGGTGGTATTCCCGGTGTTGGGACGCTGGTTGCTGCAGATTCACCGAGGCAGCTTGGCGTTGCTTCCACAATGGCACAGCTTACGGCTACTGTAGCGTGGGGCAATGTGGTAAATGGCGATTATTTCTGTCGTCCTGCATCACAGACGGCTGTTGGTGGTGGTGTTGCTACTGCATACCATGACATGATGGGTATTCAGGGCATCATCAACAACGTTGACCCTGTTACTGGAGCATTTCAGACTATTCTAAGGGCGGCAAATACATGGAACCAGTCGGTAAGGCACGACAATCCTGCAGGTGCGGGTGTACTTCGTGCTATCAACTTCAACATCATTGTCCGTGGTATTAATGCTGCGGAGAACAATGGTGCGAAAATCTCCGCTGGTTACATGAACTACCCTGTGGAGAGGGCTATTTCCAACTTTGAAGCTGGCATGAAACGCTACTCCGATACGGTGGAGCATGAAGGCGGCTTCAGGGTGAAACGGTGGGAAGGTATTCCTTTCTTTGTGGACAAGCATATCCGCAGGAACGCCCTTTACCTTGTTGACGAATCGACCATCATGGTTTATCAGGCTGCGCCTCCGAAG
>Ga0209536_100016060_pt1 | contig 10657 bp, 8 predicted proteins | sample DeeMarSeWOR28_12_FD_187461 | JGI IMG/M metagenome (GOLD analysis project Ga0209536, IMG submission 187461) | Marine sediment microbial communities from White Oak River estuary, North Carolina - WOR-2-8_12 (SPAdes) (version 2) | ecosystem: Environmental > Aquatic > Marine > Intertidal zone >...
CTGCTGATTGCCTGGCTGTTCTCTACAAGATATGCTCAAAAATTCACCGTCCCGCTCGAGGAGGATACGTTAGGGGCAGAACCAGCCCTGGAAACAACAGGCGCAGGTAAGGAATCTCCATCCCTCCTCAAGGCGCTGTTGCCAATATTCGTTCCTATAATCCTCATCATATTGCGATCGGTAAATGATTTACCCGGTTCTCCTTTTGGGACCGGAGCCCTTTCCCAGACGATCGGGTTTATTGGTCAGCCTTCCGTCGCCCTTTTATTGGGTGTAGGATTGTCCTTCTTGCTGCCTGTGAAACTGAAAAGGGAAATGCTGTCCACCTCCGGATGGCTGGGAGAAGGGATAGTGGCAGCTGCTTCCATCATCATAGTAACTGGCAGTGGCGGTGCTTTCGGTAAGGTGCTCCAGGATTCAGGAATCGCAGACGTGGTACAGGAAAACCTGTCCGGGGCGCAGAGCCTGGGGATCTGGCTACCGATCATTATTGCCATGTCATTAAAAATGGCACAGGGATCGGGCACCGTATCCATTATCACTACGGCAAGTCTTATGGCCCCACTGCTATCCTCCCTGGCGATGGATTCTTCTGTTGCTAGGGCCTTGGTGGTCGTAGCCATCGGCACGGGTTCCATGATCGCCAGCCATGCGAATGACAGTTATTTCTGGGTAGTGACCCAGATGTCGAATATGACCGTAAATCAAGGGTACCGGCTGCAGACTGTCGGGACAATGATCCTGGGAATATGTACGTCTGTGGTGGTGTATTTTATGAGCTTGTTGATTTTATGAGCCGGAATATCGGTATCTTTATACCAATCGTGACTGATCTCAATGAAAACGCTTGAATTAACCCGGATCAAAAGAAATTTCCCGGACAATTCCATTAAAGATATCAGAAAGGTCCTCAGGGATGAGTTGAATAAATTAGAGCCCCTGATCAAAGAGGGTGCCTCTATCGCCATAGGCGTAGGGAGCAGGGGAGTTGACAATATTCAACTGATAACCCGTGAGACGGTTGAATTCCTACGTTCCAGAAGAGCAAAACCGTTTATCATTCCGGCCATGGGCAGCCATGGAGGCGCTACTGCTGAAGGACAAATCGACATTCTTACCACCTATGGGATCACGGAAACGCTTGTCGGCGCTCCGGTAATGTCCTCCATGGAAGTCGTGGAACTTCAGCATAGTGGCCAACCAAATCCTGTGTACATGGACAAAAATGCCTATCATTCGGATGGTGTTATTTTGATCAACAAAGTAAAACCGCATACTGATTTTCACTCTACCTATGAAAGCGGACTCGTGAAGATGGCTGTGATAGGACTCGGTAAAGAAAAAGGTGCTGCTTCAATTCATCACTTCGGGGTTTTCGGATTGACCAACCTGATTCCGGAAGCAGCAAAAGTGGTTTTTAATACTGGTAAGATCCTTGGCGGCGTGGCCCTGATTGAAAATGCCAATGATGAAACGATGCAGATCAAAGCGATCAAATGTGAGGATATAGAAAAGGAAGAGCCGAAATTACTGGAATTGGCGCGATCCAATATGCCGGCTCTACCGACCGACCGGATCGACGTATTATTGATAGATCAAATGGGAAAGAACCTGAGCGGTGCTGGAATAGACACCAATATCATCGGTCGGATAAAGATCTTCGGACAACCTGAACCCAAATCACCACATATCCGTTCGATCGTGGTTTCTGATCTGTCCGATGAGTCCCATGGAAATGCCATTGGCGTGGGACTCGCAGATGTGATCGTGAAGAGGTTGTTTGACAAGATCGATTTTGAAGTGACCTATAAGAATGTGACAACAAGCAGCTTCCTGGAGCGGGGTAAGATTCCAATTGTTGCTGAAACGGACCATCAGGCCCTCTTGTTGGCCCTGAGGAATTGCGGGGTAGTCGAGGAAGGAAATGAACGCATCATCCGGATAAAAGATACATTGCATATCGATGAATTATACGTTTCGGATGCCCTTTTACCCGAACTAAAAGAAGATCCACAGACTACAATTGCTTCTGAGAAAACCGATATGTACGACAATCAGGGAGCACTTGTGCCATTTTAAAGCGTCAGAATGAAGTGTCGTACAAAATAATTATCCACCTCAACAAAAAACCGCATTGTTAATAATCCCTGTGGGATGAATTTGTCAACCTGCGTTGAATGGCAGACTTTTTTTCCCTGGAAAATTCTTCCAGGAACTCGATGAGCTCGGCTACGGAAAAGTTATACTGTTTATTGGGTTGATGGACTTTCCTTATTCCCTTTTTCAACAAGAATTCATAAGCGTTCATAATGTCAGGATTAGATCACGGTATACATAAATAATTCAGGTATTTATCTATACTGAAAAGGACATGAGGGAATTAAGAGGGGGAGCCTTTTGCGTACTGAACGGGAAGTTTCCTGTAGTGAAAGGGTTAAGGCTATCAGCATAGCCGACAAAAAAAATCCCGCTCAGAGCGGGACTATTTTTTATACTATGGAAATGTATGAATTAGTAAGAAGTATTCATACCATCATCAATCCCATTGTTTGGTACTTTCCTGCGTGGATCCCCCTTCTTCAGTAGGCGTAACGATCTCGTCTTCTGAGCATGAGGAGAAATAACTGGCAGACAAAGTCAATAATGCGAGAATCATAAATATTCTTTTCATAGCTTAAATTTTTTAGTGTTATAGTTTGTTATCAGATGTCTTATGTTGAAAGTATAGAAAAACTGGTCAGCTGGATGTTAATTTATTTCAGTACCGGTTACTTAAAATTTCGGGTCTAAAAGTACCGATCACGGCAGGGTATAAAAAACAAAAAAAAGTCGATATGGTACATATGTAACATATCAGATAAATTAGCTACAACCCTGTGATTTATTAATATAACGGGATATCCATTCAGTAATTGTATTGTATCGGGATTGGGTTCATTCGGTGCAAAATCATGCAATCTTTCACCTCTGCCTGCGTTTATAGTATGAGAAGTTACTACTGGCAATGCACCGGTATATATATTTAGAAATTCACTAAAATTTTTATGTTTTGAGAAAGGTTCTAACCAGCTTATTATTGTTTTTCTTTCTTTTTTCCGCCTGCGGGCCAAAACCCATGTACAAGACAAGGCAGGGGAAAAAGAAACGGGAACACTATAATATGCACCAGTACGACAGGTATGATAGGGATTACGTTTTAACGAAAGAGATGACCAATCCCAAGAAGAAAAAGGATAAAAAGAAAAAGTACAAGTTCGACTAATGCCTTGATGTCATGTTCAACCAGTTCCCGCTTTCAGAATCAGGAAGAATACACATCATCCGGTGTAAGAGGCATTGAATATATCTTTTAGAACCCAATTAACCGACATATCTAAAACTACAATGAGATCATGAAATGCTTTAATTTTTTTGTACTGTTAACCCTGATATCCTTTATCGCATACGCGCAGTCCGATCAGGAGAAGCAAGAATTGGAAAAGGAAAAAGTTGCCCTTCAGCATAAGATTGATTCCATGCACGAGCGGATTGATGAGATTGACCTTCTGCTTGGTCAGGAATTCAACGCGGAAGAAAAACGGGAAGCTTTAATCAAAAAGTATGGTAAGAAAAAAGGGTCTATGATTGCTGATGGCAGGGTATGGGTGGGTGTATCTCCAGAGATGGCCATAGACAGCTGGGGGACGCCGGACAGTAAGAAGCGATCGGAAGGAACCTGGGGTGTCAATGAAACGTGGTACTACCCCGACGGAAAATATATATTCTTTGAGAATGGGCGCGTGGCCCAATGGAAAGACTGATACAGCTTCACGAGTCACGCTGATCCCGTTTCCCGGCCATGATGGATATTCTTGTGAACCCGTAGAACAATATTAGGCCGGCAACGAACACAATGAAGGTAAAGAGTAAAAGCATACCCTGGGGTTTGATAATGAAAAGCGCACCAACGAACTGCACCAGGATAATAATGTACAATAGCCAGCTTACAAAATCCCGTGTCTGCTTATTTATGTAATAAGCCCCCAAGGGTGCACCTATAAGTACCACCGGAATGCTGACAAGCCAGTAATTCATTTCCTCCTGTCGAAAATCCTGAATAATAAAATAGTGCAGGGAAAAGCCGATCAATGAATTGATCGCCATAACTACAACACTGGTTGGGGTGGCTACTTTTTCGGATAAATGGTATCGAACAGTGATATAGGCAAAACTGAATATGTCAATGCCGCTACCCAAGATGGAACTTAAAATACCTCCGGCAAAACCAACAAACAGGAGCAGCGTGTTCTCCAAGGTATTTAACAATGGCAACCCGGAATACACATCCCGTTTGTAAATCACATTGATATAATATAAGATAACGCCAAAGCTAAGCCAGAAAGTCACGAACAACATTTTTGCAAATGTGGCGGGGATATAGGGTACTACATAAAAAGTTCCGAAGATTATACCCACACCTCCGCCTATACTGGCTGGAATAAGGTATTTGTATTCGATGGGATACTTATTTCTTAGTATAATCAGTGCAGCAGCGGTCATGCCCACACTTTGTATCGCCAGGCTGAAATTTCGGGCAGTATGGGGCTGAATGTCAAATATCAATGTCATGGCCGGAAATGCAATGGCCCCGCCCCCCTCGGAACTGGCCCCCGCAATGAAAGACCCGAAAATCATGGTGACCGACATGAACCAGTTGTCCTTAAACAAATCCCACTGCCCGGTATTCATCATATAAATGAACCAGAGCACCATAAGGACTATGATTGGCAATAGGCCGCTCCTATTAAATACCTTCGTTTGCTTCATAATACCATTCAACCCGTTTTCCCTGCTGATTACACGCCGGGGATTTCAGATTACTTTAATGCGCACTGTGAGCCGGTTAATGCAGACAGGCAAACAGCGAATATATACCATCTTTTCAACAGGTGGAAACTGTAGCCCTCAATTAATAATCCCATTGCATGATCAGTAAAAACCAATGATGTAAATATTAGCTAGTTTGCGACGGTACAAAATTGGATTTGAACAGTATTGATCCTATATTTACCCCGCTAAAACTGAAGCCCCAACCCTATCATTTTTTAAGTTTAATAACCTTAAATTATTGACTATGTTATCGAAGTTTACGAGATCTTTTAAAAGGGCCATTGTTTTTTTATTCCTGTTGCCATCCGTATTTTCCTATGGTCAGGAAATCGACACTACCTTGTACAGTGCATTGAAGCCGAGGGCCATTGGGCCTGCAGGCATGAGTGGCCGTGTCACTACAATTGACGTGTTGTTGTCCAATCCGGACGTAATGTACGTTGGCACCGCTTCGGGTGGATTGTGGAAGTCAGAAAGTGGTGGAACTGCCTGGGAACCGATTTTTGATGCCAATCAGGTGGCTTCTATTGGGGCGCTGGCCATAAACCAGAAAAATCCCGATGTGATCTGGGCAGGTACGGGAGAGGGAAATCCCAGAAACAGTCAGACCAGCGGCAATGGCGTGTATAAAAGTATTGATGGTGGTAAAACCTGGCAACATCTGGGCCTGGAAGGAACCAGAAATATACACCGAATCATTATCCACAGGGATAACCCGGATGTGGTATGGGTAGGTGCCCAGGGATCCGCATGGGGTGAGCATGCCGATCGCGGCGTCTTCAAAACGACAGATGGCGGGAAAACGTGGAGAAAGGTGCTCTACGTAAATGAAAAAACCGGGATTGGAGACCTTATCGTCGATCCTGTCAATCCCGATAAACTTATTGCTGCCATGTGGGAATTCAGGAGATGGCCCTGGTTCTTTAAAAGTGGAGGCCCTGGATCGGGTTTGTACATTTCCTACGATGGAGGAGAGTCCTGGGAGGAACGTACTGATGCGGATGGTTTGCCTGAAGGAGAGCTTGGAAGAATGGGACTGGCGATTGCCCCAAGTAATACTGACATTATCTATGCGCTCATAGAAGCAAAGAAGAATGCCCTCTACGTTTCAAAAGATGGCGGTTTCAAATGGACTAAGGTAAGCGATAAAAACATTGGCAACCGTCCTTTTTATTATGCTGACATCTATATAGACCCTGTAAATGAAAACAGGATATATAACCTGCATAGTTTAGTAACCCTCAGTGAGGATGGCGGAAAAACGTTCAGTACCATGCTGGCGTATGGTGGGAGTTCGACGGATATTCATCCTGATCACCATGCCTGGTGGGTGCACCCTGAAGATCCCAGCTTCCTTATCAATGGCAATGATGGCGGGATGGCCATATCCAGGGATCGAGGTGAAACCTGGCGTTTTGTGGAGAATCTTCCACTTGCGCAGTTTTATCATATCGATTACGACATGGAATTCCCTTATAACGTGTATGGGGGAATGCAGGATAATGGTTCCTGGAAAGGACCTGCCTATGTGTGGAAGAGCGGAGGTATAAGGAACAGCTACTGGCAGGAGTTGTATTTTGGCGACGGATTCGATGTAGTGCCCGATCCTGATGATTCCAGGTATGGATATGCCATGTCGCAGGGAGGATTCCTGGGATATTATGATGCTGTCACTGGAAGAACCCAAATGATCAAACCGGTGCATCCGGAAGGCGTATTCTTGCGCTTCAACTGGAACGCTGGTATCGCTCAGGATCCACAAGACAATGCTACCATTTATTATGGCAGCCAGTTTGTACATAAAAGTACCGATAAGGGTCAGAACTGGACCATTATTTCCCCTGATCTCACTACCAATGACCCTGAGAAACAAAAGCAAATAGACAGTGGAGGATTGACCTATGACGTAACCCAGGCAGAAAATCACTGTTCCATTCTGGCCATTGCCCCGAGTCCACTGGATAAGGAGGTGATCTGGGTGGGCACCGATGACGGTAACCTTCAGCTTACCAGGGATGGAGGACAAACCTGGGAAAACCTTTCCGTCAGGATCAAGGAGATGCCCAGGGGCGCATGGATACCACAGATCGTTCCGTCCACCTTTTCAGCCGGTGAGGCATTCGTGGTGGTCAACAATTATCGCATGGACGACTGGACACCCTTTTTATTCCACACAAATGATTATGGAAAAACCTGGGAAAACCTGGTGGAAGGGAATAAAGTATGGGGTTATACCCTGTCTGTGGCACAGGATCCGGTGGCTTCCAACCTTTTATTCCTGGGCACGGAATTCGGGCTGTATTATTCTCTTGATAAAGGTCAGAAGTGGCATAAGTGGGGGAATACCTATCCTACGGTATCGACCATTGATATGAAGATCCATCCCAGGGAACACGATCTGATAATCGGAACGTTTGGAAGGTCAGCCTATATCGTGGACGATATTCGCCCTATTCGGGAACTCGCCCTGCAGGGTGTTGGGACCAGTCAGTCGGCCTTGAACCTGTTTGAACCACCGGTAGCTTACCTCAGCATCAACCAGCAGGCCTCCGGATCAAGGTTTGCCGGATACGGAATATTTGCCGGAGAAAATCGACCCCAGGGGGGCAGCATTACCTATTTTCTGGAAGCATTGCAGCCAGATACAATCGATACAGAGGGCATAAAGGAAGTTAAGGAGCTGAAAAGCGACAGCCTGTGGATTGAGTTTTACAATCAGGACAATGAACGGATTCGGAGAATTAAGGCGGGCGCAAAAAAGGGCTATAACAGGTTTGTATGGGACCTTCAGCGTAAGGGTGAAAGATCACCTACAAGGCCGAAACCAAAGACGAAAGATGTTTCCGATCCGGGAGGGCCCAATGTACTCCCTGGAGAATATAAAGTAAAAGTACAGTATGGCGAATGGGCGGACTCAACCACCATAGTGGTAAAACTCGATCCAAGGATAGAATTCAATGAAGAAAATATCTTTGTAATAGACGACCGGCTCGAACAGGCGCAGAACCTGGTATCGCGGATTACAGGTAAAGTTGATCAGCTGAACGAAATAAAAAACGGGATTGAACTGGTGGAAAAAATGCTTTCCGAGGATGAGTTATCAAAAGATATCCGGGAAAGGACTAAAGTAACCAAAGACACCGTCAAGTTTTTTATCGAACTGATCAATTCGCCCGAGGATGTGCAGGGCATCCGGCGATCGCCAGATATATTGTCCTACAAACTATCCATGCTTAACTATTATATCGGTTCTGCCATTGACAGGCCAAACCGTTCTCAGGAAATAATCATGGCACAGGCATCCGAAGAGGCTGAAAAAGTGCTTGAACAGATCGATGCCTGGCTGGAAGAAGACTGGGCGGAGACGCGGAAGATCATTGAATCGGCCAATTTAAGTCCTTTTAATAAGGAAAATTCTGAATCAGAGAAGTAAACAAGTTCCAATATTTAAAATGTAAACTATGAAAAAGTATTTTATCCATTATTCAGTATTAATGGCAGTGGTCATACTGGTACTTTCAGGATGCAGCGCCACAAAAAAGAGCAAAACATCCATTCCTAACTACATCGGACAATGGGATTATGTACTTTCCCTTCCGGATCAGGACATCAACGGGTATCTGAAATTTGTGCAGGAGGGAGAAGCAGTTTTAGGGTATGTAGGAGGCGATGATGGTGAAATGCCCCTGGAAGATTTCATGATCGATGAAGAAAAAGTCTCCGGCAAGTTTGAAGCCATGGGATATGAAATTAACGTAAGCGGGAACTTCGAGGGGGATGTACTTAAAGCCACGATGTCAGCGGCTGGATATGATTTTCCTTTTGAAGCAAATAAACTGCAATAAAGAAGCAATATATAAGGAGGTGCTCCGGAGGGTGCACCTCTTATTTTTTACTCGTCCATTTTGGAACATAAATCGTATCGATAGCCTTGAGGATATCGGCACGGCTTATCTGTCCGATCAACTTGCCTTCCTCATTAATTACCAGCAACCTTTTATATTTGGTTTCCAGGAATATTTTAGCTGCATCCACGACATTCGCCGAAACATCAATCACCTTCATCACGCTGGTCATGTAGGATTCGACCTTGATATTGGCTATAGGTTCATTATGGTACACTCCGTCGATCAACAGTCTTAAGCAATCCTTATCATCGATCAGCCCAACAACTTCTTTTTTCTCATTTAAAACCGGTGCGCCGGAAATATTCTTTTTGAGGAACGTCCGAATGACTTCCAGAATATCGGTATCCGGTGTGAAGGTAATAAGGGCTGTGGCCATATATTTGGTTATAGGTTCAAATTGGTCGGCGCGACCCTTGCTGTCCGTAGAATCCTTTTTTGTAAGTTTGGGTTTGAAGCTTTTTACCATAATTTTTAATGATTACTTCTTTTCTGCAATTTGATCAAAATTCACCTAAATGCATAATAATTATAACATTTAATCGATTCAAAACCAAATATTCATTGCCGGGTTTTTGAACATCCAGGGAAGAAAAAGAAATATCCCGCAGGGGCGGGATATTGTATTAACCTTAACTTTTTAGCCATGAAGTTTTCTACTCATTATTCTTTAACGGTGTTTCCTCGAATATGTCTTGAAATCGTAAGATTTCAGGGATGAACAGGAATTCTCCAGTATGAATTGGGAAAGGAAAAAGGTAGTATATCATCGGATCCCTTGGAAAATATGTGATACAGTTGAGTGGATTGACCTGCTAATTCAGTAAATTTCGCTTTTAATTTAATGATCACAATAGTGCGACACCTCTTAATCATTGCGTGGGTATTTTTTATGGCCGTACCACTGATGAATTGTTCCCATGAGGAAGAATCAAGGCCTGATCCAGCATCTGTACTGATCCAATACAGGGATCTGCGCGACCAGTCGAAGCTTAGCGAAGCCTATCAGTTGCTTGCCGACACCTGTAAGACCTATATATCAGAAGAAGAATTTATATCCTATAATACACCTGCTGCCGGTTTACAGGACAGTCATGATATAAGTATTATGAGCATCGACACTTTGCCGGTTTTTGATGACCGGAACTATGCCAGGTTCAAGATAGACTACCGGAACGTCAATCTTGATTCACAAGATACAACCTATGGGCAATGGGATTACAGCCTGTTGTTTGAAGAAGGGGAGTGGAAGGTCATATGGTTTGGTAAAATGATCAACATGGCTTCAGAGCATATGCAGAATCGGCGCTATGAACAATCTTTGGTATTATACATGGTCATCACCGGGATAAATCCGTACAATGACATCGCCTTGAGGGGCCTAGCACTATCCTATGCCAACCTATCCGAACATGATAAAGCGATCGCTGCAGCCGAGAGAATTGTTGCCCTGAGGCCTGACGATTCCTATTCCTATGCCCTTCTGGGAGATTTTTACGGTTCGGCAAAGCGGTTTGATGAAGCGATCTCTTCTTATCAGAAGGCCATATCCTTGTATCAGGAACCACTCTATTATGTAAACATGGGCAGCATTTATAAGTTAAACGAACAGTTTGTAGAAGCCGATGATGCGTACAGGAAAAGCCTGGCATTGGATTCTCTCTCGCCCGAAGCATGGTGGATGTTGGGGGAATTGTATATGAACAACCTGGATGACCTCAAAAAGGCCAAATCCTGCTTTCAAAGAGCAATCCGGCTTCCGGATATGTCAGAATACTATCAACAGCAATTGTTCTATGATTACGCGCTATTACTCTTCCGGGAGGCAAGTGCTGATGATCAACACGCTGACCCTGAAAATATGGCCAATCTGGGAGAGGCTA
>Ga0209536_100016061_pt1 | contig 10657 bp, 6 predicted proteins | sample DeeMarSeWOR28_12_FD_187461 | JGI IMG/M metagenome (GOLD analysis project Ga0209536, IMG submission 187461) | Marine sediment microbial communities from White Oak River estuary, North Carolina - WOR-2-8_12 (SPAdes) (version 2) | ecosystem: Environmental > Aquatic > Marine > Intertidal zone >...
TCGTAACGCCCCAGGTCGCGCAACGCTCGCCGGAACTCGTCTCGGCAGCGAATTGGCACGCGCTGGCCAGCTACGCTGGTCGGTTTTCTCCCCAGGGCGCGGCGGTCTTGTTGGATATCGGCTCGACGACCACCAAATACGCTCTCATCGACGAAAACCGCAGGCTCATCCATAAACATTACGTCCATACCCGGGGTAAGCCGGTGGAAGTGACCCAGCGACTGCTCAAGCATATCGTCGATGAGCTGGGCGGCCGAATCCGGATCAAGGGCGTGGCCACAACCGGCTCGGGACGTTATGTCGTCGGCGACTTTTTAAATTCTGATCTCATCATCGATGAAATCACGGCCCACGCCAGAGGTGCGGTCGAAATGGATCCGCGGGTGGATACCATTTTCGAAATCGGCGGCCAGGATGCCAAATACATCTCGCTGGTCAATGCCAACCCGCTGGATTTCGATATGAACAAAGTTTGCGCCGCCGGCACCGGCAGTTTCCTGCATGAACTGGCCAATAAGTATGGCATCAATATCGTCGACGAGTTCCAGGATATCGCCCTTTCGGCCGCGGCCCCGGTCAAACTCGCCGATCGCTGCACGGTTTTCATGGAATCCGACTTGGTCTCCTATTACCAGCAAGGGGCCAGCCGGGAAAACCTGATGGCCGGGTTGTGTTATGCCATTGTCCACAATTATTTAAACCGCGTGGTCGGCAAAAGAAAAATCGGACAGCGCATCATGTTCTTAGGCGGGCCGTCTTTGAATAAAGGTGTTGTGGCGGCCTTTGAAAATGTGCTGGATCGCGGCCTGCAGGTTCCGCTGCATCGCGAGGTGCTCGGTGCTTATGGCGCGGCCATTGCGGTTCAGGAAAAAATGAAGACCGAAAACATTACCCGCAGCACTTTCAGGGGCATGTCCGGCGCCATCACCGATCGTATGAACTTTACCGAAAAAGTATGCCGCGTCGACCCTACCTGCCACAATCAATGCAAGCTGAAAATTTATCAGTTTGACAACCGGCGCAGCATCTGGGGCGGTGAATGCGGTCGTCATGAGTTGGCCCGCAGCCGCAGCAAGCGAAAAGAAGATTTTTTCAAACGCCGGCGCATGCTGTGGGAAACCCACATGGCAGGCGCATATAAAACGCTTGAGGACCAGCCGCTAATGGAAATCGACGGGCGCCCGACCGTCGGGATGCAACGGGCGCTTTACGGGCACCATTCCGCTGTTCTCTGGGCTCATTTTTTCGAGCGCCTCGGGTTTCGCCTGGTGCTCACGCCGCCAACCAACGCGCATATCTCCAGGACGGGCGTCGAGCGGTCCGTCGACGGCGTCTGCTACCCGGTAAAGGTTTCCTATGGCCATATCGCCCGCCTGGCCGGTAAAACCCAATACCTGTTCATTCCCAGCCTGATCAAAATGCAGACACCCCGGCCTACTGAGACCGGCTTTTACTGCCCCATGGTTCAAAGCAACGGGTATATGGTGCGCACGGCCTTCGGACTGGATCCGGCCGCCATTATCAATCCGGTTGTAAACCTCAAGTACAGCCCGGATATGCTGGCCGCGGAGTTATACCGGCAAATCGGGCAGCGCCTGAAATGTTCCCGGCGAGCAATCAGGGCGGCTTTGCGCTATGCCCTCGGACGCCAGCAGCAATTTGTGGCGGATATGCTGCAGCAGGGAAAACGCATTCTTCAAAAACTGGATCCGCGCGCGCCGCTGCTGATTGTCACCGGCCGCCCGTACAATCTTTACGACGACCGCCTGAATTTAAGGCTCGGCCAGAACCTGGCCAAAATCGGCATGACGGCCGTGCCGATGGATTTTATTGATACCGGGTCCGTGAATCTGACCGATTTCCCATCCATGTTCTGGGGGCTGGGGGCGCAGATCCTCAAAACGGCAAAGATCATCGCCGCAAAAGATAATGCTTTTGGATTGCATCTGACAAATTTCGGCTGCGGCGCGGATTCATTCATCGAGCATTTTTATAAAGCCGTCATGGCAGACAAACCCTATCTGATCCTCGAGCTGGATGAGCACAGTGCGGCTGCCGGTGTGATGACGCGCATTGAAGCCTATCAGAACGTTATCGAAAACAGCATGGCGAAACTGCAACCACAAACGCAACGCCACATCATCAATGAGTAGAGGAAACCAAAATGAAACCAAAACATCAGAACCGTCCGGGATCACCGACAGAAAGCGTTGGTAAATTTCGGTTGGGCGACAAAACCGTTCTCATTCCCGAGATGAACCGTATCGGAGCGCATTTGATGGCGGCAACCTTCAAAAGTTTCGGTATAAATGCCCGCGTGCTGCCGACTTATAAAGGACTCGATATCGGAAAAGAATATACGTCCGGCAAAGAGTGCTTTCCCTGCCAGATTACCCTGGGCGACATTCTGCTGTATCTCAAAACCGAGCAGCAGAAACAAGGCGCCGCCTTTGATCCGGAAAACTATCTGTATTTTTTGCCCACCTCCGACGGGCCCTGCCGGTTCGGCATGTATAACAGCTATCAGCGCATGGTACTGGATTCGTTCACCGGATTGGACCGGGTGAAAATCGTATCGATCACAACCAAAGACGGCTATTCGCTTGACGGTATCATTGATGACAACCGCATGCTTGATTTCCGAAAAGCCAGCTATATGGCCATCATTGTGGCCGACATCATGGAGCGGCTGTTGTGGCGAATCCGGCCCTATGAAAAGGCAGCAGGCATTACCGATGCCTTTATCGAGCGCTGCCGGGATACGATGCAGACAACCATCGAAACGCATGCGGCCGCCGGTGCCTATGATCGGATCCTGGACAAACTCGAAGCAATGGTCCGCACAGCCAAAACCCTGATGGATCCGGCCATTCCTCCCAAGCCCCTGATCGGTATTGTCGGTGAAATCTTTTTAAGAATGCATGTGCAGTCCAACCAGGACTTGATCCGGATACTTGAAAGGCATGGCGCCGAGGTGGTCAATTCGTCTCTGGCCGAATGGGTCAACTACATCAGCTACGGCCAGTTGCGAGAAAATAAAACCCATTTGCGTTTAAATCTCAGACAATTCAATTTGAAGCGTTTAAAAACAGATTTGGCACAGATGCTCAATTTCGGAAGCGAGCTTTTTTACCAGGAATTGAGACAAAAACAGTTTTACCGCCGGATCTCAAGATCCATCGATATCGCCCATGACCATAAGGTGCACCATCTGAAACGCCTGCTCCACGAAGAAGATATCTTTACCTTCGATATCACCACCGAAACCTGTTTGAGCATTGCCGCCATTTTGCAATTTGCAAAAGAAGGCTACAACGGAGTTGTCAATGTTTACCCATTTACGTGCATGCCGGGCATGACCACTTCGGCTATCGTCAAACCCGTCATGAACAAACGCCGGGTCCCTTATCTGGACACGCCTTACGACGGCAGCCTGCAGCCGGGCAGAGAAACAGCCATCCGGACCTTCATGCATCAGGTGCAGCAACATTTTCAGCGCCACGGGAGAAAAGGATGTATTCTGCAGCGCGCCGCATGAGCCGGCCATACGGCTATGATATGCCTTACCGCTATTTAAAAAAACACGGACCGAGCAACGCCCTTCCCTCCAAAACATTTGCTTTGGATCAGGCCGACTCGCCGGCCCGACCCCCAGTTGTGCTGAACAAATTGGGTATCTACCGCCTGATCTGCGGCGGCCTGATGTTCATTGGATTAACGGTGGGCATATTCTGGTTTCAGTTTTCTAAAATACCGGCCGGCAACCAGCCCGAGGTATGGAGCCAGCTGCAATGGCGTTACCTGTTGTGGCTACTGCTGTTTCTGCCGGTCGATACGGTTGCAGCCGGTTTGCGCATCTGGGTGATCGGCCGCGTTCTGCAGCCCGGTGTGAGTGTATGGACCTGTCTGAAGGCCGAGTGGGCCAATCTGGGGCTGGCCATGCTGACGCCCTCTCAAACCGGTGGGGGGTTCGGTCAGATGTATATGTTAAGCCGCGGAGGCATGCGCCTGGGCACGGCCCTGACGGTCAGTTTGATCTCTTTTCTGGGCAGCATGGTCGTCTTGCTGTTTGTGGGGTTATACGCCTTGATGTCATCGAGCGTCGCGCACCTGAACGTCCTCTTCAAGGGCGCCTTTGTGGTCTTTTTTGTCGTTTTCGCCGGCTTGATGACCGCTGTGTGCTGGCCCGGATCCGTGCGTCGCGTAGCCCGGGCAGTGACAACAGCAGCCGGCAAAATCGAAGTCCGAAGCGGTCTACCGCAAAATAGCGGTATCCGGCGCTTATCTGAAAGCATCTGCCGTCTGTCTAAAAAATGTATCGATCTATGCTATCACCATCAGGCCAACATGCACCGCTATTTTCGGCTGAGCCACTCAAATTTTTTGTGGGTATGTTTGCTAAGCCTGGTCTTCCTGCTGGCGCGCGCCATCATGGCCTTTTTGTGTCTGCGATTTCTGGGCATTCCGGTCGCCGAGGTCGGCCGTGTGCTGCAAACCCAGATGTGCTTGATTTTTCTGATATACTTTGCCCCGACCCCCGGAAGCTCGGGGCTGGCTGAGGGGGCTTCCATGTCGATGATGGGCGGTATCATTGCGGCAGGGTTCGTCCCGTATTATAACCTGCTGTGGCGCTCCCTGACGCTGTATCTGCCGGCCGTCGCCGGGCTTATATTTTTGCTGTGGGCTATCGTTAAGGATGCGCGCCATGCGGTCGATCGCCGCGCCCGCAGGCGGGCTGTCTGAACCGGCCGGCCGTTTGCTTTCTATAAAATAGTGGTATTTTAATTGACAGGCAAATGGTGGTATAATATCGTTTTTAAAAGGGATTCGCTGCCTGCCCACACCGTTAACACTGCTGATTCTGTCCGGAAAACAAACGATATCTCCATCTGCCGTACACGTAAAGGCGCCGATTCGTTAAATATGAGTTTTGATTCTGGCAACCTTAAAAGCATTTGAATGTTATGGCACGATCGAACATAAGCAGTCGCTCCCGCCTCATCGCCTTAGCGCTGATCATTGCCTACTTAATATTTTTCAGCGCCTGTCTGAATGACGCCCCGCGACGGATTGCCCCTAGGGCGGGTCAGGGTGTGCTGGATCTAACCGACTGGGATTTAGCCGATGACGGTCCCCTGGATCTTGCCGGGGAATGGGAATTTTACTGGAGCCGGCAGCTGGCGCCGTCGGATTTTTTAAAAGAAGGATTGCCGGATAAAAAAGAATTTATCAACGTACCGGGCTACTGGAAAAATAATGAAATCAGCGGCAGCCAGCATCCCGCCGATGGGTTTGCGACCTACCGCCTCAATGTTATCCTCAACCAAAAGAAGGAACCGCTGGCCCTGAGAATGCAGGAAATCTCTGTGGCCTATACGCTTTATGTCAATGGAAGGCGGGTCGCATCTCTGGGCGTTGCCGGCAAAGACCGCGAAACAACGGTTCCGCGGCAACTGCATCAGGTGGTTGATTTTGAAACGCTCGACAACCGCGTTGAAATAATCATGCAGGTGTCCAATTTCCATCACCGACGCGGCGGCGGGCCCTGGGAGGTCATGCGGCTGGGAACCGAGCAGGACATCCGCCAAATTCACGAAAGAAGCCTTAATCTGGACTGGTTTCTGTTCGGCAGCCTTTTTATTATGGCTTTGTATCATCTGGGGCTTTTTCTTTTCAGGAAAAAAGACCGCTCACCGCTGTTTTTCAGTATATTTTGTTTCTTGATTGCGTCAAGACTGCTGACCACCGGTGGCAGATATCTGGCACATTTATTCCCGCATTTAAGCTGGGAATTGCTGGTCAAGTTTGAGTATCTCTCCTTTTATCTGGCCGTCCCTGCCTTTGCGCTGTTTATGCATTCGCTTTTCCCGAATTTTTCAAAAATCATCTTGCGTCTGATAGAAGGTCTCGCCCTGATTTTTGCCGTTATTGTGGTATTTGTGCCCGCACGCATCTCCTCGTATACGGTCAATCCTTATGAAGTGCTCACCATCGGGACCCTTCTTTACAGTTTTTATATTATTATCGTTTCTTTGATGCAGCGCAATTTCGAGGCTCTCGTTTTTCTGGTCGGATTTCTCATTTTAGCCATTACCGTCATAAACGACATGTTGCACGTGGATGAAATCATTCAGACCGGATTTTTTGCGCCCTTCGGCTTCCTTTTCTTTATTCTGTCCCAGGCATTTCTGCTCTCCTATCGCTTTTCAGCCGCAGTGAGCACGGTTGAAACCCAGCAGAAAGACTTAAGAGATGCCCTCGGGTCCTATAAAACGGAAATCGTGGAGCGTGTAAAAGCCGAGGAGGCCTTGCGTGAATCCGAGGAAAAATACCGAAACATTCTGCAGAGTATCGAGGAGGGCTATTACGAGGTCGATCTGGCCGGCAACCTGACCTTTTTCAATGAATCGATGCGCCGGCAGCTCGGATATTCAAGGGATGAATTGATGGGCATGAACAACCGCGAGTTTATGAGTGCGGAGACCGCCAAACGGGTATATAGAATTTTTAACACGGTCTATCAAACCGGCAAAGCGGCCAAGGCATTTGACTACGAGATGATCACCAAAGACGGCAGCAAAAAAATTGTTGAGCTCTCGGTATCCTTAATCCGGGATTCCGACGGACGGCCGATCGGATTCCGGGGGGTGGGCCGCGATATCAGCGAGCGCAAGAAAGCCGAGGAACAGGCCAGGCTCCATCAACAGCAACTCATGCAGGCCAGCAAAATGGTCGCACTGGGCACCCTGGTTTCCGGTGTCGCCCACGAGATCAACAACCCCAACAATTTTATTATGCTCAATTCGCCGATCCTGAAGGAAGCCTGGGAAAATGCCATGCCCATTCTGGATCGGTACTACGAAGAAAATGGTGATTTTCTCCTGGGCGGCATGCCATTTACGCAGATGCGTGAGAATATTCCGGCCCTGTTTTCGGGCATATCCGATGGGTCCCAGCGCATCAAGCGCATCGTTGATGATCTTAAAAATTATGTCAGAGACGACACTGCCGATCTAGCGCAATCGGTCGACATCAACGCGGTTATCAAATCCGCCGTCTCGCTTCTGACCAATATGATCAAAAACAGCACCCACACCTTTACAGTCGAGCAAGAGGATAACGTCCCGGTGCTAAAAGGCAATTTTCAGCGGCTCGAGCAGGTCATGATCAATTTAATCCAGAACGCCTGCCAGGCACTGCCGGACAACACCAAGGGCATTTATGTTTCAACCGCCTATGACCGGCAAAATTCAAATATCGTCGTCACCATTCGAGATGAAGGCGTGGGCATGGCACCTGAAACCCTGATGCTGATCATGGATCCGTTTTTTACAACCAAACAGGATGCCGGCGGGGTCGGGCTGGGATTGTCGATTTCATCCAGAATCGTTGAAGAGCACGGCGGTATGTTACGCTTTAGCTCTGAACCCGGTGCAGGCACAACCGCAACGATCACCTTGCCGATTGAGCGCGAAAAACAAACTATAGAGGGGAATCCAGAATGACTGAAACACCCTATCCGCAGTTTCCCGTTATGATGGTGGACGATGAAGCCCAGGCGATTACCAGCTTTGAAATGGCATTGCGCTCGGCCAATATGAATCATTTCATTCGCTGTCACGACAGCCGTGATGTCATGCCGCTGCTTGCCAGCCAGGAGATTGAGGTGATGCTCCTGGATCTGAGAATGCCGCACATTTCCGGTGAAGAGCTCCTGCCGATGATCACTGCTGACTATCCGGAAGTGCCGGTGGTGGTCGTAACCGGCTCAAACGACATCGATACGGCTGTAAAGTGCATGCAAAACGGTGCCTTTGACTATATTTTAAAACCGGTGGAAAAAAGCCGCCTGATCGGAGGCGTCAAACGGGCCGTCGAGCTGCGCGAGCTCCAGCGGGAAAATCAACTGCTCAAAGCTCAGGTGCTGTCTGACAGACTGGAGCGGCCCGAGGCCTTTGCGGAAATCATTACCACCAGCGCTGCGATGCGCGCCATCTTCCGATATGTCGAAGCCGTCGCCGGCAGCCCGCGCCCGGTGCTCATCACCGGCGAAACCGGTGTGGGCAAGGAATTGGTGGCCCGTGCCGTCCACACCCTGAGTAATCGTGCGGGCGATTTTGTACCGGTAAATGTGGCCGGCCTGGATGATCAGGTATTTGCGGACACACTTTTCGGCCATAAAAAAGGCGCTTTCACGGACGCCCGCGAGGCGCGCAGCGGTTTGATCGAGCGCGCCTCCGCGGGCTCGCTCTTTCTGGATGAAATCGGGGATTTGAGTATACCATCCCAGGTAAAGCTGTTGCGTCTTTTGCAGGAAGGCGAATTTTTCCCCATCGGATCCGATGTGGCCAAACGTTCGGATGCACGCATCGTGGTGGCGACAAACCAGGATCTTAATGCCCTGCAGTCCGCCGGAACGTTTCGCAAAGATCTGTATTACAGGCTGTGTGATCATCAAATCCATATTCCGCCGTTGCGCCAGCGGATCGAAGATTTAACGGTCCTGGTGGCGCACTTTTTGGAAAAAGCCGCCAACGCTTTGGGCAAAAAGAAACCGACACCACCCGAAGAGCTGATCACGCTGCTGTCGACCTATCATTTCCCCGGCAATGTCAGACAGCTGGAGTCCATGGTTTTTGATGCCGTCAGCAGTCATGCGACCGGCAAGCTTTCCATGGACGTCTTTAAGGAACATATCGTTAAACAAAAGCCGTCTTCAAATATGGATTCAGCAGCGCCAATCGCCGCAAAAGGCTCGCAGGTCGTCTTTTCCGATCAACTGCCCACCCTCAAACAAATCGAGCAGATGCTGGTTGATGAAGCCATGAAAAGATCCAACGGCAATCAGTCGATTGCAGCCTTGAGCCTGGGCATTTCGCGCCAGGCATTGAATAAGCGTCTTAAAAAAGCCGAGCAGCAGGGTTCAAATTAAAAACACCATATAACCAAATGAATGCCCCACGCCCGGATGGATTTTTGTGCTTGCTTCCCGTAAAACACGAATGATAAAACAACGACCATGATTGAAATCCGGATCCATCCGAAAATTTTTGAAAACCATCCCACCTTTCGACGTGGGATTGTGATTGCCGGAAATTTAGATAATCAGGGGCATTCGCCCGAGCTGGAAGATCGGCTCAACCGGGCCATCGGGCTTGCGGCCGAAAAGCCCATTGATCTGAAAACAGACCCGCTGGCCACGGCCTGGAATGAGGCTCACCGCCAATTTGGTTCGAATCCGAATAAATTTCCACCGGCACATTGCGCCCTTTTGAAGCGCGTACAGAAACCGGGAGCCCGCATGCCGTTTATCAATAAAGTCGTGGCCATTATGAATATCAATTCCATCGAAGCCCGAACACCGGTCGGTGGTGATGATGTCATCCGGGCCGGGGGCCATCTGGAATTGCGCTATGCCGACGGCAGTGAAACATTCGCCCCGCTGGGAAATCCTGAAAGCATCGAGCACCCGGCGCCCGGGGAAGTCATCTACGTGGTGTCGGAATCAAAAGAGGTGATGTGCCGACGCTGGAACTGGCGCAATGGGCATCCTACCCGCATCACCGAAGCAACCCGCATCATCGTTATGAACATCGACGGCCTGGGTGAAAACAGTGAAACCCGGGCGGTCGCAACCCGGGATCGGGTCGCCCGGACGATCGAGAATTACTGCCGGGCTGAAGTGTCGACCACCGTGCTGACGCCCGAACAGCCTGTGTATGCATTTGAAGCCTGATCAAATGCATCCGCTGGCAACTAAAATTAAAAAAAAACAGGTTTACAGAGCACATGCCATATGGATGAAAATCCGGAAAATAGAAACAACGCCCGCATCCGATACAAGGCGCCGGTAATGATTGAAAATTTGAAGGCCGGCATCATTTATCGGGCCAGAATGCTCAACTACAGCAACCACGGGCTGTATTTTGAGACCGACGACTGGCTGCGGTTGGGCGAAGAGGTTTTCATCGGGATCGAATATTCACCCTATAGCGATTCCCATGACACCTATGAATGTCTGCGCGCAAAAATCATGTGGCGCAAGAAGTTGCCGACCTCCCATTTTAAATATGGCTACGGTGTTCGATACACTATCGATTATGATAAACAAAAATCGCGCGACAGCAGCTTAAAAATTGTAGAAGATCAACGCAAACATACCCGCAGGCGTTACGTCCAGGACCTTCTTTTTAGCGCTCAAAACAAAATCCTCAAAGGGCTGGCCAAAAATATCAGCCCTTCCGGCGTATTTATCGAAACGCATCACCGTTTGGACGAGGGCCGTGTCATTACAATGGTTGTGCCCTTAAAAAGAGGCAGAACTGCCAAAATAAAGGGCGAGATCATCTGGTCCAGCCCGAACGGGTTCGGTGTGAAGTTTATCAGCATCAAAAAATAATTCAGCTGTCTAGTCTTATAGTCGATGTCCCACCCAAACGAGGAGGATAAAATGACTGCAGTAATTATTATCGGCGGAATCATTCTGGTGGCCATTATCGTCGTGGTTGGCATATACAACAGTCTGGTGACGCTCCGAAACCGTTACAAAAATTCGTTTTCTCAAATCGATGTGCAGCTCAAACGCCGATATGACCTGATTCCCAACCTGGTTGAAACGGCCAAAGGCTATATAAAGCATGAGCGCGAAACGCTGGAG
>Ga0209536_100016063_pt1 | contig 10656 bp, 11 predicted proteins | sample DeeMarSeWOR28_12_FD_187461 | JGI IMG/M metagenome (GOLD analysis project Ga0209536, IMG submission 187461) | Marine sediment microbial communities from White Oak River estuary, North Carolina - WOR-2-8_12 (SPAdes) (version 2) | ecosystem: Environmental > Aquatic > Marine > Intertidal zone >...
AATTAGTTCACGCGATTGCGTGGAGGCTCCCTGAAAGGGGCGCCTCCACAATTTTCAGAAACAAGACAAATAGACTCCGGAAAGTCTTTCAAAAACCTGTCATTCCCCAAAGGGGACACACGTGCGAACCCCATAGGGGTGAAGCAATCTCTGCCCTAACAGGGGACTGCCACGCTAACCTGAACGCCCCAACGCAGTTGGGCACGTTCAGGCACTCGCAGTGACACATATTTCAGATACTTTCCGACAAACACTTAAGGAGAAAATCATGAGTAATAACAAAAAAGTTGCCGAAGCCCTGGTAACCGCGGGTTACCTGACCGAAGCCGATCTGGATGCCGCTGCCGATGTTCTGGCAGATGCATTAATCGTTGAAGCTGCTAATGAAGTTGAAGCCGCAGCGGCAGATGATTATTCTGAGCAAGAAGATCTGATTGCCGAAGCCGAAGTTTGGGAGGCCGAAGACCTACTGGCAGGGGATATTGAGGGTGCCGTCCTCGATGACGACATCATTGCTGATGCCGAAATCCAAAAAGAGATTGACAAAGAGGTTGTTCTCGAAGCCGAAGATGTGATCGCGGCGGCCTATTTGGACGCAGCCGCTGCCTTAGTTGCTGCTGAGATTATCGATGAAGCGAACCTCTCCCCCGTGGCCGCGATCATTGCTGATGTTTGGGTAGTTGAAGAAGACGTTGACTGAGTAGAAACCGAAAAAAATGCTGACAGACTTCCGAAGTCTGTCAACAGACCAAGATTTTAGGAGAAAAAAATGAACCGACCTGCAGGTATTACCGTGATCGCAATTTTGGCCTTACTTAGCGGCCTATTTGGTTTGTGTTGGCCGACGCTCGTCTTGACCGGCAGCACATTTCTGGGGCCGATCTTCGGCACCGTAGGGGTGATTGCCAGTATCTTTTTGATCGTTGGCCCCATTTTGCAGATAATTTTTGCTTATGGCGCTTTCAAGCTCAGTTCCTGGGCCTGGTACCTGGGGCTGATATCAACCGGCATCACCGTTGTTGGTGTCATCATCAACGTTTTCGACGGTGCTTCCATCGGATCCGCCCTTTGGGGCAGCATCTGGTCGATCATCATCTTCATCTACCTCCTGAATCCCAAGGTGCGCGAGGCTTTCGGTACCGCCTCATAAAGAATAAGTGAAAAGAGATAAGGAGAAAAAATGTCTACCATTACTGTCTATAAGTTTGACACCCCTGATGGGGCAGAGAAAATGCTTGACCTGGTCAAAGAGTTGACCAAAGCCCAACTGATCACCCTGGAAGATGCCGCGACGGTTTCCTGGGAACCGGGAAAAAAGAAGCCCAAGACCCGTCAACTCGCGGATCTAACCGGCGCAGGTGCCGTCAGCGGGGCTTTCTGGGGCATGCTCTTTGGATTGATCTTTTTCGTGCCCTTCTTCGGGATGGCAGTGGGAGCAGCTATGGGCGCGCTCTCCGGTAAATTCGCAGATTATGGCATTGACGACAGCTTCATCAAAAGCGTTAGTGAGAAGGTTACCGAAGGTACCTCAGCATTGTTCTTGCTGACCAGCAAAGTGGTGCTGGATAAGGTCACCGAGGCCGTCAAGGAGAAAGACTGGCAGTTCGAATTGATCTCATCCAACCTGACCAAAGAACAAGAAGCGAAATTGCAAGAAGATTTCGGGGTTGAGTAGGTCTACACTCTACCTCGGGTAGTTGGGCAACCATGTTCATTATTTTGATAAGGAGATAAAAATGAGTAAAAAGAAAGATTCTTCCAATGTGTTCAATATTTTAGCCTTCAATTTTGCGGGTAAAGATACCGCCAAGGAGACGCTTAAAGACATCAAGGTCTCCGAAGCGTTGGGTGGTGAGTATATCGTTGCTCAAATTATCGTTGAGCAGGATGAGAAGGGGAAAGTGCATGTGCATGAGACCGGGCGCGGCGGTGCCGGTGCCGCGATAGGGGGCGTGGCCGGTGGCATTCTGAGCTTGTTTGGTGGCCCTGTTGGTTTCCTCACCTGGGTGGTCGGTGGCGCGGTTTTAGGCGGCGTGGCTGGCAAGTACCTCGGACGTCCCTTCAAGAAAGGCGATCTGAAGGAAGTTGGCGAAGCGATGGTTCCTGACAGTTCAGCCTTCCTGCTGCTTGTCGAAGATATCTACGCTGAAGCGGTTGCTGAGAGTCTATCCGGTGTGAGTGCCAACAGCGTGACGTTGACCGTCGGTGACGAGCTTTCGGGCGAACTGGCCCAATTTGCGGCGGGAGCAGTCAGTGTTGATGCTGGTGACGATACGGATAGTGACAGCAAGGATGATAATTAGTTCACGCGATTGCGTGGAGGCTCCCTGAAAGGGGCGCCTCCACAAATTTCAGATAACACGATAAAAATCAAGATGCAATCTAGGAGGTTATTATGGAAACCACTGATGGCTCTGCGGTAGCGAAACCAGCTATCGCAAAACAAGTTGTAAAAGCGGTTAAGAAGCCGCAGTTCATCACCTGGACTGCCCTGGCCTTTATGACGGTTTCGTCCGTAGCAAGCCTGCGGGCAGCGCCAACCATGGGCATTTATGGTCTATCAGCCGTCTTTCTCTACATCGTCCCAGCGATCATCTTCCTGCTGCCGACTTCGTTGGTCGCAGCTGAGTTGGCTTCCGGGTATGATGGCGGGATCTATAATTGGGTGACTCGCGGCATTTCAGCGCCACTAGGATTTTTAGCTGTTTGGTGCCAGTTTGCTATGACCATTTTCTACTATCCCAGCCTGCTGTCTTTTGTGGCCAGCACTTTTGCCTATGTGATCAACCCTGATCTGGCGAACAGCGGTTTGTATACTGCCATCATGATCATCGGCTTGTATTGGATCGGGGTTTGGGTTTCATCACGCGGTATGGAAGGTTTAGCTGGTTTGGCGAGTTCTGGCCTTTTCATCGGAACGCTGATTCCGGGTGCTTTTCTGGTTATTCTCGGGATCGTCTACTTAGCCCAAGGGAATCCCTCGGCAGCACCTATGGATGTGGCGCATATCCTGCCGCCCTGGGCTGGAATTGCCAGCCTTGTACTGATCGTCAATAATTTCCTATCCTATTCAGGTATGGAAATGAATGCTGTTCACGTGAGTGATCTGCGTAATCCGAGCAAAGAGTTCCCCAGATCGATGTTCCTGGCGGTGGGCCTCGTGCTGGTCATCTTCATCTTACCTGCGCTGGCGATCTCATGGGTTGTTCCTGCTGAAAGTATGAGCCTGACCGCTGGTCTGATGCAGGCCTTCCAGGGCTTCTTCGCTCAATTTGGCATCGAATTCCTCACCCCTGTCTTGGCACTAATGATTATCAGTGCCAGCCTGGCCGGCATGTTGACTTGGCTGGCCGGCCCGAGTAAAGGACTGCTTTTGATCGGTCGTCAGGAAGGGTACCTGCCTCCTTCCCTTCAAAAGCTGAACAAGCAGGGCATCCAACAAAATATCCTGGTTGCCCAGGGTGTAGTCACTACCATCATTGCCTTATTGTATGCCTTTGTGCCGAATGTATCTAGTGTTTATTGGATTTTTTCTGTCATGACCACGCAGGTCTATTTGATCATGTATCTTCTAATGTTCGTGGCAGCCATACAACTTCGCCGTAAAGAACCCAATCACCCGCGCGGCTATAAGGCACCGGCTCTTGTTTTCCTCTGCATTTTGGGGTTGCTGGCCTCAGCTGCCGCCTTTGCTATTGGTTTTATACCACCCTCCCAGTTTGGAGGAGGCAGCCCCTGGACTTATGTAGGGGTCGTAGGAAGCGGGGTTATATTCATCGGTCTATTGATTCCTTTATTGTTCTACTACTTCCGTAAACCAAGCTGGAAGACAACAGACGCTGAACCAAAGGAATAGGAGGTTAATTATGGATACTTCAAATACTCACAAACGCACCTATATTGTTGTTGGTATCGTGTTCGTTCTTCTGGTTGTTGTGGCGCTAGTGATGTTCCGTGCGCCTGCCAGGACAGCCGCAGCCAGTGCTAAAGCGCAGGAATTAACCGCGGCTTTCGAGCTTGCGGGGTTGAATGCGCCTTCTGAACAGCAGATCGTTGGCACTTTGGGAGAGGACGGTGGCGTTGTTTGCAAAACAGATTTTGGTAACCTTATCGAAAGCAATCTCAATTTGCTGCTAACAAACGGTGCCGCTCAGGTAGGGGCACGCGGGATCATCATCGATGCCAAAGTCCTCACAGGTGAGGCAATCATTCTGTCAGTTTATTGCCCCGAACGGCTTCCGGAATATAAAGAATATGTTGATCAACTCAAAACTGCTGATCTGATCAAGGAATAGGAAAATAGGATGGATGAAAATACACTTCAAAATAAAATCAAAAACATGATGCCGCAAATCAAATCCGATCTGGCGCGCTGGGTTACTTATCGCTCGGTAGCCAATACGGATGTGGAACCCCTGCAAGCGTGTCTTGATGCCGCCAATGATGTCGCCAAATCTTTCACTGAGGTAGGCGTTCAAGATGTCAAGTTGATTGATATGCCGTACAAACACCCTACGGTCTATGGCTATACCCCGCCCCCCCCTGGCGCGCCGACCGTGCTGCTTTACGGGCACTACGATGTTCAACCATCGGAGGAAGAGAGCGGCGAGTGGAAATCCCCACCCTTTTCACTCACGGAACGAGATGGCCGTCTGTATGGCCGCGGTGCTGCCGACTGTAAAGGCAATGTGGTCGCCCATCTTGCCGCTTTGAGGGTATACGAGGGTGATTTCCCCGTTGGCATCAGATTGGTGATCGAAGGCTCGGAAGAACAAGGTCTCGGAGAACTGGAAGGCTATGTCGAGCAACACCCCGAAAAATTCCAGGCTGATGCGATCCTTTTGGCAGATACAGGAAATTTCACGCTGGGACTGCCAACCTTCACTACCACCTTGCGCGGCATGGCCGCCCTGACGGTCCGTGTGCGCACTTTGGCTGGCGGGATGCACTCCGGCATGTTCGGCGGCCCCGCACCAGATGCGCTGCTTGCGCTGATTAAGATGCTCACTACTTTGCATGATGCGAACGGCAATGTTACCATTCAAGGCTTAGCGAACGACCAAAACTGGTCTGGTGTTGAATATCCGGCTGATCAGTTTCGCACGGATGCCCGCGTCCTCGACGGGGTAGACTTGGTTGGGAATGGCAGCATCTCCAGCATGCTATGGTCACGCATCGCTATCACCGTCATCGGCATCGATTGCCCATCGGTTGCTGAAGCGGCCAACGCCATCCCCCATGAGGCTGCGGCGCGCATCAGCATGCGCGTACCCCCTGGAATCGACTCGCAAGCTGCTCAACAGGCGTTGATGGACCACCTAAAAGCTGTTGCTCCTTGGAATGTGCAGATTGAAATCGAACCAGGTGACCCCGGTTCCCCCTTTGAGGCTGACACCGACGGCCCCGCCTACGCGGCAATGCGCGAAGCGATGGCAGCAGCCTATGGCAGCCAGGTAACCACGGCCGGACAGGGTGGCTCCATCGGATTAGCCAACACGTTGCACAACGCCAGCCCACAGGCAGAACTAATGCTGATTGGCGTTGAAGAGCCTGCCTGCCTGATTCATGCGCCGAATGAAAGCGTTGATGTAAAAGAACTGGAACGGCACACCCTGAGTGAAGCGATCTTCTTTACGAAATTTGCTGAGCATTGGAAGCAGGCTAGTAAGTAATCTGTCTGGTGACCGCTAATTAACAATACTTGCAAGCGTGAGGGGTTTGTCTGTATCAACGACAAACCCCTCAAATTCCTTTGAAACTGTGCGTCCCGCGCGATCCTTACCCCGGTGCACTCGGTGTTGTCGAAGAAGGAGCGCTGGCCGAATTGATCCATGTGAATGGCAACCCGTTGGAAGATATCGATATTGTCGCCAACCCGGACGAGAACTTTGCCATCATTATGAAAGACGGCAAAATCTATAAAAACATGCTGTAAGCCATAAACACGCGCGTATAACGATATTTATTGAATCAAAGGAGAACAATAAAATGAAAGCAACAATAAACAAAGAATACGATATCGTTATTACCGGCAGGCGGCTCATCGACCCCGAAACCGGACTCGATGCAGTACGCAACGTCGGCATCAAGGGCGACAAGCGCTCCGGCGAGATTGCCCAACTCGTCGCCAGTGAGGCCAGCATAGCTGCGGCAGATAAGGATACTGAAGATGAGTAAACGTGAGGAGCGCCATTATTCAGACAGGACCGGTTGGTTGCGTGCGGCTGTGTTGGGAGCAAACGATGGGATCGTTTCAACCGCAAGTTTGGTAGTGGGCGTGGCAGCTGCAAGTTCGACTCGTGGCGAGGTGCTGATCGCCGGGATAGCGGGGTTGGTGGCTGGGGCAATGTCGATGGCTGCGGGCGAGTACGTCTCCGTCAGTTCTCAAGCCGACACAGAGAAGGCCGATCTGGTCCGCGAGCGTTATGAACTCGAGACAGATGCAGAGTTCGAGCATCAAGAACTGGCAACCATCTACATCAACAGAGGGTTGGACCCCTCGCTGGCGCAGCAAGTTGCCGACCAGCTTATGGCTCACGATGCTCTGGCTGCCCATGCCCGGGACGAACTGGGCATCACCGAAACACATCGCCCTAAGCCAATTCAGACGGCCATGGCGTCCGCCGCCACATTTGCTGTTGGAGCAGCCATTCCACTCCTCTTGGCATTGGTCAGTCCGCCTGCATACATCACCGTCCTTGTTGCCGGCGGCACTCTTTTGAGCCTGGCCTTGTTGGGCGGACTAGCCGCCCGTGCAGGTGGAGCAAATGTGGTGATTGGTGCTGGTCGAGTGACGTTGTGGGGAGCCCTGGCCATGATAGCGACAGCGGTGGTTGGTGCAATCTTCGGTGCGGTCGTGTGATACGGCGTTGCGAGACGCCAATCTTTCAACTACGTATCTTACAAGGGCCCGCTTTAAGGATTCTTTGCTTCCGACGGTGGCTCATTACGAAAGGATAGAACCCTTCCCGTAGATACGGGTCTAATTTTCTCAACCACGGTCATATTGAGCGATGGAAGAACAAATTCAACAGCTAATTGAACAGCTATTTCAAGTGTTGCGGACTATTCTAAATAGTACGGCACCGCCATTAGACCAGGCAGATGAAGCGCTCAACTGGTTTGTGCTTTTTGTGCAATGGTCCGCCATCATCTTGTCGGCACTGGCTGGACTCTATGCTGCCCGCAGACGCGGGATGGACTTCTTTGGCTCGATGGTGATCGCCTTTGTTGTATCGCTGGGTGGAGGCACATTACGCGATGTACTCCTGGGGCGTGATCCGGTATTCTGGTTGGCAGAACCGGTTTATGCTGTGACCGTTTTGGTGATTGCATTGCTGAGTATCTTGGCTGGTCGGCAGGCGCAACGCAGTCAAACCATGGCCCGCGTAGCACAACCCATTGAGTGGATTGCCGATGAGCATTCCAGATTGTTCGTTTTCGTCGATGCACTGGCGCTCGGCTTATGGGCCTACCTGGGTACCATCTATGCATTACAAATGAGCATATCACCGGTAGTCGCCCCAATTATGGGGGTCATCACCGCAGCCTTTGGCGGGATACTGCGCGATCTGTTTTTTGCCAAAGTCCCCCAGTCGTTTATGCCTAGCCAGCTTTATGCGGCGGCGGCCGCAGCTGGTGCTATTGTGTATGTTTTGCTGTGGGAGTTAGGGGCTGATAGCACAATAAGCTTTTTGGCTTGCTTTGTGTCGACTTTCACCATACGCATCACCTCGGTTAAGTTTAATATTCAGTCCCGTTGACAAATTTGGGGAAAAGACCCCAAAAAAAATTAAGCTCTAGGAGATTATATATGACAGCCTCAACATCCAAATCACAACAAGAAACCGGGAAAATGCCCTCCATGCTGGCCTCCTGGTCGGTCTTAGGCGTGATGATCCTGCTGATTGCAGCCTCGATCGTCTTGTTCGGCGCAGACGTGGCCGAGGGGCCTTTGCAGGTCAGCCTGACGCTGGCTACGCTGTACGCGATGAGTATGGCCTATCGCTATAAATTCCGCGGCTCGCTGATCAGCGACGCCATCTCCGGTAGTATCAATGGCGCGATCGGCACCGTTTTTGTGGTTATCGCAATCGGGACGATGATTGGCACGCTCTTCCTGTCGGGTTCTGTGGCCGCCTTCATGTATTATGGGGCCGCCATTATTAACCCCAAATTCTTCTATATCATTGTTTTTCTGCTTGCTTCGCTGCTAAGCTCGCTGGTAGGCAGTTCTTTCACAACGGCTGGGGCCATCGGGACAGCCTTCGTCGCCTTGTCATCCATTATGGGCCTATCACCGGCCATTACCGCGGGCGCAGCCGTCTCCGGCGCGATCCTCGGCAATAAGACGGCTAAAATCTCTGATACCGTTAATTTGACCGTGGCCTCGGTTGGCGGGCTGACCCTCGATGAGCATACCCATTTAGTCAAGCGCACGATGATCCCCACCGCCATACTCTCAGCCCTCTTGTTTTTGTTGCTGGGCTGGTCGGGCGGAGCGGACGGCGGAGCCCTCGATATTGCCCAAATCCAGGCCACGATTGCTGACAATTTCCATATTTCTCTGCTGGCCTTCCTGCCTGTGATCATGATCTTCGTCCTCTCCGGGCTGCGTTTTTCAGCTTTCCTGTCATTGATGCTCTCGGCTGTATTTGCAGTGATTCTATCTGCTTTTACCCAGCACGATCTGATCGTCCGGCTGGCTGGTGATGCCAGCCTACCTTATTTCGAAGCTGTGCTCAAGGTGGGCATTGAGGTTTTCACCAATGGTTTCCAACTCAACAGCGGGGTTGAAGCCCTCGATACAATCTTTGTGGGAGGCGGTGTAGCCGGTATGTTGATGACGGTTTGGCTCGTGCTGATTGCGGCCGCTTTTGGCGCAGTGGTTGGATATACCGGCATGTTGACACGCATCATCACCCCCGTGATCAACTGGGCCAAAGGTCCGGCCTCCCTGGTCTTAGTGACCATGTTGACCACCATCGGCCTCAACTTCGCCACCGCAGATCCGTACTCCAGCATCATGCTTTCGGCGCGTATGTTCCGCTCAGAATATGCCAAGAAACGTCTTAAACCGGTTTTGCTCAGTACGGCTATCGGCGATTCCGGCTCGATTTTTTCGCATATCATCCCCTGGAATATCCACGGCGCGTTCTACGCCGGGACCTTCGGGCTGGCCGCCACAGTGTGGGCGCCCTACACATTCTTTTCATATCTGACCCCGATTGTGACTTTCTTGTTGGTGCGAGCCTACTTTTTGCACAAGGATAAAATGGCGGACGATGAGGATGCTGACCAAGTCTACGGCGCTGAACCGACTGATTTACCACCTATCAAAGATTTAGCCTGATTGAGTCTGGCCAAACCTAAACTGGAATCAAAGTATGAAGAAATCTGAGCGACTTTTTTGCTTACTGCTTCTGGTGATGTTCTTCAGCCTGATGCTGCTCTCAGGCTGTGTTAGCCAACCAGAAGCGGTGGGCACGCCCACCCCCGCGGTTCGCCCCACGGATACGCCCACACCTGGAACCTTTGACACGGGGCAGGCTATCCTGGATGCTGCGAGCCTGGATGTGGTGCCCACACTGGCCGGGATCGCCCCAACGCGCACGGCGGAGCTGACCGCCACACCGGATGTGATTGCGGAAGCGGCGCAAGCGCTCGCACAGGATACCGGCCTTGTCGGCACAACCCTGCTCGGACTAGGCATTGTGGACTGGTTCAACCTTGGGGGATCCCTGCTGATTGTCCTGGCAGCTTACCTTATTGGCACCTGGGCGATCCGCTGGTTCTTCCCTCGGCTGGTTAAGCGCACGAAAACGGTCCTGGACGAGCGCCTGCTGCAGGTTGCAGGGAATGACCTGCGCTGGCTGGTGGTGGTGCTGATTCTGCGTTTTGCCACGACACGCTTGGTTTTCATCGGACCCACAACGCAAACATTCTTGGGGGACGTTTATTTTTTATCTGCATTGTTGCTGTCCATCGTGATCGTATGGCGTTTAATCAACCTGCTGGCTGCAGAGCTGGAGAAGCGGGCGAAGAAGACCGGAAACCAGCGTGAGGCCGAGTCGCTGATTATTTTACTTGTTTGGGGTTTACGCCTCACCCTTCTAATCATTGCGCTTCCCATAACCTTAAACCACTTCGGGATCAACATCACCGGATTTGCAGTTCTATTGGGTATTGTCGGTCTAACGATCTCCTTGGCCGGTCGGGATTTCCTGGCAGATATCATTGCGGGATCCTTGATTTTGGTCGACAAGCCTTACCGCGTTGGGGATAGGGTGGGTCTCGGCGATATCGACCTGTGGGGTGATGTAGTCGATATCGGGATGATATCCACGAAAATCCTCACCTCCGATAACCGAACCGTGATCATTCCAAATTCGGAAGTTCGCCAGAATTCGATTGTTAACTACAGCTATCCTGATCCATCCTATTATGATACGACAGATATCGGTGTGGCATTTGATAATGATGTCGAGAAAGTTGAACAGTTGCTGATTAAAGCCGCAAGTTCAGTAGATGGCGTGCAAAAGGAGCGTGGTATTGATTCCAGGCTGGAGTCTTTCACCAGGGATGAAATGATCTTCAGGGTAGGGTGGTGGATGAAAGACAATGATGATTATTACACACTGCGCCAGCTTGTAAACC
>Ga0209536_100016064_pt1 | contig 10656 bp, 4 predicted proteins | sample DeeMarSeWOR28_12_FD_187461 | JGI IMG/M metagenome (GOLD analysis project Ga0209536, IMG submission 187461) | Marine sediment microbial communities from White Oak River estuary, North Carolina - WOR-2-8_12 (SPAdes) (version 2) | ecosystem: Environmental > Aquatic > Marine > Intertidal zone >...
GAGCAGATTTTTGATTTGAGCGATCTTTTTCCGATCACGGATGGGTCCAACGAAATTCATAAAGTCGTCACATAAAATGGTCGCTAATAGTGTAAACATATTTGCCGTTGGCGCAGACTATGTTTACCAAGAACTCCTGACAAAAACTTACGGACACTTAAAGAGTCATCGACTATTAATATGAGTGGTTTTCGTCCCTTAATTTTTTTAGGAGAAATGGTCTTCTGAATTTCACCATGACGACCTGGAGAAGGACTGACCAATGGCTCCGGAGACTTTGAGGGTTTTACTACCATATCTTTTTCTGTTAAACGAATATTTGTAAAAACAATCTGGGGAATATCTAAAACTAGAACAACACTTCCATCCTCCATAATTGAGCCACCCATGATATACTTTGTCCGTTGGAGAATCTCTCCAATATTCTTAATTAAAATTTCCTCACGTTGAATAATTTTATCCACCAGCAGACCCACTTTTTTCCCTTCATCCTGTACAACAATAATGGGATAAATAGTATTTTTGGCAACGGTAGATTTTCCCTTTCCATGGATTTGTAGAAGATCGGACATATGGATTATCGGAATTTCCCCTCCACGAAACTGAATAAAGAACTCCTTGTTTTTCACAGTAAGCTTGTCCGGACTGATGTTAATGGTCTCTTCTACCTGAAGAAGAGGAATTGCATAGTTATTGTCATCAATATTTACCAGCATAGCCTGGGTAACCGTAATAGAAATGGGAACTCTAATTGTCATCCGGGTCATTTTACCGGGCAGAGAGGTTATTCTCAGATCGCCTTTCAATTTCTGGATTTGATTACGCACCACATCTAAACCAACGCCCCGACCGCTGATCTTACCAGCTTCTTTTAAGGTAGAAAAGCCAGGATAGCTTAAATATTCATACAATTCATGGGTGGTTAACTTATCGATGTCATCGCTCTTGAGAATCTCCTTCTCCAGTAATTTGTCTTTAATTTTATCAACATTAACACCTTCACCATCATCTTCAATCGTAATGATAACATTATTCCGCTCTCTTACAGCATTTATCTGAATGAGCCCCTCTTCGTTCTTGCCGGATTTTTTCCTTGTTTTCACAGGCTCAATTCCATGATCAATTGCGTTTCTTATAATATGAAGGATGGGCTCAAAAAGGGCCTCGGCAATTAGTCTATCAATCTCAGTTGACTCTCCTTCTACAAATAATTTTATTTTTTTACCTGAGCTGGTAGCCATATCCCTTAGTGGTCTGTGAAATCTCCGGAATAACATACCAATAGGTATCAATCTGGCATGCATTATTTCTTCATGAATTTGATTACTAAGGGAAGAAATCTTAAATAATTGCTCCTCATAAACCTTTCCTGAATCTTTTAATCCCTGAAAAGCCTGGGTAAAGTTATTCTGAACCTTCCCCAAATTTTCAATTATTGTTTGAATCTCCTGAAGGTAACCTTTTTGTACATTTTCTAATTCAGATAAATTTTCAAGACCCGGCTGGAGCATAGAAAAATGTCTCTCTTGCTCTTTTTGAATTTTCTCTAATTGCCATAAAATATTCTGTAAATTTTTTCCTTCCAAATCCAACTTAGGCAGATATACTTTATATCGGTCAATTTGGGTTTTGAGCTGGTTATTATTGATGACCAGTTCTGCAGCTTCATTAAGCAAATTATCGATTTTCTTGGTATCAATTTTTAATTGCGATTCATCTGAAATTATTTTTTCTTTTTGTATTTCATCGGTAAGAGTAAATACTTCTTTCTCCTGCTTTTTGTCGGTTATTCCAGCAGGGGTTGCAGGTTCCGGAATATCTCCTTTACTTATGCTCTCTCCTTTTGTGCGAAGTTTTGAAAGGAGATTATCATAGTTTTTCAATTTAACTTTGTTGCTTGAGGCTAAGGCATTTATAATAAATTCAAGCTCGTCAACAACCTGAAAAAAGAGCTCAAAATCATCCGATGCAAACTCTTTTTTATCTTCCACCCTCGTCTGTATATAGTCTTCAAAAGCATGGATTAATTCTTCCATCTCCTCCTGGCCTACCATTGAAGAGGAACCTTTTAAGGTGTGAATAGTGCGCATCAACTGTTCTGTCAACTCTGAATTACCGGGTTCCTTCTCCATTTTCATCAACACAAAATTCATGTCTTCCAAATATTCACGGCTCTCCTGAATAAATGATTGAATCATCATTTGGGAGGATTTAAAATCCTCTGAAGAGTCTGGTTTTTCATGGGGAGTTTGAACAGTCTCAATGGCATCTTCAGTTCCCCGTAGTTGCAAAACCGTATTCGATAGTGAGTCAGCTACCTCATTATACTCCGTTTGGCTCACCTTTTGTTTATTTGTCAGTTCACCAATCACTTGAATGCTTCTTCTGAACACGGGGATAATATTCCGCCAGTTTTCAGGATCTTTCTTACTGATTAATTCTACAATTTCTTCCAGTTGATCGACCAAATATGCAACTTCATCAAAACCCAGCATTTTAGCAGCGGAGCGGATTTCATGGATGGCGTGGTCAAGAACCTGTAAAGTCTGTTTATCATATCGAAATTTCTCAATGAGGTTTAAATTGGTGCTTATGCTATCCAGATTATCCTTTGCCTCATTTTTAAAGATCTCAATGAGTTCAGGATCTTCTTCTGTTAATTTGAGAAGTGGCTCTTGAGGAGGTTCGGCAGCGATCGGCTTTTCGGCAGATTTTTCGGACTCGTCTAATTCTTCAGGTTTTGGGGGTTGTTCGGTTTCCGCTGGAGCAGTTTTCGATTTAGAAATCCCAGATTTTTTTTTTGCTGATTCGGGCGAATCAGATTCAAGGGTATTTTTCTTGATATAATTATTAATCGAATTGACTATTTTTTTAGGATCCACCTTCTTATTCGCCAGTATTTTATCAACACCCTTGGATACCCGGCGGCAAAGTGATACATATTGCTTGAGAATCTTTACTTTATCATTCTGAACCATTTCCGTTAACGATTCCAAAGCGCCGGTGATATCTGCGATATCGGGCTTGCCAAGCATGCGAGCAGAACTACTGAGACTATGAAGAGTGTCTTCAATTTTACTCAATTCTTCTTTATTTTTTAAATCATTGTTGAGCGTTGCAATACTGTGATCCAATACTTCTAAAAATTTCCGAGCTTCGTCATCAAAGGCGGCATTCAACTCCTCAGATTCGTCTATTTCCTCAACTTTATCTGGCTTTTCCTCGAACTCCTCCATTTGTGTTGGAAGGGAGGTCTTTTCTTCCAAACCAATTTCCCGTAAGTTTTTCAACAGGCTGTCTAATTGATCTTTTATCCGTGGTAACGGAAGCGGCAAAGGCATTTTAGTGACCGCTTCTGACAACTCCTGTATCGGTTTGCTCAATTCCTTTCTGATAAACTCAAATTTATCAGGACCTTCAGCACTAAGAGACTCGAAGATTTCCAGGGAATCTTTGCAAAAGTCATTCAGACTTTGATTATCTATAAGAAGACTATTCTCTTCGATCTGTTTGAATACCGGAATAAAATGATTTGAAATATATTCTGAAACACTTGCATTTTCATCTTGAAGGCTCTTTTCAAGCTTTGCCAATTGCCGATGTGTTACTTCCACAAATGCTTTTAATGATTTATTTACATCTACCGGTATCGGTTCTTTCGCAGCCATCGTCAATTTTTCCAAATATCCTGTCCACTCATCGAATGTTGTATTGAATAGCTTTTCCGATAAAGCTCGCAAGGTAATTCCGACCTCTGCAAATTTGTTTATTAATTTTTCTCTTTTTTCTTTGTTTTGTAGCCAGTTAGCAAATACTTCCAGGAGATTTTCTGCCCCAGTGAGACCCAAAAGATTATACCAATATCTTAGGTGACTGATATCATGAATCATCAGGCCCTTTAAGTTGTCATCATCAGGATTTTTCAAAATAGCATCAAAATTATGTTCCAGGCGTCTTAAAAACCGACTATTTACCTCAGTAAAACCTGGTTCAATCTCGGCTGTATCTTTAAGAGAAACCTCCATTTCAACTGCGGGGGGAGGACCAAACATACCAGTCAACTCCTGTACTGAATTATTAATAGACGCCACTAGATTTTGTTCTTTATTTTGTAGTGCGGCATCTACATATTGATTGAAATCGGAAAATATTCTTTCAATCAGGTCAACCGCGGGTGAAGGAATGACACTACCTGAAGCGAAGGCTGATTTTAATACTTTACCTATCCCTAAACTGCCAGTTTCAATATGAGAATATTTATGTATCTGACCCAGGTCTTTTAAAACCTTAATGTTATCCAGAATAATGGACTGAGCTTCCTCATTAGATGGGCTCGCTTTAAGGTGTTGGAATTGAGTGGATATTTCTTTTGTCAGTTCTTCGATTTCATGGGTAATATAATCCCTTAATAACCAGCGTAAATTGATATCTTCATCGGTTAATTCTTTTTTCTCAGATCCCGATACATCTGGTAAATTCTCTATAACTTCCATATCAGATAATTCTTCTGCAACAAGCTGCTCTGTTGGAATTTCTTGCTCAACGGCCGGTAAATCATTCGAAATAAATGCCTGAAAATCTGAGAAATTATTCTTATAAAGATCATCCATGGTTTCACAAAGCTGATCTATATGAGTATCAAATTCTTCAATGTAATTTTCCAATTTATTCCGATCGGGCAAATACTGCATCAATTCATTAAGGCTATTTATCAGAGGCATCACAGAAGCGACATTCTGATACTTATCAAACGGATTATTTTCCAGGTTAATTGTTGTTAATAAATCGAAAAAAGGTTCAATTTCAGATACTGCCGGAGAGTTCATACTTCCCAGCCGGGTGAGGATTCTTTCTTTTAATTCAGTATGGATGAAAGTTTTGAAATCGATTTCATTCTCAGTATCAGGGACAACTACTTCCTCTGAAAAATCCTCTTTTGTCTCAATTTTCAGCTCCTCAGGGACATCTGTTCCGATAAGCTCCTGATAGATAGTGCTTTGCCACTGTTGATCTTTAGCAAGTTCCCGGTATATTTCCAGGAAATCATTTGCATAAGAATCATTATTTTGCATAGCATCCTCAGGAGGTACCTCACTGAGTCTTTCAATGAGATCTGAGAAAAATATTGACAAATCACTGGTTCCCTGAAGCTGGGCAAGTTTTTCTATACTATCCAGGGGATCTTTTTCGGACGATAAAAAGTCCATGAAATTTTTCAATGACTGCTGTAATGATTCATCAAAGATATTTTCACTTTTTTTAAGAATTGTCTCTAGTAAATTGTGAAAATAAAAAGTCTCAAAATCTACAGCTTCATTTAAGTTCATTCCATTCACCTTTTATTTTGAAATCTTAGATTCAGATTTTTCTCCATGTCTTACAAACTTCTCTGCAAGTCTGAATTTTGACACAGCCACATTCAATTTTGCTGATAAGTCAGCCATTTCTTCCGTCATGTCTTTTGATGTCTGTGCGCGACTGGCTGTTTCCTGAGCAATTTCTGCAACATTTTGCATAATGTTGGCGATATTTGCACTCGTATTCGTCTGTTGTTGGAATGACTCTGAAATTTCATTTATCAATTGATCTGAATTCTGAGCCATATCCAAAATTTGTTTTAAAGCGCTTCCCGCTTCATCAACTTTTAAAGTTTCTTTTTCAACTTCGGTTGTTCCTACTTTCATTGCCTTAACAGCCTCCGAAGTTCCACTCTGTATATTTTCGACAAGAATCGCAATATCTTTTGCAGCTTGACCAGATCTTTCCGCTAAACTTCGAACCTCTTCAGCGACTACTCCAAAACCCCTGCTTGATTCACTAGCTCTGGCAGCTTCAATGGTAGCATTGAGTCCCAATAAATTGGTTCGATTGGCAATTTCGCTGATCAACTCCAATATATCACCAATTTCCTGGGAATGCTGGCCTAATATTTCAACCTGCCTGGCAGCATCCTGGACGATATTCCGAATTCGATGCATCCCCTCAATGGCACTTTTAACAATTTCAGTGCCTTTTTTTGCAACTTCCGCCGCCTGACTGGCAGCTTTAGCAGCCTGGGTAGATCTGTCACTGGCATATTTTATAATGTCAGCCATATTTTTCACTGATTCGGAGGTTGAGTCAATCTCCTTCGCCTGCTTATTTGCACCCGCTGCCATCACATCACTGCTTTTAAGAACCTCACCCGTTGCAGTGGCAATCTGCTCCGAGGTATTCTGCACGTCACGGATTAACCCACTCAATTCAGATACCATCAGATTAAAAGAATCAGATAGCGCACCAAGGGCACCTGCTTGGACTTCACCCTTTACCGTAAAATCACCATCAGCAGCAGCAGATACAATTTTCAACAAACTGGTAATCTGATTTTGTAATCTGTCCCTATCTGCCTCAGTTTCTATAAGTCCCTCCAGTTTCTCCAACATTACATTCATTGCATTTGCTATTTGACCCATTTCATCAGTGGTTTCCTGTTGATATCTCAGCTGATAATTTCCCTCAGATACTTTATTAACAAAACTGACAAAACTTTCGATTGGTTTAATGACCAATCGGGAGAGTATAAAACTAAGAATGAAAGACAAAATGACACAGATGAGGATTAGCAATAGAAATCCACCCAAATAACCAGGCTGTTTGGCAAAAACATCCTGTTTATTCTGATCCACCCGGGTAACTGCAATAATTTCACCGTTTCTATTGTAAACCGGAGAAAAGGCGGTATAAAGGCTATTTCCCCCTTCAAGATATTCTGTTTTCATCTGGGTGGTTCTTTGGCTGAGGACATCGATAATTTCAGGATATAAAACAACTTTTCTTTTGCTGTTGAACGGTTGTCTGGTGCTGTAGAGCAAGAAGGCTTTATTATTTCTTGGTGCTATTATGGAGATTTCATCATAGGAATAGTCGGGGAAAGATTGGAGAAGATCGGCGATTCTATTGTCCAGCTCATCATATACTTCGGTTGTGACATCCGCGGTACTATTAATTCCCTCGCTATTTTGCAATACTTCAGCGTTTTGCACAGCAACCGAAGCCGTTAACGCTATCATCTTCAGTTCTTGGATAGATTCATTGATGAGGTGTGTTTTTTGATTTGAAAAGGTATAATTGTAATAAAAAGTCCCAATGATCATAAAAACAATCAATAAGATAAAGAAATACTTCCAAATAATACTTAATTTCACACCCATAGTCAGGCTGTCCTTTAGTCTTAATTATATATTCCACTCGCTAAGGCTGCTAGGATTCTATCCACAGATAAAATATAGATTTCTTCTGATTTATCGGTTACCATTCCCGATATAAACTCCAGCATAATTTTTGATACCGATCCCCTGGCAGATTTTATTTGACTATTCTTCACCGCTCTAACACCATGAATACGATCTGTCAGGATACCAATCGAGTTTTCCTGTTTGTCCAATGAAACAACCATATCGGTTAACTGGGCTTTTTTTGACTCTAATCCCAACATCGGTGATATGTCTACCAGAGGAAAAACCTCTCCTCTTAGGTTGAAGACACCGAGAATATGTTTTTTTGAATTCGGAACGGGGGTAATTTCTGGGATGGGGAACACTTCTTTAGATCTTAAAATCTCAATTCCAAACAGATAGCCGCCAATCTCCACTACCGAGATTCGGGTTTCATCTGTAAAAGTATCCTCATTTTGCTGGACAAAGGTTGACATAATATAGTCTGTGTTGAGCGTTCGAGTGCTGAGTCTGTTTGATTAATAAATCTCAATTTTCCGGCCTTGGATCAAATTGAATGGTTTCAACCCTTCCATAGATAGAAATCTTTATTGGACAAATATGCCACAGAATTAAAATATACTATTGTCCGATCAGTTCATGGATTTTACTTACCAATTCTTCATCCCGAAAAGGTTTGGGAATAAAATCATCTGCGCCAAGATCCTTCGCCTGACTCGTTTCCTTCGGTGTATCTTTTGCTGAGAGCATTACTACGGGAATCGTCTTACTGGCTTTTATTGCCTTTAAAATATCCAATCCATTCACATCCGGAAGCATTATATCCAGGATAACAAGATCAGGATTTTTTGAATCAAGATATGAGAAGGCATCTTTTCCGGTAGCTACCGAAACAACCTCATAGCTCTCATTCTCCAGAGCAATTTCCACCATTTTACGGATCACAATGCTATCATCCACTACCAGAATTGTTTTATGACCCTCCCCAGACGAGGGGGCAGTTGTCACTTCTTCCACCGCTTCTTCGGCAGTTTCAGTAACTTCCTGGGGTATTTCAACCGATTCTGCTTCTTCTTCAACTTCATCAGTAACAGGTTCAGCCACTGAAGATTCAAATTCAGAATCCAGATCAAGTTTTTCGGTTTCTGTCACCTGATCTTCACTTTCAGTTGAAAATGATTCTTGCGGAAGGTCTATTTTCTCATCTAAATTTGCTATCTCTTCTTCATCAAGAATTTTAGGGCCTTCACTACTCTCATCGGTTGATGCTTCTTCCTTAAGCAAATCATTGATCAGTGAGTCCAAATCTTCTTCAGTTTCTTCCTCCGTCTGAACCGACTCTTCTTCCAGATTTAGTTCTTCCAAATGCTCCTCTTCAGACACTTCCTCAGAAACTTCTTCATCAAATCCTCCCAGAGATATCTCATCCTCACCAGGAGGGGAAGAATCTTCGCTTAATTCTTCACTGATTGTCTTGGCCTCTGTCATTTCTTCGGTTTCTTTAGGTTCTTCCATTTCTTCGGAGGTTTGAGATTCTTCCATGAATTCAGGCATAGGACTTTCTGAGCCGCTTTCGGGGGTCATCTCATCAGTTTCAGTGGATTCAGGAAATGTCACTTCAGGCTCTTCTGTTAAAAAGTCCGAAATTGTCTCTTCCGTTGCCTCACCACTATCCGGTACGGCCGGACCTGATTCCTGTCCTGATTGCTGGACTAATCCGAGTTCCTGTAAACGCTGTACGGAATTTTCTACCTGATTGGGATTCATTTCAAGAAAGACCGCGATTTCATCAGCAGTCATTTTACCATCCAGGGAGAATAACACCTTCCACTCTGGCATCAAAAGCTTGATTTCATGAATCTTATCAGCCAACTGTTCTGACCGGATAAAAACCTGATTCACAGCTTACTCCTTATTTTTAGTAATTAATATTCATTCCAGTGAAAAAATTATCGGAATGATTCATATTTAGCTTTAATTTTTTTAATAATTTAAAGTAATTTTAAAAATTTAGTACGTTAATTAAAAGATGTCAAGAGAAATAAACCCATCCCTAAGAGGATGATAATCCCTGGAGGATCAATTTTATACTCTTCCACACACTATAGCATGGTCCGGGTCTTGAGGCAGTTTATATTCTTTGTTGTTTAAAAATTAAAAAATCTTTATTTTTATTCTTCATTTTGATAATAAGGAGCATAATCATTGGAAGAATTAAATCAATTAATTTTACAAAGGCGGGAAAAATTATCCAAAATAGATCAACTTGGAGTCAATCCCTATCCATATTCGTTCGATAGAACTCATAATTCTTCTGAAGTTATTACTGATTTTGAAGACCTAAATGAAAAAAACGTGAGCGTGGCTGGTCGTCTCATGTCCAACCGGCTAATGGGAAAAGCAGCATTTTTTCATATCCAGGATATGCAGGGAAAAATTCAAATTTACCTCAAACAAAATGAGGTAGGAGAAGATTCTTTTGAATTATATAAAAATCTGGATATTGGCGATATTGTCGGCATAAACGGGAAGGTTTTTAAAACACGGACTGGCGAAATTAGTGTTTATGCCCAATCATTGGAAATCTTAAGCAAATCTCTGCGACCTCTTCCCATTGTAAAGGAAAAAATTGAAGAAGGTCAAAAAATCGTTTACGATCCTTTCTCGGACAAAGAATTGCGCTATCGGCAACGATATGTCGATTTGATCGTTAATCCGGAAGTACGCGATGTCTTTATTAAAAGAACTCGAATTATCTCCGCCATGCGCCAGTTTTTAAACAGTTATCTATTTATAGAAGTACAAACGCCAATTTTACAGCCTTTATACGGTGGTGCCACCGCCAGACCATTTGTTACCCACCACAATGCGCTTGACATGAAGCTTTACCTGAGAATCGCCGATGAATTATATTTGAAACGGCTGATTGTTGGTGGTTTTGATGGTGTTTTCGAATTTGGTAATGATTTCCGGAACGAGGGTATCGACCGGTTTCACAATCCGGAATTTACCCAGATGGAATTGTATGTCGCCTTCCGAGATTACAATTGGATGATGGAATTTACGGAAAACATGATTGCCCACATAGCCAAGGAGGTTTTTAATTCTACGGTCGTTACTTTTCAGGACCAAAAAATAGATTTAACACCTCCGTGGGAACGATTGACCTTATTTGGTGCAATTACTAAATATACCGGTAAAGATATTTCGAACATGGATGAACCGCAAATTCGTAAAACAGCTGAGGATCTGGGAATTGCTGTTGAAAATAGTTGGGGAAGCGGTAAAATAATCGATGAAATATTTGGTGAATTTGTAGAGTCAAAATTGATACAGCCGACATTTATCACTGACTATCCGGTAGAAATGTCCCCGCTGGCGAAAAAGCACCGGGAAAATCCACGGCTGGTAGAACGGTTTGAACCGATCATTGCCGGTA
>Ga0209536_100016065_pt1 | contig 10655 bp, 8 predicted proteins | sample DeeMarSeWOR28_12_FD_187461 | JGI IMG/M metagenome (GOLD analysis project Ga0209536, IMG submission 187461) | Marine sediment microbial communities from White Oak River estuary, North Carolina - WOR-2-8_12 (SPAdes) (version 2) | ecosystem: Environmental > Aquatic > Marine > Intertidal zone >...
TATCCAAGCTTATCAAGGAGCTGTTTAAGTGCAGAACGGAGGATGCCATCATCTTCAAATATTAAAACTCTCAGCTTCATTTAACCTCCTATTCTTATAAAACCGTTAACGCGGACAAACGTATCTTGCCATTATCCCGTTGTCACGTCAAGTTGTGATATTATTATGTAATCACAGAAATAGGTAAACCTGTGATTAGTAAGATGAAATTTTAAAAATTCAGAACTTCCAAAAACCTGGCATTACTTGCCAGTATTTCATCATTCGTAATTATTCATGTATGTTAAAAGTACTCCAACAAAACTAGCATTTCCTGGAACTAGCATACATAGCAGATAGCAACGCATTGGATTAGAGCGATGAAAAAAGTCATGTTCCAAAATCTGCCAGCCTCTGATATCTCCAAGCTTATTGGAGATAGATGGAATCGTAACGAAGAGTTGAGACACCGAAAACGCCACAGCGTTTAATGTCGATATTCAAACGATTTGTTGGTCCTATGCCTTTATACTGAATCGGTTTCTTATTCTTTCAAATTCCGAGAGATCTAATATAGCCCGACGAATCGAACGATAATCGTCCATGGGTACCTCCACAAAATTTGAGGGATCGTCATCTGGAGCTACTTGAAATAGACCTACTGGTGCACGGCTCGTGGCCATCAAGTCAACGTAACATCCATAGTCAAGTTTGTACGCATCATAACGCGCTCCAGGTTCATCATGAGTAGAAATACCCTTCTTTAGCAAGTGAAGAACTCGCGAATCAAAGAGGTCTTCAATAAGTGGATGCTTAACATTGCTCCTAAGCATGAAAGCCCGGGCCTTTCTATTGGCAATTACTTTATCGACAATCCAATGCAATAAAGCCATAGCTTCTTCTCTTGAATGTATCGCTGCCTCCTTCCCAGTTTGATACCAATTCTTAGCTGCACGACGAATATTATTAATCGATATTTTATCTTTAACCGCATATTGAGCTGCTAAGGAAGCGATATGTATTGCATCCCGGGGCACTCCTTCCGCGGCCCGCACTAATTCATCAAATGCTGAGATTTGTGTAAATGTCCAAGATACAATCTGCTCTGGTGTCCATCCGGTGATTGCGGTATCCGCAAGATCATCTGATACAATTAGATGTTTATGAAACAATGACTTAAAGAAATCTCTTGAACGGGATTCATCATTGTCAAAAACCATAAAACTGTCGAGATCAATATCGGTCGAAGCATCTGCCCCCACTTCAATCCCTATATAATCACCAGCGGATTCGGAAAATTGAAATCGAGACCTGTAATCTATGGCTGCTATCTTAACTGTGATATCTCTGATAGGAAATATACAGCGGCGAAGCAGATCAGCTAAGTATGGCTGTAATTCAAGGGGAATGCTACTCCATTCGTCTAGAAGTATCCAAATTTTATGGGGACTCACAACATTGGACATTTTTTCAAGAATCCGCCTAACAGCGCCGAAGTGCACAGAATGCCTTTCAGAGCCTGAGACCTTTCGCTTATTTGATGCTAACCGTGCTGATTCCGATGCTCGTTTTATACCAATTGAAGATTTCACTTTATTTGGAGAGACTGATAGAGATAATTCACCTTCACTCCTCTCTGAAATAGATCGCTGGCCAGTTGTTTCTTGTTCAACAGAGCCAACGACTTTGACTTCAGTAACAGCTTCGGCGAGTTGATCAAGTAGCGGTCCTGTTTGAGAAAGATCAAATGTTTCGGAAGCTTCAACAAATATTTCATAAAGGTTTTCATGAATGTCCAACAGAGAATCTACAAGTAATCGAGTTGCCCGCTCTGTTAGTGGAAGCTCTTGATTAGAATAAATGCCACCAGACGAACCAAGATTTGATAAATCTGAGTATGATACAACGTCTAGATTATTTTTGGCAGTGCCTGCAAGGTATTGAAAAGCATGAGTTTTACCCGTACCACGCCGACCAAATATTATTTGATGATCTGGAATTGATAAGAGGGTAAAAAGGGGGCCTGCATCGACGAAGGTCTGTACAAGTTTCTTGGGATCCGCCTTTTCTGAGCGACGAGAAAGACGCATCAATGCACGATTTATTATTACATTAGGCTCTTCTGGCATAACAATTTCCTCGGTATGTTGATACGCATTTTAAAATAAATTCAAGATCACACGGGCTATTCAGCCACACGGCTTTTTATGCCAGCTGAAAGAACAGGGCTGGGCTTCCATTAATTGGGACAGAAAGTAGCCGAATAGTGACCAATCTTTAATTGTGATAACTTGATAATCATCTAAAATATGAAATAATTTCAAATACTAAATGGATATCACACCACATACTTTTTAAATATCCCGTAAAACTGATTAATTCAAGCCTTAACCCATTCTTTTGATCATACCCCTGATAAATCTTTTATACTTTTTAAATTTTAACTCCGTCACAACAAATCATCTAAATTTATAAAAGTTTAAACTCACATTCCGCACCATAAATTTCATCAATATTCCCTGTCGATCTCCAGTCCGCACAATTAATAAAAAGCTCCTCAGCATCAAACTCGCCCCATTTCTAAAGTTCACGCCATTTTTTTGAGAACAAATAAATGAAGGGTTAAGCACCTTTGAATTAAATCCCTGCAAAAAAGGAGACAAAAAAATGAGAGAAGCAAAATTCGTTAAATCCTTAACTGTGGCACTTTCAGTAGATGATTATCAGAAAATAAAAGAGATCACCGATGATGAGAAGATTTCCATGGCACAATGGGTTCGCCGGGTTGTAAACATGGCCCTGAAAGGTGATGCTGTCGAGGAGGAATAAAACATGGGCGATTGCACAATTATTAAAAGCAAAGCGGAATTTGAAACCACCGCAGAAACCTTCCTCGAGAAAATCTTTAACCCAGTGCTGAAAAATAATCTCGGTGAAATTGAAATCAGAACTTTTCCAAATGGACAGTGGCCGGAGCAATATTTTTGTCAAACTGCAAAAAAGGCCGCTGAAATCGCCTTTAATCTATGTAATTCCGGGATCGATGTTTATTTCGGTGTCAACCCCAGAGTCGGCAAAAGAGGTAAAAAAGAAAATGTCCACTATGTAATGGCATTTCATGCGGAAGTCGACTATGGCGCTGACGGTCATAAAAAGAAACCGGACTATGAAAACTATGATGAAGCAATTAAAGCAGTAACAAAATTCAACCCGCAACCGACCCTGATTAATCTTAGCGGAGGCGGTCTTCACTGTTATTGGGTGTTAAGGACTCCGGTAAAAACAAGGGAAATCGGCGTGGATGAACTGGAGAGTATTAACAAGTATTTTCTCAGACAATTGGGCGGTGATAAAGGAACACACAACCTTGACCGGGTTTTAAGAATACCAGGCACCTACAACTTTAAATTGCCGGACAACCCAAGAAAAGTGCGAGTGGTTCAAAAAGATGGACCTGTCTATGATTTTGATGATCTAAAGACTTTCATAAATAATGAAGAGCCCAAACCAAAAGATACCAGTGGTCGGCAAAAGTCTGAAGCCATAGAAAACACAGCACCATCAACATGGGATGGTGACATCGACAAACTTGCTGTTTCAGATCGAATAAAGGAGCTGATTAAAAATGGAAACGATGGCACGTATTCATCACGAAGCGAGGCGGATCAGGCGGTCATTACAGCTCAGGTGCATAAGGGGGTTGGTGATCCTGACATTAAAGCAATATTTAAATCTTACACAAACGGAATTGGAGAAAAATACAAAGAACATAGCGCCCCGGATGAATATCTGAAATACAACATTAAAAAAGCAAAAGAGATGTCAAATCTGACACTGGCCGAAATGATGGATCCACTATTCATATCCGGTTCTATTAGCAAAGATAAAAACAACAGATATCAACTTAACGTTGTTGAATTTGAGGAATATATAGTTCAGAAATACAAATTGAAATACCTGGAAAAAGAAAAGGCATTCTTTAAATACAGCGGAAAATGTTACGAACAGTGCAGCGATGATTATCTCAATTACCTTTGCCAAAAGGAGCTGGGAAAACACAGGAAGCGTTTTACCAAATCAGTGATGTACAATTTTATTCATTTCTGTATCGCCGATGATCTGGTTGACAGTGACAAAGCGAGAAATGACCAGGTGATTTACCTCACGCTTCAAAATGGTCTCTTTGATCTGGTTGAAGAAACGTTAAGTAGATGATAACTTTGGGCAAGAGATTAGCAAAACGTCCCAAAAATCGATTGATGCTTCGCTATCAGAGATAATTTCCAATTATGATTCCAAGATTGTCTCTGAAGAAGAAAAAATGAGAAAGTGCGAGGCATCAAAGGGGTCTTTCCAAAACCGGATAAATTATCTGAAAGATATTGAAACTCTGCTTAAATCGGTAATTGCCGACACTGAAAAAAAAGCTGAGGTTCCGTGCCCGGTTTGTAAGAGGCCTGTTGATAAAAATTTGGCTGAGCGTCTCATACATGAAACCGAGCAACAGATAAAGGAAGCGGAAAAAGAACTTCGCGAAATTGAGAAGGATTCAAAAGCCCTGCTGGACAAAATTAATGCTCTTCGTCTGAAGGTTATGAAGCTGAGAGAATACGAGACTAGAATTAATGCTTTACCAATGGATCTGTTAGAGAAGATTAAGCCGCTTGCTGCTGAAAGAGTCGACTTACTTTTATCCTCGGCAAAATCATTTTTGAAAGAAAAATCGGAAACTCAAAAATCCAGGGCTTCTGAGCTGGATAAATTAAGAAAGGAAATTGAGAAAATAACCCGTGAACTTGCGGAATTGAAGGCTGAAGCAAGTCATACCCACCGGCTGAGGCTTCTTTCTGACCGCCTCAACTTGACTTACGAGAGGCAGATGCTTGCAGAGATAATATCGGCGGCTCTTGAGTCCACTCTGCAGGAACAGAAAGACCAGAATCTGGTTCATGTATACAAATGGATATCAGAACTCTGGCAGAGATTCAGGCCTGAAAGCCAGTGGCAGATTGTGCTCGATGAGAAAGGAATAATAAGAGTCGAAAGTAACGAAAGACAGTATGGTTTTGCACATCTGAGCGGCGGCGAGAAAACGGTATTGTTGGTTCTTGCCAGGGTCATTTTGTGCAGACTCTTATCGAAAAAAATAGATTTTCTTATGATCGACGAACCCCTTGAACATCTTGATATCAGAAACCGAAGGTCGCTATTAAATTTCCTTGTTTCGGCGATTAGGCAGAACATTTTGCCTCAAATGCTGGTAACGACATTTGAAGAAACACTGATAAGAAGATATTACGAGGGGGAAAAAACGAGCATAGAGCTTCTGGGATAAAATTTACATCACCCTCACCGATTCAGGACACACCCTTCCAGTAACCGCCTCATATATCCGCCTCGCTGTTTCATCAAAAATTCTATTATAGTCCGGATTCTGGATATTGCGGCCGGGCACTTTTACGCCTTTTTGATAGCTGAGCATATCCAGTTTCATGTCAATCTCAACGGTAATTCTATTTAATAGTGCCTGGCATTGAGCTTGATCGTCCCGCAAAATTCCAGCTTTTGTAACAAGAGCTTCCCCCAAATCCATATCCCGACTGAGATCATTTGTGATCTCAATTGCCCTCTCCAACGTTTCATATTCTTTAGGGACAGTTGCCTGTAAGAGTTTGAATACGGCATTTAAGGGGGGCAGAGCGACCAGCTCGGGATGATGAACATAACTGTATTCAGCGTGAAATTTAACATCTGGTCCCTCAACTCCGTAAACGCTTTTACCATACCAATTTTCCGTATATTGAATTATCTGCTGTTTGCTCCATTCGCCCTTTGGTTGGAAATAGATCCAGGTGACTTTTGACAGTTCGTCCAAGCATTCTTCAACGGTGATATACATATAATCGGCGAAATGTTTACCGTCTTCAAATATGTCAATTCCGGCAAATTCAAGTCCTGGCAGAGATGCCTGTAAAATTACATTATGATCTCGGATATCGCTGATGATTACAGAAAATGCGTTTCTATTCCAGGGCGCCATTTCGCTATCTTCTAAACCTGAAAATTCAGAAAGTTTCATCTCTTTAAAAGCGCTTGGTGTGATTAACACAGACCCTGTGTCCGGTGGCAGATCAAGTTTTTCCATAACATCGAGATAAAAATCCCACTCCTCATCCCCAATGATTTGCATTGCAAGAAGCTGGCCGGGATTATCAAGTAGTTGCTGCTCCATCATTAAAAGCATCAATTCTAATGTTGCCTGCCAACCAGTTTCAAAGTGGTCTCCGCCTGCTTTTTCCCGATCTTCAGCTTTTTTGAATATGGCCTCTGTTTTTCTTTGAATCAATTTTCGGCGCTGCTCATCCATTTCATTTCCCTTTGTTGGGATTTTCAAGCGGCATTATTTCTTATAATTAAAATAATTACAATTTAAAATGCAATGAATTCTGACTAACGTTCAGATTTTCTTGACAAAAACGATTTGATAACGATAGGTTATCTCTATTAGTGGCGAACCCTTAGCAGGTTTTGCAAAGCGAGATGATCTCCGTTTTTTTTTAAACGTTTTATGCAATATTGATTATGTTCATATCCCAGAGCTTGCACCTACCAAGGAAATTCTGGATGAATATAAAAAAAGGAAAGGAGATTGATCGGTTTATGAAAAAAGCTTTATGGATTTGCTTATAGAAAGGAATATTCAAAAGAAAGCCAAAGATATTCTGCGAGGTGGCGACTGCTTTCTATGTAGCGAAGATACCCCCGAACATTGTCATCGTAGACTTGTAGCTGAATATCTAAAGGAAAAGTTGAAAGATATTGAAATAGAGCATCTAATATGACAAATCAGAATAATTGTCATTGTAACATATATTTCTGAAAAAGCATTCTTCATCTACCGCTAATACTGTCTTTTCTCACATTTAAGGATGTGAATATGCCCACTAACTTATCGGACAATCAAGATCTGAAAATCATCAAGATTAATTCCAATTTATATGATAAACTTCGTAGTCACTGCGATACGATTGGTGCTCGTTTTATCGATTTTGTAGAAGATTCCCTCGAAAATGCTTTTAGCCTTAATCAACTAGAAAAAGTCCACAAAGAGACTGAAAAGCTTTTTGAAATTGTCAATAAAGAGCGCAAAAAAATATACGTTCATGGATTTAAGCAAGGTTTTTGTGCAGCATTTTGTTTAGTGCAGGGACAGATAGGGTTAAGTCAAGAATTTACTCCAGCAGAGGTCAGATCAGAAATTGAAACTTGTATCCCAGGAGATGGTAAACAGATCAAATTATTTGAGTAAAAGGAATATTAAAGCCAATTGCCGATTTCATTCGCTACATCTACTCTTAAAAATTTATTTATGACGGACATAAAAGGTCAAGAAATAGCTATAGAAGATTTCACAGTCAACAATGACTACCCAAATAATATCAGTGATAGATTAATACAGAAGAATCTACGAAGATTTGGACAGCACTAAAATGTTCACATAGAATGAATGTCGTTCTGCTGGTGAAAACTGCAAATAAAGGTTCAACAGATTCATCATTGGCAGATTCAAGATGAAACGTTTTATATCATTTCTTTTATTCCCACTTATATTATCCTTAGGGCTATTTTTCTCCGCATTTTCTGCTGATGATGTTCCAATCCCGGTTACTGATAAATTGCTTCGAAAGCTCGGTCTCGATCGGGATTATCATAAATGTATTTCTGTTCGGTGCAAATCGTGTGATCACATAAAATGCCCCTTCTGTCTGAACCATAATCTGGAAGCTAAACCAGGCAAGACATCCTGCCCTGAATGCGCAGCTGAATTTGAGGTTGATGACAGATTGGAATGTATTTTCGCTGATACTTCAAAAATGAGACTACCGGTGAATGGGATGGTTTGCGGGGTGTGTGGGCTTGTTCAGGGCGGTGAAAGGGAGAATTGTTTGTTTTGTGGAACAGAATTAATAACTTCACTACAATAACGGCTTGAATTTGATATCGCAATTTTGCTTAAATATATTCAACAATTGTCATTCTTATTAATTATAATTTGAAAGATCTTTTATGGAGGTATCGAATATGGAAATGCCAAAGGGGTGGGAACTTGAAGTCTTTAAATTTTTTCTGAGCTTTGTGCTGCTCTTAATTTCGTGGACTATAGGAAAAAAGCTGCTCGGGTTCTGGGAGAAGAAGCGACGACTTAGAGAAATCAGTCTTGAAATAAGAAGTAAATTTCACGAAGCATACGGTAATTTTAAATCATTAGTTCGAATGTGGAATATTCTTGGTAAGCCTTCTCAACTAGATGAAGACAGTGAACTTATTAAGGCAGCAGTCGATGCAGAGGGGCGAGTCGAGGAGTTGCTAATTAGTGTCAGCGCAGTAAAGCATTTGAGACCAGACGATATCACAACGCTTGGCCTCCTTCGACAAGGTTATCAGACAGTGAGACAGGCTATTGAGAAGGGAGAAAGCGAAAAGGTACCTTATAACTATAAGTCAGATCAGTACCGTTTATTCAACACTTTGATGACAGAGGTTTCGAGGCTTATGGCGACGGCAAAAGAAGATCCAAATTCTGATAAATCCAGCAATAATTTTGCTAAGATTGTTGGTGTTCGATCTAAGCATTGGGAGAAAGCGGTAGAGCTTACAAGTCAAAAAATGCCGTTGAAGGATATAGTGAAAAAGATTACTAATCTAAGGAGCCGAAAGACGTGCTAACCAAACAAAAAGTTAGTTTTAGCTCTTACTGATTGAAAAACTTATTAAGAGCATTGCAAATTAAGAGGAAACAAATACAAATCTGAATAACATTAGAATCTTGTGAATGGCCGCCTTTAAAACGAATTCTCCTGGTCCATATCCAGGAATAAAGTTTTTCAGACCTGCCCCAGACAATATTATTTCAATTATTACGGTTACTGGGGCGGATGGGAAACCGACGCCCCGGCAAGGACCAGACAAATCTATATCCTGAAGAACCTCAAAAACCGTTATATGTGGTCAGGGTCCAAGGTCCACAGTTGTATCAAGCACTCCTTAATAAATCTCCAGCGCGGCATTTCTGTCCTTGATGTTGACCAGATCGTTGACATTACCTTAAACCAGATGAGAGAGGAATTCAGATCATCCAGGGAAAAACGCTATTTGACCCATCCAAAGACCTGTGCACTATTTGAACACGAATATGAGGTGTCCATTTCAGATGCCGACTGGAAGAAGACAGCCGACAATATGGAGCAGTGCCTGAGGAATTTTTACAGTTCGGAAACCTTTAATATGCTCAGGGAACTACCTCAACAGATGTGGTTGGAGGTTGAGGATTTTTCATCGTTTAATCTGAATAATACAAAGATCTGGGCGGTTTTGGATTGCAGTTTCCGGACCAAAAATGGTGGAACTACGATTATTGACTGGAAAACCGGCAGGAGCATGAGTGAGGATGTCTCGATACAGCTTTCCTGCTATGCCATGTATGCCATGGAAAAATGGGGAGTCGATCCAGAGAAAGTAAAGTTAATTGAATATAATTTATTGTCCAACCAGGGTGCGGAATTCACTGTCACTGGCGGTGAGATCGAAAATACTCAAGCTTATATTGCGGGAAGCATCGCTGATATGCAGTCGCTTTTGGTTGATGTGGGTGAAAATGTTCCCAAGGAAGAGACAGCATTTCAGAAGGTCGAGGATGAAAGAATCCGGTCTGGTTGTAATTTTAGGAAGGTCTGTGGTTAGAATTAGATGCAAGAGCGAAGGCAGTACCATCTGAGTTTTTTTATTTGACCACGGATCACAGTTTTTGATATTAAAGTCCAATAACATATCTGAATATATACAATTTACTGTTATCTAGAATGCCAACTGATTACCCTGAAGGAGGGTATCATGCGCTAATTCTCAGGGCCCCATTTCTCAGAAGAGAGGTGGGGTTTTGTTTTTGATAAACCGATGAAATCTGGAATTTTCCTTGATTGCAGATTATCAAGAAATATGAAACCGGAAATCCGACAAAATTGGGCCTAATTTTTGAGCATATCGCAGGTTTTCTTATTTTCTGGATAATCTCAATGTAGCGCAACCTCGTTGATATTTGGTTTTTCCTATGGGATATCTGTAATAAACAAATCAAGTCCCAGCTACTACATATTGTATACCCACCGATTTGACACAAACCCATATTTAAGATATTTCAATTTTACCGTCCAAGTGGACTTCAACATTTTTCAAACTGCTTACCGTTAAATGGAGGGCACTCAAATGAAATGCCCGAAGTGTCAGTTTGAGAATCCAGAAGGCTCAGCATTTTGCGGGGATTGTGGGGCGCCATTGCAGCTGAGCTGCCCAAGTTGTGGATCGAACCCCCCTCCAGGCTTCAAGTTTTGTAATAATTGCGGCCAAGACTTAAGGAAGCCCCCAGAGGAGCACCCTAAAGACCTCTCCTTTGACCAGAAAATTGAAAAAATCCAAAAATACCTTCCGAAAGGAATTACCGAAAAAATCCTATCTCAGAAAGACAGAATCGAGGGTGAACGGAAGCAGGTCACGGTGATGTTTTGCGATATGGAGGGATTTACTGCGCTCACCGAAAAGCTGGGTATCGAAGACGCCTATTCTATCATGGACCAGGTTTACGAAATCCTGATTCATAAAGTTCATGAATATGAAGGCAC
>Ga0209536_100016066_pt1 | contig 10655 bp, 11 predicted proteins | sample DeeMarSeWOR28_12_FD_187461 | JGI IMG/M metagenome (GOLD analysis project Ga0209536, IMG submission 187461) | Marine sediment microbial communities from White Oak River estuary, North Carolina - WOR-2-8_12 (SPAdes) (version 2) | ecosystem: Environmental > Aquatic > Marine > Intertidal zone >...
CGCCGTCTCAGCCAAGGCTTTGGACCAGCGCGCTGCGCGACGAACTCGAGTGGCACGAGCCCACAACGCGAGACCGATGGTTGCCAGCGCGACGGCGGGCGCCATGAAAAGCAGGTAGGCAGAGTCGAATGCCATCAGGGAACCCGCACGATGACGGTAGCGGCCAGCGTGAGCTCGAGCACCAGGGCGGCGAACCCTAGCAGCACGAGCTGCTCGTACGACTCATCGAAATCGGTGTGCCGCACAACAGTGACCGGCGTGGTCTCCAGTTGATCTATCTGTCTGAAGATGCGGTTCAGAGCCTCCGCGTCAGTCGCCCTGAAGTAACGTCCCCCTGTGATCCGAGCCACCTCTCGCAACAGGTCTTCGTCTATCTGAACCGGCAGCATCTGGTAGCGGATCTGTCCCAACGGACCCCGCCCGATCGGCATGCGTGCTTCCCCATCCGTTCCCACGCCGACAGTGTAAACCTTGATCCCAAGCCTCTCTGCTGCGCGGGCGGCCGTGACCGGATCGACCGTCCCTCTGTTGTTCTCACCATCGGTGAGCAGCACCACCACCTTGCTCACGCCCGGCGCGTGTCGCAGCCGGTTCGCCGCTGTGGCTATAGCACTTCCAATGGCCGTACCGTCTTCCAGCTCCCCCACCCGTATCTGATTGACCGCCTCTTCGAGCACCCGGTAGTCAACGGTGATCGTCACTCTGGTCAAGGCGTCGGCCGCGAATACCACGAGTCCAATCCGATCGAATTCCCGCCCGTGGATGAAAGCTATCGACTGTTCCTTGGCGACATCGATGCGTCTGTAGGGCTCGAAGTCCTCCGCCAACATGCTGCTGGACAGATCGACGGCGAGCACAATGGCGATGCCCTCGCTGGTGACTTCGCTCGAGCCCGGCCCGAGATGCGGGCCCGCAGCTGCGAATATCCAAGACCCCAGCGCCAGAGATCTGAGCGCCGCCGGTATCTCTGCAATCCAACGTCGCCGCGTCACAGCCTGCGACAATGAAGCCACATCACTATACGAGCTGACGACCCTCGGTCGCCGCCAGCGCCACCACCACCAGGCCGGCAGCGCAAGCAAGCAGAGCAGCACCCAAGGCCGTGCTACGATCATGTATCGCTCTCCTCGCCCGCGCGCTCGGGCAGGGATCGTAGCAGCTCGTCCGCCCGCTCCGCCAACTCAACTACATCGCTGGGGACCGCAGGCGCGAATTGAGCTCGATCGAGCAAATGGAGGACCTCTCTCAGATCCCGTATGGGCCAATCCGGCCGCTCCACCTCGATCATCTCGAGAATCTCCGCCGTGCTCAGCTGCCGGCCGGCCTGCGGGAGTCGTTGCTCGATGCGAGACCGCACTACGTCGGTGACTGCCGACACCCCAGCTCTCAGCTCGCCCGCCCGGATCCACTGTTCGATGGGGGGGTAACTGACTTTCGCCCGCCTGCCCCGCCACACCGGCCGTTCAGCCACCCGCACTCTGGCACGCCCCCATATGCCCGTTGCGATCACGACGAGCGCTGCCAGCACGATAACTATCCAAGCTCGGAGCTGCCGGCGCGGGAGAGGCCCCAGTGAGGGCTTGGCTGCGACGGCAGAGTCTACGGCGGGGAGCACTGATCTCACGCTCACCCAGGCCGTATCCCCTGCGACGTGCTCAACGTGTCCATCAGGATAGGAAAGCACCACATCCGGCATGACCACGGCGTGTTCGCCAGGCTCGAAGAACGCCAGCGTGAATCTGACGAGCACCCTGCCCTCGGCGTATCCGATGACGGGATCGTCTAGCGGCTCGAGCGTGGCGCTCGAGCCAATGGGCGGCACGTGTGGCACGACTCCCGGCGCGGCAATCACCTGGCGCGTCAAGTGCACCGTGTCGCCGACGGTTACCTCAGGCGGTGTGACCGTCCAGGCGGAGCCCTGTGCCGCACACAGCAGTAGAACAAGCCTGATCACCGTCGCAGCCGCCGGGCCCTCTCAGCGAACACTCGATGGAGAACCTCCGCATACGGGCGGTCGGTGCTCAGCGCGACGTGGTCCACACCGGCCTGCTTGAGCGCGCGCCCCCGGGCAAGCCTGACTCCCTCTGCCGCGATCTGCAGCTTGAGACGCGCTCCCTCACTCGACGTGTCTATGAGGATCCGATCATCCGACTCGGCATCCCCGAGATCGATCCAGCCCACACTTGGCAGGTTGTTTTCCCGCGTGTCGTCCACCGTTATGGCCACGACTTCGTGGCGACGCACCAGACTCCGCAGCGTCTCTTCCCATCCTGCGGCTCGGAAATCGGACAGGACGACCACTATGGAGCGATGCCGCAACAGGCGCGAGACGTAGCTGAGCGCCAGCGCGATGTTGGTACCGCGGTGCTGGGGGGCAAACGCGATCAGATCGCGAATCACTCGCAACGCGTGTCTCCTGCCCTTGGCGGGCGGGACGACATGATCGATGCCGGAAGAGAATATCACGGCGCCGACGCGGTCGTTTTGCCTGGCGGCAGCAAGGGCCAGCACGGCGGCAACCTCGACAGCCCTTTCGGCCTTGGTGCACGGCTGACCGAACTCCACCGACCCCGAGCGATCCACCACGAGCATCAGCGTCAGCTCCCGTTCTTCCTCGAACGTCTTGACGTAGGGAGATCCCATCCGAGCCGAGACGTTCCAGTCAATGGAGCGGTACTCGTCACCCGGCTGGTAGGCGCGCACCTCCGCGAACTCGATGCCCTGCCCCCGGAATACGGAGCGGTATTCACCCGAGAAGAGAGTATTCACGAGTCGCCGCGCCCGGAGCTCGATTCGCTTCACCTGCCGCAGAACGTCTGCTCCGACGACCCGGGCCGGATGCATCACGGAACTTCCACCGCCTCCAGTATCTGCCGGATCAGGTCGTCGGACGTAACGTCCTCGGCTTCCGCCTCGAAGGTGAGCAGCACACGGTGACGCAACACATCGGGGGCCATCGCCTTCACGTCCTCAGGCACCACGTAGGCGCGGCCCCGGAGGAACGCGTGTGCTCGCGCCGCCTGGGCCAAGTAGATCGTCGCCCGCGGACTGGCGCCATAGGCTATCAGCGGACGGATATCATGCAGACCTACGGCTTGTGGCTCGCGGGTGGCCCTGACCACGTCCACGACGTAGTCGACCAGCTTCTGATCCATGTAGAGTTCGGCAATAGTCTGCCGCAGCCTAAGGATCTCGCTGGGCTCAGCTATGGGATCCAGGGGGATCGGCCGGCCGCTCGACATGCGCCAGAGCACTTCTTTTTCCTCCTCGCGGGAGGGATAACGCACCTTGATCTTCAGCATGAACCGATCGAGCTGAGCTTCCGGCAGGGGGTAGGTACCTTCCTGCTCGATCGGGTTTTGGGTTGCCAGCACCATGAACGGCTCGTCCAGACGATAGGTCTCGCCACCAATGGTGACCTGCGTTTCCTGCATCGCCTCGAGCAGCGCCGCTTGCACCTTGGGAGGCGATCGGTTGATCTCATCGGCCAGGACAATGTTGGCAAACAGGGGCCCCCGCTTGGGATAGAATTCGTTGGTCTTCAGATCGAAGACCATCGTGCCGATGATGTCTGCGGGAAGCAGATCCGGGGTGAATTGGATGCGCTGAAACGCGGTCCTGATCACTTCCGCCAGAGACCGGACCGCCAGCGTCTTGGCTAGACCGGGCACTCCCTCGAGCAAGACGTGCCCGCCTGTGAGCAGGCCGATGAGCATACGTTCTATCATCGGCTCCTGGCCGACGAGTCGCCTGCCGATCTCTTTGGTGATGGCGTCGGTAAGGGTCGCATCCACGGTCTTGGTTGCCCGCGACGTCATGAGATTTCACCACCGACCAGAGTGACCAGAGTGTGCCCCGGTGTGTAAGTACGGTTTCGCGTCTCGTGCACGAGTGTCGAGTCCAGTTTGCCCATGCGTCAGCCTGTGCCAGTAGTCATCGTTTGATGCGTTCCCCATCATCTTCGTAGCGGAACACCCAGGCGGCGAACCGGGATGGGGATATTGCGTCGCCGCCAGAGAGCGCCCCCCACTCGAAACCGCTCCCCGACCCCTGTGGTCTGGCGCGTTCCTGCTCCACCATTCTGTTCGCCCGCTGGATCCACGTGTGGCAGTTCTCCGAGCGGAGATCTACCCAGCCCCGCGCCACCGTCCGCTCCAGATCATCTCCTGGGCCGTAGGGTAACGCAACTCTCTCGGCCCGATACAACCTATCGTCCGGAACGATGATCGGGATGCCCACCGAGACGATCGTGGCTCGCAAATCCGCGTCCTCGGCAATGACGCGCACCGCGCCGGCCGACAGCTCGGCGGCTTCGCCATCGGCCAACTCCTCAACCGACGGCTTGAGTTGCGATAGAATAAACGCTTCATACAGGAGCTTGGCGAGACGTGGCGGGCCGAGATTCTCGAACGCGATCGAGCGCGTACCGTGCTGCGTTTCGAGATCCCGCAGTCTCTCGATGGCTGCCGCCCGAAGGACACCGGCGCGATAGGTGGGCCCGGATGTCGCGGAGTCCAGTGCGGCGATTACGTCTCGTCCTGTGGGCCGCCCCTGCAACTCCATGATCACATGATCGGCTACCTCTTCAGGGGTAATGAACTCCATCTGCCCCAGAGCAGTCAGCGTCTCGAACTCATCCCGCGCAAACAGCCCGTTCTCACCCGTATTGATATAGACCGAACGAAGTGAATCACCGGTGTTCGACCAACCCGCTGCAGCGGGACCAAAGGCGGCGTCCAGAGGAATTGCGGTGGGGCAGTCGTAGCGCACGATTGCTTGTGTCTGGCGGCGGATCGGGCCGTACCCGATCTCGCGCCATGCGATCGCGGTCGTCGGCTTTATCTCTATTGTGGCAGGCGCTCCGGGCGTGCGTCCAACCAGAAACAGCAATAGTGACTGTGCCCCCGCCACGGCTGACTTGCTGAGCAGGGTGCGGGACGGTCGTTCCTCCGAGTGAGTATACGGAATGTTCAGACCCATGCCCCCCGTCCCGCTCGTTCCGATCTTCGCGTACGCTTCGGTCCCAGCGACTCTCATTGACTCCACCAAGACCTGCACGTGACGGATTAGTTGCGGCATCGTCAAGGTGAGGATGTGCTCTTCGATCTGTCTGCTGGTGACGGGCCCGCTCCGCGCCTCATCCAATAGGTCACGGGCGCTGTGAAAGACATCACGATACGCCACAGCTGTGGCCGTGTTGATGCAATCCACCACCGCGTGAGGCTTATAGCGTTGGAACAGCTGGAAGAGAAAGCTCCGATGCAACACCTCATCGGTGAGATCTCCCAGCAGATCACTGATCACCAGCTGTCGTAGCTTGTCGTTGGTCAACATGGACTTGCGGTCCAAACGAGCAGCGTCCGACGGTAGGAACACGTCCCCCCATGCCGTCGCTATCTCGGTATCTCCGGCACTGCGTCTGAAGTGTTCCGCAGCCTCCTGCACCTCACTCTCATATAGAGCAACCAGCACTATCTTGGCAGGTCGATGTTCCAGCAAACGACGAGTTATCGCACGTCCTACCAGACCGCTTCCTCCCAGGATCAGGATCGTCTTGTCTCGCAGTTCCATGTAAAGCTCGCCTCTATGCGGCTCGCGTGGTGCTCACCGCGGTGATTTCGCGTTGTGACAGATACCGCCACTCACTACTGCGCAGTCTACCCAAGCGAACTGGACCGTGACTGGTTCGGGTGAGACGCTCCACCGTCAGACCCAGCCGCTGACAGACCCTCCGGACTATTCTATGGCGTCCCTCAGTTAGCACCAGTACGATGTCAGTCGCTCCACTCTGCAAGGGGCGGACTTCCGACCGCACGATCTGAACCTGTCGGCGATCCACTATGATCGGCTGGTCCAACGCCTCAGCAATGGCACTGGGCGGGAGACCGTGCACGCGCACGCGGTAGGTGCGTTGCACCGCGTAGCGGGGGTGGGTCAACCGGTTGGCGGCCTGCCCATCGGTGGTCAGTAGCAGCAGTCCCTCAGTCATGACGTCGAGCCTGCCCACATAGATAAGGCCGGGGATCGTAGGGACGAGATCAAACACCGTCGGTCGCCCACGCTCGTCATGCTTCGTGACGACGTACCCGACCGGTTTGTTGAGCGCCAGCCATACCGCGGCACTGGGTGTTACCCTGCGCCGGCCCACCGTAACAAGGTCCACTGCAGGATCGACGCTCATTCCTATGGTGGCCACGTGCCCGTTCACAAGCACTTGGCCCGTTCTTATCAACTCCTCGGCACCACGCCGTGATGCGAATCCCGCCCGCGCCAAGACCCGTTGCAGGCGGACGGGCATTATTCCGCGGTCTCCGGTATCGGTTCGGGATACCGCAGGGCGACCGACAGTTCCTCCAACTTGGGCAGTTGGTCGGTGCTGGTGAGGCCCAACAGCTGCAGGAAGGTGTCGGTGGTGCCGTACAGCAGCGGTCTTCCGATCCCTTCGTCCCGCCCAACGACCTCGATCAACCCACGTTCTTGCAGTGAGCGGAGCACGCCATCTACCGACACTCCGCGTATCTCCTCTACCTCAGCCCTGCCCACGGGTTGCCGGTATGCTATGATCGCGAGAGTCTCCAACGCAGCAACCGAGAGCCGCCGGGGCCGAGTGACCAAGTTGGCCTGTGCGATCGTATCCGCGAATTCACGGCGCGTGAGTATCTGATATCCCGCGGCCACCTCGACGAGCTCCACACCGTGGCCGCTTCGATCGTACTCCTCACCCAACTGCTGCACCGCCGTGAGCGTTTCGGCTTCGGTGGCATCCCGATCCAGGGCTGCCAGGTCTTTCAGCGAGAGCGGGCTGTCAGATGAGAACAGCGCTGCCTCGATCAACTGCGCCAGCCTATCCACCAGCAACTCCTAACGATCCAAAGGGCTCAGCTTGGGCAAGCTGCACTCGACCAACACGAGCCAGCTCCAGCAACGCCATGAGCGCCGACAGGACGTCCGCCGCCGTTGGTTCCGGGCCGAGCAGTTCCGCGAGATCGAACCGGGGCACTGTGGTGAGGAATTCCAGAATGCGGCGTGTTGCCCCCTCCACGTCGAGCGGCCGTGGCACCACACGATGTAGCACCGGCTGAGGGATCGATTCCAGGATTCGGTCCACCGCCGCAAAGATCTCGGCGATGTCGAGTACCACAGGCGGTGCCTCTCGCTCTGGCTCTGGGGGCAGCCAACCCCGCGGGAACTGGCCGGACCTCAAGTCAGCTTGCGCTTCCAACCAACGAGTCACTTCGCGTATCTGTTCGTACTCCAACAGGCGCCGGACCAACTCGGCTCTGGGATCTTCCCAATCTTCCTCATCGAACGGGCGCGGTAGCAGCAGCTGGACCTTGATCCGGAGCAACCACGCCGCCATATCGAGGTAGTTGGCCGCTTCGTTCAAGCCGAGGGCCTCGATGGTCGCCAGAAACTGATCCGCCACCCGAGCGATCGGAATATCAGCAATGTCGATCTCTTGCTCGCGAATGAGATGCAGCAGCAAGTCAAGCGGGCCGGAAAAGGAGTCCAGCTCTACGACGAACGGCCGCTCCGAATCGACCAAGAAAGCAACGCCCATACTAGAACGGCAGAGGTTGCAGAGCGAACGGAGCCACGATCTGGAACGCGGCGCGAGCCACCAGGAATGCCGGCATCAACAGCAGGTAGAATACGTCCTTCAGGAAGAAGATCACGGCGAGGAGAATCAGAAACCCATAGCGCGACAATTGCCGGTACTGAGCGCCGAGCTTGGGCGGCAGCAGATGGTACAGCAGGTGCGATCCATCCAGCGGCGGGATCGGGATGAGGTTGAAAAAGGCCAACAATATGTTCAGCCAGATTCCCCAGAAGAGCATCCGCTGTCCCACCGCAAGTAGCCCCTCCGCGGGCTGCACCAAGCCAGCAACGATTCCCAGCACAATGCTCAACAGCAGGCACACAACGAACAGCCCGAGATTCGCGAAGATGCCGGCAGATGATACGATTATGTCGCCTCTTTTGTAGTTCCTATAGTAGCGCGGATTCACTGGTACCGGCTTGGCCGCCCCGAAGACGAACTGGCCTCCCGTCCCAAACCAGAGCAGCGCCGGGAACAGCACGCTCATCCAGGGATCGATGTGCTTCAGTGGATTCAGCGTAAGGCGGCCTAGCTGCATCGCAGTAGGGTCTCCCTGGCGCAACGCAGCATAACCGTGTGCGTACTCGTGGGCGACCACCGATAGCAACAACACGGGCAAACCAATTATGAATTCTTGCACTTCGGGACGTCATCCGGGGTATCAATGCGGCCGAAAGGTAACGGTGGCCCAGAGGGGTGTCAAAGCCCTAGACGCTTGACTCTAATATACTTGCACGGTACACTTCGCGGTTGGATTTGGGACCCTGCTGTACTGCAAGACCAAGGAGTATGTGTTGCCACACACAAGTTCGGCCAAGAAGAGGATGCGCCAGGCTGGAAAGCGCTACGAGCGTAATCGCCAAGCCCGCTCAGCGCTCAGAACCGCTATCAAGAGGGTGCGAACCGCATCGGGAGATGCCGCCGCTGCCGCCTATTCGGAGGCCGAGCGCCTACTCGATCGGGCCGGCCGCAAGGGACTGATCCACAAGAACGCGGCCGCCAGAAGCAAGAGCCGCTTGAAGAAACTGCTCTCCATTTCTAACTGACGCCGTCATAGAGCGGCGAGTTCCGCGCCGCAGCGCTCACAGTACCACTCGGTCGGCAGGTTCATCGTCCCGCACTCGTCACACTTGAGGGTCTTCGCAGCAGCCTTGCTGCCATCGTTCGACGGCACCCCACCCTTCGGAGACATCTCGGCCCGAGTCTCCCCAGTCGGCGGCTCCGAGAACGCTTCGGAGAGAATCCGCATCTTGCCGCTAGCCCTCGCAGGCGCCGGTCCTTGGCTTTCGTCTTCGGTCACCGATCTGAGAAACTCGAGTTCCTCTGCCGCCTCCTTCTGAGGTCTTGTCGGCTCTGCAGCAGCGGGTTCTTCAGCTGTGATAGCGGCAGGCCGGGAGGCTGTAGGTAACGCAACTTCTCCCAGCAGCTTGGTGACCGCTTCGGATTCCTTCTCCTCCTCTTCCTCCTCCACCTCGGAAACCCGTTGGGGACTGGCCCCCAGCAACGCCATCACCTCATCCAGTCTGGCTATCTCAGCATCCAGGCTCTGCAACTCCTCCCGAATCTTCGCCAGAGACTCCGAGATCTCGGCTTTCTCTTCCGACCAGCGCGTCTCGTCGAACTCCCCTACCGCATGTCGGAGTTCCGCCTCGGCTAGCCGCTCCGCCGCATCAGACTCCTGCGCGGCAAGCCCCTCGCGTACGGTGCGATGGCGCTCCAGCGCTTCTGTTAGCTCGTCACTGTAGCTGTGTAATTCGGCGACGACTTCGTCCAGCCGATTCTTGTAGTCTCGTTCGACCTTTTCGCGCACATGCTGCGGCGTCTTGTCGGCAGCGGTCTTGAGTCGATGCAGCCAGTGTTCGATCTTCTGCCGTTCCTGCAGCAGGGGTTCGATAGAGTCAACAGACTTCAATGGGTCTTTCGCCATCTACTCCTCCGTGTCACCGGCGGGGCAGCCAGGATAGGGCCCCGCCAAATCCCGCCCCAGTCGCATTTCCTCTAGCCGTTCGATTTGCGCCCGTTCCAGCGGCTTCACTTGCCCCAGCATCCGCGCCGTGAAAATGATCTTTGCCGCGTGCTCCAGACTCTCCATACGGATCCGGGCTTCATCCAGCGTCGGGCCCATGGTCACCGCACCATGGTTCGCCAAGATCACTGCATTGTAGCCCGATATGTACGGTTCCAACACCTCACCGAGATGGGGCGTGCCGGGCGTACCGTAAGGGACCAGGGGCACATGGCCCAGCTGAAAAATAAGTTCTGGCAATACACATTCGTCAAATGCCAATCCCGCCACCCCGAATCCGGTTGCCACCGGTGGATGCGCATGCACTACGGCCCCAACGTCGTGACGTTGGCTGAGAATACGCAAGTGCATGTCGAGCTCACTAGACGGCGTGCGGAAGCCCCTGACGCGCCGTCCGGAGAACTCCACCTCCACAATGTCATCGGGACCCAACTCGGCTTTGATCAGCCCACTGGGCGTAACCAAGGCCCGATCGCGCCCGATTCTAACTGCTATGTTGCCGTCAGCGCCAGCAATCAGGCCGGCTCGAGCCAGGCTGCGGCAACAGTCCGCAATCCGGCGGGCTGTGTCCAGCCTCATCGCCGGGTGTCGGCCTCGAACACCGTCCTGCCGCCGACGATCGTCCGGGTCACTCGACCGACCAACTCCCGACCGGCAAAAGGTGTGTTGTGGCTCTTGGACAGGAACTTCTCAGGAGTCACTGTCCATGCCGCCTGGGGATCGAAGACCACAACGTCCGCGGCGGCCCCTCTTGTCAACGTGCCCGCCGGTAAGTGATACACCCGCGCCGGTACCGTACTCATTCGTGCTATCAACTCAGACAGTGTCAAGATACGGTTCCCGACCAATTCCGTGAGTCCCAGACCCAGAGCGGTCTCCAGACCAACGACCCCGAACGGCGCATCGTCGAAATCGCGCTCCTTTGCCTCATAGTGGTGCGGTGCATGATCGGTCGCGATCACATCCAGCGTCCCGTCCTTGAGGCCCTCGCGCACTGCCGCAACATCCGCCGCCTCGCGCAGCGGCGGG
>Ga0209536_100016067_pt1 | contig 10655 bp, 9 predicted proteins | sample DeeMarSeWOR28_12_FD_187461 | JGI IMG/M metagenome (GOLD analysis project Ga0209536, IMG submission 187461) | Marine sediment microbial communities from White Oak River estuary, North Carolina - WOR-2-8_12 (SPAdes) (version 2) | ecosystem: Environmental > Aquatic > Marine > Intertidal zone >...
CATGTGCGCAAGAGCAGAGATTGATATAACAAGGCTTGCCCGGCGGGTCGAAAAAGCCCTGCCCGCAACTGACAAACCATTGCGTGTTGCCGTGATGGGATGCGTGGTAAACGGACCGGGAGAAGCCGCCGATGCCGAACTGGCTGTCTGCGCCGCAAAGAATAAGGGATACATCTACCGTAAAGGCCGAAAAATCTCGACTGTACCGGAAAGCAAAATCATAACGGCACTGCTAAAGGAATTGAAAAAACTATAATACTATGAGCACTGAGGAAAATTTAATAAACACATCGGTAAAACCACTAAAAACAACAATAACTCGATTTGTCAGCGCCGTCATCTTCAGCATCGCCTTTGCATACATTGAATCCGCCGTGGTCGTGTACCTTCGAGTTATATTCCATCCCGATGGTTTCACATTCCCGCTAAGTAACTTCGATACGATATTGCAGCACAAGGCCATTCTATTGACCGAAATCGGCAGAGAAGCAGCGACAATAGTCCTGATAATTACGGGAGCATGGCTGTTCGGGAGAAATCCCCGGCAGCGTTTCGCTTATTTCTTAACGATATTCGCGGTCTGGGACATCTTCTATTATATATGGCTTAAAGTATTCAGCGCCTGTCTCAAAGCCATCCCGAACTGGCCCCTCTCGATTATGGATTGGGACATACTCTTTTTAATACCGATTGCCTGGGCCGGCCCTATTGTGGCCCCGGTGCTTGTCTCAATTGTAATGCTGGTATTTGCCATGTTAATACTGTATCGCGACTGTCGCGGCAGAACCATAAGAGCAAGCCGAATAGAGTGGATTGGCTTTATCGCTGCCGCTGTTGTCATCGTTGTATCTTTTTGCATTCCCGGCCCCCACATCGCCGAGCCCGATTATCAATCCTATTTCTATTGGCCTGTATTTGCTATCGGTCTATTAGCCGCAATCGCACTGTTCGTAAAATGCCTGCTGAAATCAAAATAGATTTGTGAGGGCAAAATTAAAAAAAAGACCCGGGCACTTTAGTCGAGTGCTTTGGGTCTTATTGACTTTTCTTCTTGGCCTCTGAGATGCTGCGGTAGCTGGATACTATGCCATTTACTATTTGCCGCTTTCCTTTCTTTCCGCGTATTTTTCGAACTTGCCGAAAATCATCTTGCCGGCCGAAGTCTGAAGCGAGCTGGTTATACTAATGGCCAAATCCCGACCTATCTTGTCGCGGGCACCTTCCACAACAACCATTGTCCCGTCGGACAGATACCCGATACCCTGTTCGGCCTCCTCGCCCGGCTTTATGATTCGAACGTCCATGGTCTCACCCGGCAAAGCAACGGTCTTCAGTGAACTGGCCAAATCATTGATATTGATTACATCGACCTCACGCACTTGTGCAACCTTGGTGAGGTTATAATCCGTCGTTGCCACACGACCGTCACGGCTCTTGGCAAACATCATTAGTTTCTGGTCGACGCCTTTGACCTCTTCGACCTCCGGGATGATTGTGTCGTCAATCTGAATGTCTATAACAGTACTTGACTGCATCTCATGAAGTATATCAAGTCCCCGTCTGCCCCGGGTGCGCTTGAGCTTGTCTGCTGAATCTGCTATCAACTGAAGCTCATTGAGAACAAAGCGAGGAACGAGCACGGGAGCATCGAACAATTTACTCTCGCACAGGTCCGCAACCCGACCGTCAATGATTGCCGAGGTATCCAGGATCAAAGGTCTGGCACCTTTGCTCTGTTTGGCAAATTCCACATAAGGAACTACGAAACGCACATCGTCTTTGGTCCTCATCACAATACTGATAGTAAGATAACATATACAGATGCTCATCATCCATTTGATTGCTTTAACCGCCGGGTTGATTAAGTCGATGCCGTATGATTCCGTTATCATATCTACCACAGGCGCAAGTGCCATACTAAGAAGCATTCCGACCAACAGACCAAAATACACACCCGCCAGGGCACTAAGTTTTTTCTTCGGAGTAAGAATGTCTAAGAAAAGGACAAAGACGGCCATCCCCAACGCACTCCACAGCACCGCCCAGAAGTTGGTCTTGTCCTCCGCCCCCGCAATATCGTCAGAACTCAAATTCGCAATCAAAACAGCCAGAAGAACAACAAAAAAAATAGCTCTAAAAACCCAAAGTAACATATTATAAACCTCCCAAAAATTATGATATAGTGTTATTTATGACATTGGATATTATATCCCGTATCCCAAACATCACCAATAAATACGTTGCAAACATCATTATGTTTGCAGGTTTATACTATAGTTATCGGCTCATTTGAACCGGCCCCATTAGCCCTGCTTTATATGTAATTGTTCCCGCATAAAAAAACAATTATCTCCGCAAGCTAATGAGGGAAGAACAATCCACATCATCGCAAAAAAACTGCAGAAAAAGCTCAAATTAGGAATCCATAGTCTACTCGGACCAAACGGCGAAAATGAGAATACATCTGGTACGAAAAACTATCAGAAACAACAGCCGTCAAAAAATTTGCCTTCTTACTGGATTCCAAATAAAATTAAGAGCCATTATTTACTATCGGTTTCGACCTTCTCCTCTACGCTATTATCTTCATTGGCTTTGCTCTCGGAATCCGTGCCTTCAGTCTCTTGAGGTTCCTCGGTTTGGTCCGGCTTCGATGCCTCTGAAACCTCCGCCTCTGCAACATCACCGGCCTCGGCTTCAACCGCTTCCCCTTCGGTCTGGTCCGGTTCTGACGATGCCTGTGGCTCTTCGGTATCATCGGCTTCGGTATCCTCGGCCTTAGATTCAACTGCTTCGGCCTCTGTCTCCACCGGCTCGGCCGATGCAACTTCAGCTTCCTCGGATTCGGCCGCCTTACCCTTCGAACCTACAATCTCGTCCATGTCGGCGTCGGAAACAACAGTTTGAACACCTATCGGCCTTGTACGCTGACCGGTATCGCCGCCTTGTTCTTCCGCGGCCCACTGTACCCTTCGCAAGCTCAATCCGATTTTGCGGGCTTCGTTGTCAACCCTAAGAATCTTAACTTCTACTTCGTCACCCTGCTTAACAATATCCTGAGGCTTATCAATCTTGTGGTCGGCAAGTTCGGAAATGTGCAACAGACCCTCCAGATCGGGCTCCAATTCTACAAACGCGCCAAAGTTAGTTACCTTTGCTATCATGCCTTTAATAATGTGTCCCGGAATATATTTTTCCGGAATTGCACGCGTCCAGGGATCTTCGGTCATCTGTTTTATACCAAGGCTGATTCTTCGTTTATCTTCATTGACTTCAAGAACAACGCACTTTACATCCTCCCCCTTTTGCAGCGCCTCCCCGGGATGGTTATATTTCTTCGTCCAACTCAAATCAGAAATGTGTATCATCCCGTCAAGCCCCGGCTCCATCTCTACAAACGCCCCGAAATTGGTCAAACTACGTACCTGGGCTGTAACAATCGTGCCCGGCGGATACTTCTGAGAAGCTATCGTCCAGGGATTAATTTCAGTCTGCTTGATACCAAGAGATATCTCCTGTTTTTCCTTGTTCACATTCAAAACGACTACGTCTATTTCATCATCCAGATTAAGCATCTCACCCGGATGTGCCAGTCGTCTCGTCCAGCTCATTTCACTGATATGCACAAGTCCTTCAATCCCGTCTTCAAGCCGGATAAAGGCGCCGTAGTTCATCACGTTTACGACCTTCCCTTTTACCCTCGCCCCGACCGGATACTTCACATCGACATTCTCCCACGGACTGGCGGTTTTCTGCTTCAATCCCAGAGATATCTTTTCATGCTCTTTATTGACTCCGATTACAATACATTCGATCTCCTGGTCAAGCTCGACAACTTCCGATGGATGGGATATTCTACCCCAGGTCAAATCGGATATATGCAGCAAACCATCGAGACCTCCCAAATCCACGAATACACCGAAGTCGGCGATATTCTTGATAACGCCCTTTCTCAACTGTCCGACCTCGATTTCATCCAGTATCTTTTCCTTACTGCTCTGGCGTTCCTCTTCGATAAGTTTGCGTCTCGATATGACAATGTTCCTGCCTTCAACGTCAATCTTGAGAATCTTGCATTCAACTTCCTTACCGATGAACCTGCTGATATCGCCCGGCTTTCTGATGTCAACCTGAGAGGCCGGCAGAAAAACAGGCACTCCGATATCGACAAGTAATCCGCCCTTGATACGCCTTATAACCTTACCCGTAACAACGTCACCTTTATTTTTCGTATTGATAATCGTTTCCCAACCCCTGATACGGTCGGCCTTCAGCTTCGAAAGCAGCACAAGCCCGCCTTCAGAATCCGTATCTTCAAGAAAAACTTCGATTACCCTGCCCGACGTTATATCCTCGGGTTCTTCAAATTCACTGGCATCCACTATCCCTTCGCTTTTAAGGCCGACTTCCACGATAACATCATTTCCTATCTGAGATACGATTGTCCCTTTAAGAATAGTGCCCGGCAAACGTGAATCCACTTTCGCCCGAAGGACTTCTTCCAAAAAATCAGTTTCTTTCTCGCTGAACAACTCATCGACCTGCTGGTCGAGTTTCTCTTCTGACAAATCCAGTTTGTGAACTATATTTCTATCTACCATAAACTAAAATCCCGTTGTGGAGTCTGTCTTTTTATCGGTTCCTGTCTTGCAATCCGCTTAAAAGCTACAGAAATGAGAACCTTGACCTATCGGCGCCCCACATTTACGCCGATAAGCTCTTGTGCAACGGTGCACACAATTAAATGTTCCTGTTAACCTAAAAAAACGCATTTGCCCACGCAGCAAATGCAAATTACCCTAAGAAGCAATATTAAAAAACCTTATATTAATACAAAGTAAAAAATTGTAAAGTTATTTTTCTATTTTTTTTTAAGTTCTTTTCGGTTAATTTTTATCACTCATTAGCCTCAAAAGCCTCTAAATTCTCAACAAAATCTGCAATTATCCATTCAGGAGTCGAGGCCCCCGCCGTAACGCCCGCTATTTTTTTGCCGTAAAGTGTCCGTTTATCAAGTCCGTTCCAGTTTTGCAGATGATAGGTCTCGCTGTTTTCTTCTTTGCAAAGGTCCGCCAATCTGCGTGTATTGGCGCTTTCCAGGCCGCCGAGAACAAACATTATATCAACCTCTTTGCACAATTCCACAGCCGACTGCTGTCTCTTTATCGCCTCTACACACAGCGTATTGATTACTTTCATTTCCCTGAACCTGCCCCCCCCTATCGCACCAAGCATCCTCCCAAAATGCTCAGGGCTTTCCGTGGTCTGACATACAATCCCCAATTTGGCGTTGTCAGGCAGCTTATGCAAATCCGACTCGTCGGCAATAACAACCGCATCTTTGGTACAGCCCACAACCGCCTGGATTTCAGGGTGATTTTCGTCGCCGATTATTACGACTTTATAACCGTCCTTCTCGAATTCCCCTGCTATGTGCTGTACCCTTTTAACCAATATGCAGGTGGCATCAACAATATTGACACCCTTTTCTTTAAGCCTGGCCATTTGAACAGGGGCGGCACCGTGAGAACGAATAAGTACCGTACCCGACTGAACTTCCTCCACTTCATTTACAGTCCTCAGCCCGGCTTTTGCCAGCCGCTCCACAACATCCTTGTTATGAATGATAGGACCGAGGCTGTAAACCTCATCCTCCTGTGCCAGTATCTTCTCGGCCGTACTTATAGCGTTTTTAACGCCGTGACAAAAACCGCACTTTTCCGCAACTATTACTTTCATAAAATCCTTAAATAGACAGTGGTTTCAGCTAACCTCTCTCACTTCTTTTTTGGCGCCAGCATCTCTATGTCCCTGAACATCACGTGCATGTCCTGCCCGCCGTGAAGTTGAAGTGCAAGATGTCCTTTCAGTCGCCCCTTATCATTCTTCAATTCCGCTGTCTTGCGGCCGTTGACATGTACTACGATACGCCGCTCATGCGCAGAGACTGCCATCTCGTTCCAATCCTGCGGTTTAAACCACGTGGCCACCTCCTCGGCGCTCGGCTGCACCACCCACGCCCTGCCGCCGGTTTCATATAATCCCCCAACGTCATTGCTCGCATCGATCTCGGCCTGAAATCCGTGAACTCCCACTCCGCCGCCCACTTCGTCCGCGCGGAAGTAAAATCCGCTGTTACCCTTTATTGCCTTGAAATTCAATCGGATGGTGAAATCCCCAAAGCTCTCATCACTTACAAGCAATCCGTGACGGCTCTCACTGCTGGCACTCGTGCCGACAATGACGCCGTCAATGACCTCCCACTTACCTCCGGGAAGGGTATGCCAGCCTTTCAGTGTCTTCCCGTCAAACAGCGGCTTCCAGACATGCCGGCCAAAATCTTGAATACGAATGTTCCGCCAGCGCACCTCCAAAGGTTTCTCACTTTTTACGCTATGCACTTGTAGTCCGATAAAACCGACCTGGTCGATAGGATCTCTCAAATCACTACACGGCACACCATTCACCCACGTCTTAATCGAATCACCAATACAGGCTACACGGTACTTGTTCCACTGATTGTCTTTGAAGGCCTTGCTGGCTTTGGCATCCCCCTTCACATCATACAACCACATGCCTTTTCGCGCTTCATCATAGATACCCCCGGAGCTACCGCTCCACTCACTGGCTATCTCGACCTGATATCCGTAAACGGTCCCCGCCTTTCGGACCACCTTCCTCTTCTGTCCGCGCCTCCACATCTCCAGCGTCGTGTCCTTTTTATAAACATGGCTGCGAACCTGCACGCCGGAGTTGAGCCGGGGATCGCATTTTACCTCGAATTCAAGGAAAAAATCACCATATTGCTTTTTGGTACACAGGAACGTATTGGGACTGCCCTCAACGCTCGTGCCGACAATCTCGCCGTTCTCGGCGCGGTACTTGGCAAATCCCCCGCGTACTTCCCACCCATCCAGCGTCTTTCCATCGAATAGATTCCTCCATCCGCCCTCGCTTTTCTTAACGTTCGCACTCGCGCTCGTAAAAATAACGATGGCTACAAACAATGCCACACACACAAGACTAATCAGCTTTTTTGTTACAGTATACATAATTCCACCTTCCTTTCTAAAATTACTCTACTATAACTTCATTAAAACCAGAATCTTACACGTCCGGGGTGGCAGCCTCAAGCCCGAAGGGCTTGGGGATGGCCACATGCTTATTATCTACCTGCCAGGGACGCTGTTACTTTCTATGAACCGTATGAGATAAGTTTATTAGCACAAAAATCTTACACGAATACCACGCCATAATCCAGCAAAACTTTTCCGCCCCGTGCCCTTGCAAATTCCATCAGAATCATTATCATTACATAGAGAGATACGAATACGATACTTACGGTAATCCGTATATCAAAGGAGAACATAGGATGAGAAACGGTAGAAATCTACTCATGCTAATCGCCATTGCTTGTTTTGTTTGCATTGGTGGATATTACCTGTATACCTATTTGATGATGGACCACATCGTTGCCTCATCTGGTCGCGCACACTATGAGGCTTGGACGATTAATAGGTTGCAAAGTCTGGCACTTGACATACAACTAATCGTACATGAGAAGAATGAAAAACCTCCGAAAGACTTGAAATCCTTATCCGAATATGTAAGAAGGCACATGGAATATCCCGAGCGCCACGAGTACTTCGATCCTAATCATGGCATAATTATTGATTTGTGGGGCACACCTGTGACCCTCGTCGTGACGGAGGCTGAATATACTTTTATTAGTTCTGGTTACAACCGAGTATATGAGAACGGAAAAGGTGATGACCTTGCAGTTATATTCGATCCCTTCGATCCTGAAATGAGGTCACGTACTAATATACAAGATTTAAAATAAATAACAGACTGACATGACGTGCAACTTATTTGCACACGCAGAATCTGCTTAGTGCTTGCCATAGTGCATCACCGTTCCGCTGCGCTGGGCCATAATATACGCCTCTAATGCCCGCATCCTTGGATCATCGGGCGCAAGATGCTCACCGCGCACGGGATTATCGATGCACCAGTGAATCATGTCACGCAGAAGCGCTACCCTGCCTAATTGAGTCTGAAATTTGGGATATGTCTCCGGGTGTGTATTGGCTGCGTGTGGATGACACATATCGCATGAGACACTTACTTTGCTTTGCAATAACTGGGCGCTGTGGAAGATTCGCGAACCCTCCACGACAAGCTTCTCGGTCTCGCGCTGCCACATAAGCAGGTCCTTCTCCGTATAACTTCCGTATGTATGCCCCTCGCCCTGTTCGCCTTTCAGCAGCGCGGAATTGTCGGCCGGAGGTTTGAGTTCATGCCGTTCCTTCTCCTCGGCCACCCAGTTCCGATTGGGATTCTCAAGCTTCCATTGGGCCATAATAGCATCCGCCAGGTCCTGCCCTTCGGTCTCCTCCGCCACTGTGACCTTGCTGCGGCCGTCGCAAGTTGTGTACTCCACCTCTTCGCTGCATCCCGTAACCATCAAAATAGCTGATATACAGGCTGCAAATAACAAAACGTTCATAAGTTCAGCAACGGTAGATTTATTATACATAGCAATCTCCTTGATTATTCTAATAGCTTGCGCGGTTCGGTTTTGGCGGTACGCTTTCTTTGCCCCAGCTTGCCATATAAGCCCTGCCGACCGTCAGCGGCGTGCGGTTCCATAAGTTATAGACCTTGTCCACCAGCCCGTCCGCCTGCACGTGCACCTCGCCGTCGCCGCAGCCGTCGTTGGCATTGAACGGGTCCGGTCGGCTCATCTCGATAGTAAGCTCCGGCATACCCTCCGGCGCGTATGGCCACGGCCACGCCGTAGACAGCATCCCGTGGAAGTGAATATTACCAACCCGGTTCGTCAGAAGCTGGTGCGTATGACCGTGAATGACCACAACATTTTTAAACCGTTTCAAAATCGCCTGGACCTCTTCGGCATCGTCGGTCCAGAAGTTCCATTTCTTGTATAGTTTGTATAGCGGCGAATGCGAGAAAACAATCAGCGGCGTATCATCCGTATATTCGGACAAATCCTTTTCAAGCCAGGCCCGCTGCCGTTCGCCCACCGAAAATGGACTCTGCACACCGTTATCTAATCCCGCCACCGTCATCATCCGCTCCATTGCCGTCATCCCTCGCTCCGTCCAGAAATCGCGCTCGACAACGCTATTCAGCGTGACCAAATGCACTCCCTTATGGTTCCACGAATAAGTCGGCTCACCAAACAGCTCCCGCCACTTTTTGCCCATATCAAGATACCAGTCGTGCTCGCCTACCATCATCTTCACAGGAGCCTTAATTTCCTTGAGAATCTCCGCGCCGAGTTCGAGTTCCTTTGCTTGACCAAGCTGTGCCAAATCCCCGCCGTAGAAAACAAAGTCAGGCTGAGGGTCCAGGCTGTTGACATCCGCTACGGCTCGCAGAAGCGCCCGAACAAACCGGTCGTTTATCTTCTTTTCATAAAGGTGCGAGTCGGAGATATAGGCAAAGCGAAATGGTGTAACTTTGTCCGATGAACTCGCTCCCTGCGCAACACTAACCGACTGAAAAGTTCGAAAGCCGCTTATGCCGGAAGCCAAAGCCGCTCCCATCGCCGCCGTAGAGAACTTTAGAAAAGCTCGCCGGTCTATATTTTTCGTTTCGATATTTTTCGAATTAGAATCCATTTGGTCACTCCTTATTACTTTGCGGTCATCCGCCTGCAAGTAACCTACTTCTCGAAAGCCAGCTTCAAACGGAAAGCCATATCATCATCCCGTAGGGGACGTTTCTTTGCTGCCTGTGCCTTCTGACGCTCGAACTGCCGCCGGTTTTCCTCGGCAAACCGAACGTCGGTAAAACTAAACAGAAGCGCTACAATACTGTTTATTTCCTCTTCCGTCAGCGCCAGCGGCTCCATACCGCCATCGAGAAACAGATTCGCCTCGCCACCCTTGTTATAATGGTCCATCACGTCCCACAGTGTTTCCACGGTCCCGTCATGCATATAAGGCGGCGTAATCCCAATATTAAGTAAAAGTGGCGTACGGAATGTTCCGATGTCCGAGCGGTTCTTCGTCACCATAAATCTGCCTAACTCACTCATGTCCGTCGAAAGCGCCAGTTCATCGAGCTTCTGCTCCGAGGGATCCTCCTCCATTGCCTTAAGGGCACGCTTTGCAAGGCCCTCGAAATCCTGATGACGTGCAGAAACTCCGACATTGTGAAAGCGGTTGTCCGTCCCTAAAGGATTCGAAGGATTGATTGGATGACAGGTCATACACCGTCCCTTTTCATTGTACAATTCCCAGCCCTCCTTCGCCTCAGCCGAAATCGCATCTTCGTCACCATCTAAAAAACGCCGGAAAGGAGAGTCCACAAAAACCAACGTCCTCTCGAAGGCCGCAATCGCCCTGCCGATGTCATCGTAATTCACTGCACGTCCGTATGCTTTTTGGAAGGCCGACTTGTACTCGCCATCTCCTTTAATGGCATCTACTGCGGCTTGACCGTCTGTCATTCCCATCTCTATGGGATTTATAATAGGCAGCTTCGCCTGATGCTCCAGTGTCGGTGAACGCCCGTCAAGAAAGACCGTCTGCAAAAGCGCCACGTTAAGTGTAGTCGGTGCATTGCGGCGCCCGAGTTGATCCTTAATACCCTCAGAAACTTTCAGCTGGTCCGTAAATCCGCGA
>Ga0209536_100016068_pt1 | contig 10655 bp, 8 predicted proteins | sample DeeMarSeWOR28_12_FD_187461 | JGI IMG/M metagenome (GOLD analysis project Ga0209536, IMG submission 187461) | Marine sediment microbial communities from White Oak River estuary, North Carolina - WOR-2-8_12 (SPAdes) (version 2) | ecosystem: Environmental > Aquatic > Marine > Intertidal zone >...
GATAACACCTTGCTCCTCTGGGACCTGGAGACAGGAAAAGCCATCCGCCGCTATTATGGGCATACTGGACAAATTAATGACGTGGCATTCAGTCCGGATGGAAAGACTGTACTTTCAAGCTCAGGCGACTCACGCGGCGGGCTGATGATCGAGTGGCGCATTGATGATACGCTAGAGGAATTGGTCTCCTGGACCGAAGCGAACCGCTACCTGCCCGAGCTGACCTGCTCAGAACGTGCCCAATTCAATATTGAGCCGCTTTGTGAATAGAGATTGGTTTCCCAATCGTACCTGGTCCCCATAAATTGGGGCAGGTCAGAAACATTCCCGTGGGATTTCACTTGCACCAATCGCCAATCCCCATGCGCTGATGGGATTATCAATCCCCCTCTACCTGAGTAGTGTGGTGTTCCTAGCCCGCCTTCCCTCATGTCATGCCCGCGCAGACACGTATCCACCCACCTCCTCCTGATGTCATCCCTCCTCGCACATGTTTCAATTCGGCAAGCTGCTGGACGGGGTGAATACATGAATATATAATAAATCCAGCAACCTTATCATTTATAATCGTGATCCATCTGTTTTAGAACGCAAGGAGTGACAAATGAAGAAAAAGACCATCCTCATCCTGGGCATCGTGCTGTTGGCTGCCCTGGCGATCGGCGTCATATCTGCCTCCGCAGCCAGCGACCTGGTCGGCTTGACCATCAAGAACCGCACCGATGGCGTCGTCTGGGTCAGCCTCCTATCACCGGACAATGTTTATGTCTACTGGTTGGAAGTCCCCGCTGGTGAGACCAAGAGCTACACGGTCCCCCGCGCGGTCTACGACCACATCACCGTTGCCTGCGGGGATACCGCCACTGGCTCGGTGGACATCACAAAACTTACCACGCTGGTCTTTACCAAGTGTGACGCCACCCCACCCAATGCCGGTGAACGCTCGATTGAAAAAATTCATCTGTACGATTCACCTGACCGTAAAGACTTTAATTACCAATTCGATTGACAATCACGGAGCGAAGAAAAACATCGGGTCTAGAGGAGAAACCCGGTGTTTTCTATTAATTTATAGGGGGAAACCAAAAATGCAAAACTTGATTTCTAATGCTCGCTGGCCTTTGCTAACATGTCATACAGCATGACTCCTGCCGCTACTGCCAGGTTGAGTGATGTCACCTTCCCGTGCATCGGGATGCGCACCAAAAAGTTACAAATCTCCGCTTGCCTGGAGGTTAATCCCTGTCTTTCGTCTCCAAGCAATACAATGTGTGGTTTAGTGTAGCTGGAAATTTCCTGGTAATCCAATGTCCCGTGAGCAGAGGTACCCACCACCTGGTAGTCCTTCTCCGCAACCCAGGAGGCAAAATCTTCGAAGGTGGCATTCACAATCGGGTGGCGGAAAATTGCCCCCATACTGGCCCGGACTGCTGTCGGGTGGTAGGCATCCACGCCGCCATCCAGCAGGATTAAACCGCTGGCACCCACCGCATCGATGGTGCGCAAAATAGCGCCGACATTCCCCGGGTCCTGGGGTGCCACGCAGGCCACGCCCCACGAAAAACTTTCCGGCTTAAGCCCGGAGATCTTCAGTTCAGATTGGCGCACCACAGCCAGGATCCCTTGTGGGTGTTCTTTTGCCGCGATGGACGCGAATACATCTGCTGTTGTCTGGAAGCAGGAGACGCCCCGGGAGCTGACACCCTCGATTAATTCCAGGGCAAACTGGCTTCTTAGCAGGTCAGGGGCGTAAAAAATCCCTTCGATCTGTGCACCGGCTTCCTCTGCCGCCCCCACCAGGTGGATACCCTCCACGAGAAAAGATCCACGTTCTGCGCGCTGCTTACGCTGCCTGAGAGCGCGTGCGTCGCGAACTTTATCATTCGATCGGCTGCGGATCATTTCCATGATTGATTATTGGATTTAAGTTCTCTCGTTCCCCCGTTCAACCCTCTTTGGATTGCAGCATTGCGCTTCACCTGGCTGTATTACTGGCCGTACCTGGGTACCCAGGCCAGGACCGTTGTACCGCTACCTGGTTCGGAATTAATCTCAACCTCTCCGCCAACCTTCTGGGCGCGGAAATTCATATTGGATAATCCATGGCCCAGTGTAACGCTCATCTTGCGTGGGTCGAATCCTATGCCATCATCGGTAACTTCCAGGATCACGCGCTGTTCGGAGGTCAGCAGGCGCACATCCACCAAACCTGCCCTGGCATGCTTGGCCGCGTTTGCCAGAGCTTCCTGGCAGATATGAAACAGCGTGGTGGCATGGGCGGTAGGTAATCCGTCCATCCCATTCCTTGGACCCAGCAAGATAGCCTGCGAGCGGGAGTTGGTATTAAACTCCTCAACCAGTTGCTCAAGCCCTCGCATCAAATCCTCGCCACGCAGTTGCCGTGGTCGCAGGTCGAGAATATAGGAGCGGATATCCCGGATGGTGGTATCCAATCCCTCGATCGCCTGGTTGATCTTTTCCCTGGCTGCGGATGGATCATCTGCGATTGTACCCCTGGCATAATCCAGTGCCAGGCCAACCGAGTAGATTGATTGGATAATGCCATCATGCAGGTCCATGCCGATTCTTTCTCGCTCTTCAAGAACCGCCAGCCGTTGGGCCTGGCGACCCAGGCGCACATTTTCAATCGAAAGACCAGCCCAGGTACCGATCGAAAGCAGCAGGTCCAGCACCCGTTCGTCAAAATTATGAGGTTCCTTGGCAGCCACGCACATCACCCCTACCACGCTGCCGCGGGTAGCCATGGGGATGCACCCTACGCAGCACATGCCAGATTCGATCACCTCATGGCGAAAATATCCAACTTCCCTCTGCGGGTCAATGCTGACCAGTGGTTTCCCGCTCTCAGCCACTTGCCCGACCGGTCCTTCACCCAGCGAAAAGCTGTCCCTGGTCCAGAGTGATTCGACGCTGTCACCCAGGTGCAGGGCAAGCTGGAATACCTGCCCGCTTTCGTCAGCCAGGAAAATCTCCCCTGCTTCAACTTCTAGGTAGCTCAAAACGCGCCTTAATGCCTGGTCGACGATCCTGTCGATCTCCAGTGAGCTGGTTACTGCTGCTGCCATGTTGTTGATCAGCGCCAAATCCTGGTTGCGTTTCTCCAGGGATTTATCGCGCTCAACAACATCCTGGTAAAGCTGGGCATTGCTGATCGCTACCGCGGCATAGGCGGCCAGAATTTCGATCACCCGTTCATCCGCTTCGGTGAACTCGAAATGATCTTCCTTATCCGTCAGGTAAATTAATCCCAGCAGGCGGTCGCCGGACATGATCGGCACTCCCAGGAAGGGTTGCATCTCGGGATGGTTCGGTGGAAAACCCACACTGCGTGGATCCTGGCTGATTTCAGGAATGCGGATGGGGTGGCGTGCATCCATTAGAGCCCCCAACATGCCCTTGCCAACCGGGGTATTCCCAACCATCTCGATCTGCTGCCGTGACATCCCAATCGGGATGAAGCGCTCGATTTGTCCGTTTTTATCCAGCAAACCTAAGGCAGCATAGCGTGCCCCCGCCTGTTCACGGGCCAGGTTTACGATTCGCTGCAGCACTTTGTCCAAGGACAAAACACCCACCAACTCCAGGCTGGCCTGGTGGAGGGTCGATAATCGTTGTTCGAGCTGTTCGCGGGTCAGGATTACCATGTGATTATTACTGAATTCTAATTTTACCCTAAATTCTCCGAAATAGGAATTTTTTTGGATCTGATAGCTTTTGCCAGCCAAAACCGTTATAAAATTGGTCTTGTGCCCATGGAGGAAATTCATTACTATGCCACCTGAAGCCTTTAACTCTCGCATTCCTGGTTTTTACAACCTGCCCTTGGAAGAACGAAGGGTAAAAATCCTGGATCACAGCCAATTATCTGAGTCAGATCTGGCGGATTTATCCGGTCAGGCCGGGTTAAATCCAGAAGAAGCCAATCACATGATTGAAAATGTGGTCGGCATGCACAAACTACCGCTCGGAATCGCCCTGAACTTCGTTGTCAACAACCGTGATGTCCTGGTACCGATGGCAATCGAGGAGCCATCCGTGGTTGCCGGTGCATCCTACATGGCAAAACTCGCCCGGGCAGGCGGTGGTTTTTCCGTCCGTACCAGCCCGCCCGAGATGATCGGCCAGATGCAGATCTTGGAAGTGGCTGACCTGTACCATGCCGAAAGTGCATTGTTTTCCGAAAAGGATAAACTCCTTTCTGCAGCCGCCCAGGTCGACCCGGTTTTGGAGAAATTGGGTGGTGGTCCTCGCGATATTGAAGTACGCCAGTTCCCCGACTCACCGGTTGGACCATTCCTGGTCCTGCACCTGGTTTATGATGTGCGGGATGCCATGGGGGCCAATGCGGTTAACACTGCCACCGAGCGGTTGGCACCCCTGGTAGAATCAATCACTGGCGGTCGGGTGCACCTGCGCATCTTATCCAACCTGGCTGATCGCCGCCTTGCCTATGCAGAGTGCAGGATTCCCAGCGCTGCGCTTGCCTTTGAAGGGTATTCCGGTACCGAGGTCGTCCAGGGTGTGATCGAAGCCTGGGCTTTTGCTGCAGCCGATCCTTACCGTGCAGCCACCCACAATAAGGGCATCATGAACGGTGTGGATGCAGTGGTGATTGCCACCGGGAATGACTGGCGTGCGGTTGAAGCTGGTGCTCATGCATATGCCGCTCGGGGTGGTCGCTATACCAGTCTCAGCACCTGGGGCCAGGATGCGGAAGGCAACCTGGTCGGCAGCCTGGAGATGCCCATGGCAATCGGCATCGTTGGTGGAGCGACCAAGGTGCACCCTGGTGCGCGGGCAGCACTTAAGTTGATGGGCATAAAAACCGCTGCAGAACTGGCAGAGATCATCGTCGCGGTGGGTCTCGCCCAGAACCTGGCAGCCTTGCGGGCACTGGCTACCGAAGGCATCCAGCGTGGCCACATGTCGCTGCATGCCCGCCAGGTGGCCATCGCGGCAGGCGCCCAGGGAGAGCAGATTAACCAGCTTGCCGAGCAGCTCGTGGCAGATAAAACTGTACGCATCGACCGGGCAGTTGAAATCCTCGAAAAGTGGAACCAGCCCGGTTGACCCGAGGAGTTAATCTTTAATATGAGTGATCAAAGACTGTTGAAACCAGAAAAACCGGTTGGCATCATCGGCTATGGCGCTTACGTGCCACGCTACCGCTTGCCAGCCCAGGAAGTAGCCCGTATTTGGGCTGGCGGGAAAGCCGCGCTGCCCGTTAAAGAGAAATCCGTGGCTGGCATCGATGAGGATGTCGCCACCATGTCGATCGAAGCAGCTCGCAATGCCCTGGCCCGCGCCGGGATTGAACCCAGCCAGCTGCGCGCCGTTTGGGTTGGCTCTGAATCCCACCCTTATGCGGTTAAACCAACTTCCACCATTGTGGCTGAGGCCATCGGTGCTGTGCCAGATGTACAGGCCGCGGATTGGCAATTTGCCTGTAAGGCAGGTACCGAAGCCATGGTCGCTGCGATCGGATTCGTGGGTTCAGGAATGTCCTCATATGCCATGGCCATTGGCATGGATATCGCCCAGGGAAAACCTGGCGATGCCCTTGAATATACCGCGGCTGCGGGTGGTGCTGCTTACATCCTCGGACCAGCGGATGAAGCCCTGGCCGTGATCAACGCCACCTACTCCTATGTCACCGACACACCCGACTTCTGGCGCCGGGCTTACCAGAAATATCCCGAACACGGGCAGCGATTCACGGGAGAACCAGCATACTTTGCCCACATCACGGAGGCCGGATCCCGCATGATGGAAGCCATGGGCACCACGGCTGCAGATTACACCTATGCAGTTTTCCACCAGCCAAACACCAAGTTTCCCCAGCGGGCGGGAAAAAGTCTCGGCTTCACTTCTGAACAGATTGAAACCGGATTACTGGTACCAATGATCGGCAATACCTATGCCGGTGCTGCAATCATCGGATTATCTGCGGTACTCGATATCGCACAACCCGGCGACCATATCCTGCTGGTCTCATTCGGTTCCGGTGCCGGGTCGGATGCCTTCGATATCCAGGTCACCGCTGCTATCACAGAGCGCCAGGGTCTAGCTCCAAAAACACAGGACTATATCGCCCGGCGCACCGAGATAGATTATGCCACCTACACCCGCATGCGCAATAAGCTGGTGATGAAGTAATTCCAATTCAAGGAAAGAGGATCAATATGACTGACGTGGTAATTGCCGGGATTGGGCAAACACCAGTTGGAGAACACTGGGATACATCCCTTCGAGAACTTTCGCTGCAGGCAATCGAAGCTGCCATAATAGATTCGGGCGGAATACGACCCCAGGCGATATTCGTCGGCAATATGCTGGCTCCCACATTATCGGACCAGGCACACCTGGGTAGCCTCGTTGCCGATTTTGCCGGGCTGAAAGGCATTGAAGCGGTTACTGTCGAAGGCGCTGGCGCTTCCGGGGGGTTGGCTCTCCGCCAGGCATACATGATGGTCGCTGCTGGTGCGGCGGAAGCTGTGCTCGTTTGTGGCGTGGAAAAGGTTACCGACAAGACAGGTAGTGATGTCGAAGCAGCCATTTCAACCGCCGTTGATAGCGATTATGAGGCTGTCCAGGGACTTACGCCTGCTGCCCAGGCTGCCCTGCTGATGCAGCGCTACCTGTATGAATTCAACCTGGGTCACGAGAGTCTGGCCGGCTTCCCTGTCACTGCGCACGCCAATGGAGTTGGCAACCCGAATGCCATGTTTCGCAGGGCGATCAACGCTGAAGCATACACCCGTTCTGGTGTTGCCAGCGACCAATTGAACATGTTTGATATCGCCCCCAACGCCGATGGATCTGCAGCCCTGCTCCTCACCCGGCGGGATCTTTTGCCACCACCCTACACCCGTCCAATGGTGCGCATTTCAGGTTCCAGCGCTGTCAGCGATTCTCTTGCGCTGCATGACCGCCCCGACCCGCTCAACTTCCAGGCGGCACGCCTGTCTGCCGAACGAGCCCTGCGCCAGGCTGGCATCCTGCCAGGGGATATTGACCTCTTTGAACTCTTCGACGCCTATTCGATCTATGCTGCACTGACCCTGGAAGCCGTCGGCTTCGCGGAACGTGGTACAGCATGGCAGCTGGCCCAGGAAGGGGCAATAAATCTGGACGGTTCACTGCCGATCTCGACCTTTGGTGGCTTGAAGGCACGTGGTAATCCCGGCGGTGCAACCGGGATCTACCAGGTTGTGGAAGCAGTTCTCCAGCTGCGCGGCAATGCCGGGGACAACCAGGTTGTGGACGCTCACCGGGCGATGGTGCAGTGCCTCGGTGGACCTGCCTCCTCTGCCGCGACACATGTGCTTGAATGGATGGAACCCTAGCGCACCCTTCTTCGCGCCTTTCCATTGCGCAATATTATCAACAACATTGAAAAAACCAATTTTGAAACCAGTCTCGCTCTGCTGCTAAACAGGTTGATCATAACTTTTGCTTTTTATTCTGCATAATTATCCTATAATCTCGATTTATTTTGAAAATGCCAATTAGGTTTGCATGGCTGTTAGGTTTTGGTGGATAATTGATAGTTCCTGATAGTTTCATTTGGCTAAACTAACGCTGGATTACTCCACCAGCACATCAACTTGGTGGTAAATCAGTATCCAGGAGTAAACAAATGGAAATCCCCCGCCATTGGCGTTTGAAAAAACAACGGTATCAGTTAGTTGGTGAAGTTTGCCCACATTGTGAAGCCAAAGTATTCCCACCCCGCGATGTCTGCCCAGAATGTGGCGGCGAAGCCAAGAAGTTGTTCAACTTCAGTGGGCGTGGCGAAGTCTATTCCCACACCACGGTGTATGATGCCCCGGCCGGCTTCGAAGAGTTTGCACCGTACACGATTGCCCTGGTCAAGCTGGAAGAAGGCCCCATGGTCACCGCCCAGCTGACCGATCTTGGTGAACAGGGCGTGGAGATCGGCACACCGGTGGAAATGGTCACCCGTCGACTGCGCACCGATGGCGACGAGCGCGGCATGCTCGTCTATGGTTATAAATTCAGACCTCGTTTAGAGCGTGTGAACTGACGTTACAAACACTCACGAGATCTAAAACCTTCCGGTAGTAAAAACCGGAAGGTTTTATTTATATCTTCAAACTTCGCTTCCAACCCCCCCCACAATACTGGAGAATGAAAGAACTCGATTCAACAAGCCTATCGAATGATTATCTGGAAGCACACACCATATGCAGCTCTCTCTGGAGGTCGAACACATTACGCCGCTGGCTTTGCCAGGCCCAGCTTCAAAAAGATCCAGGGTGCACCAAATATTGCCCACAAAGTGACCGCAGCATAGCGAATGTAGCGTAGACCAAGCCCGAATGCACTTTCATCGGTCGCCAGCATTCCAAACAGCACATCCAGGCCAAAATACAACAGCAGCACGCCCACCATCCCCAGCAGGTAACACCCCACGCGCTGCAGCCAGCGCTCATCAACCTGGAAGGCAGCATACTTTCGCATCAGTGGATATCCAGCGATTGAACCAAACATGGCACCCGCCATGGTGAAATAATGGGAGATGCCGCGCGCCTTGGCAGCATATCCCGCCCATTCTGCCGGATCAGGGGTGGATGCGATCAACAAACCGATCATCCAACCAACCAGGATCATCCCCACAGAAACCAGGAATCCAATCATGACCAAACTTCCCGCCGATTGTTTCTTCAGATATGGAGCAAGCCAGGCTTCACCCTTAACCACCAGGAAGATTCCCACCAGGCCAAGCAGCCAACCACCCAGTACATCCGTCGGAAAATGCACCCCCAGGTACATGCGGGAAATACCAACCACCAGTACCACCAGGAACGTTAGCACCCACAACCAAGCTTTATTGATCTTGTAAACCAGGTATCCCCACACGGCGATCGTATCGCTCGCATGGGTGGAGGGGATGCCGTAAGACGTTTCTTCTGTCAGTGCCTGGACATCCCCTACCCAGTAGGGGCGCGGTTGGTGAAGCAGATGCTTGAAGGCAGCGCCCAGGAAATCGGTGGTCAACAAAACCAGCAAGACCCGAAAACCCAACAATGGACTGATCACCCAATACAGGAAAGGGATCAGCAGGAGATAGAACTCGATCGTTCCCAGGAAGCTGATCGCTTTCATCACCCCGTCAAGTGCGGGGCTCATCGTCTGCAGACCCTGGATAAATTCAATACCAGATTCGTAAATTGGGTTCATGATACACCTCCTCTAGTGCGATTAATTATTGCATCTGCAGGCTGCCAAATCAAGTAGCTTAACTGCCAAGAACCGCCATGTTGATCTGGGAAAAATCGCTGGATTTTTCCCCCAATTATCATGCCCGCATGCCTCCCCGGCTTCGTAGCCCGAGGACCAGAAGTCTTATCGGGCATCCACCACCCATGTTATGCCCGAGTGTCTCTATCGGGCATCTATCCAATCCCCATGCCAGGTCCAAGCCTTCCTACCGGGAATCCACACCTCGCATATCATGCCCGGATATCCCCCGCCTTCATAATTCCGGGATCAGAAATCCTGTCGGGCATCCACCTCCACTTGTCATTCCCTCGCAGCGGACTGTTCGTGCACAAACAAGAACTTGCTCTATACTTGAATGCAACGACATACACAGGCAGATGCAATTCCAACACAACCAACGATGTGCACTGCTGAGGCAAGAAGCGCACTAATCGATACCAGTCAGGAGGCTTAAATGGCCCAAATCGATGTTGACGCATATACACCAGCGCAAATGGCCGTGCGCGTCGAGAAAGCAGGCATCGTTAAAGGCAACCGGGATTCCCTATCCACTTTTACCCTCGCCGTGATGGCTGGAGTGTTCATTGCGTTGGGAGCCGTGTTTTTTACATTCGTGGTCCACGACTCGACTCTGAGCAGTGGGCTGACCAAGCTCATCGGCGGCTTCGTCTTCAGCCTGGGATTGATCCTCGTCATCATCACCGGTTCCGAACTCTTCACCGGCAACAACCTGATCGTGATGGCTTACGTCAGCCGCAAAATAACCCTGGGGCAGCTGCTGAATAACTGGGGTTTTGTGTTTACCGGCAATTTCGTTGGTTCCTTGATCGTTGTCTTCTTGATTTTCCTGACCAGCATGTGGACTGCTGGTGATGCGTCCGTTGGCGTGACCGCCCTGGGGATTGCCAATGCCAAGGTCAACTTGACATTCTGGGATGCGTTATCCAGGGGCATCCTGTGCAATATCCTGGTCTGCCTTGCCGTTTACCTCTGCTTCAGTGGGCGTTCTGTCACGGACAAAATCCTGGCCATCCTGTTTCCCATCACTGCCTTTGTTGCCCTGGGTTTCGAACACTCTGTCGCCAACATGTACTTCATCCCGGCCGGCTTGGTATTGAAAAACAGCCCCCAGATCTTGGCAGCAGCCTCGCAGAAAATCGGTGCCCTGCCAGACCTGTCAAACCTGACCGTTTATGGATTCCTTGTCGATAACCTGCTGCCCGTCACCCTGGGTAACATCATCGGTGGTACGATTTTTGTGGGGCTTGCACACTGGTTCCTCTTCCTGCGACCCGCCGCGGTCGAACCCATCCGCAAGTTGATGACCGCTGGTCCGCCGACGGTTCCACCAGCCACCACGGTCGCAGAAGCTATCGATATCATGCAGG
>Ga0209536_100016069_pt1 | contig 10655 bp, 8 predicted proteins | sample DeeMarSeWOR28_12_FD_187461 | JGI IMG/M metagenome (GOLD analysis project Ga0209536, IMG submission 187461) | Marine sediment microbial communities from White Oak River estuary, North Carolina - WOR-2-8_12 (SPAdes) (version 2) | ecosystem: Environmental > Aquatic > Marine > Intertidal zone >...
ATCGTTAATCTACATTATCATGTAGAAACTTATTGTTACCTAATATTTGATTGTCGTCATTCAGGTTGTACCTCGATACTTCATGTTCCGAGGAATGCGGGACATCCTGCAATTTCACCTTTTTCCTCAGGTAGGCAGGCATATCCCATTTTTCCTTATACTCGTCTTCCGAAACGGAATAGTTCTTCACTTTGCTCAACTTTTCCGACCGTTCCTTGGCCTGTAGAAGCATGCGCTCGCGTTTTTCATCGAGTTCTTCATTCTCTGTCAGCATGGAATTGTCAATCTCGGAGGCAGCGCGACTCAGCGGAGAATTTTGAGTGGCAAGTTCTTCCTCCTCTTCCATATTCTCCATCTCAACAGGTTGCCTTGAAGGAGCCTCGAAGGCATAGCCCTTTTCTTCCATTTGGGTATCTTCGGGCTTATCGGCGACCTGCCGTTCACTACCTTCCGGTTTAAGCAATTCCTCATCAAACAACTTGATCTGCTTGCTGGATTCCAGATCGATTACTTTGCGTTGCTCTTCATACGGTACATGATCCAGGTTCATATCAAATCCGGTGGCGATTACCGTGATATTGATGGCATCGCCAAGTCCAGGATCTACGCCATGGCCAAATATCACCTCAGCTTCGTCCCCGGCTCTTTCCTGTATATAATCCGTGATCTCGGACAATTCATCCATCTGGAGTTCTGCTTCCACACCTGAAGTAATGGACAGTAGTATCTTTTTCGCTCCGTGAATGTCCGTGTTGTTCAATAATGGTGAGGAAATGGCTGCTTCCGCGGCTTTCAGTGCCCGTTGCTCTCCGGAAACTGTGTAGGAACCCATCACGGCTGCGCCGGAATCCATCATGACGGTTTTAACGTCCTCAAAGTCGACATTGACATATCCGGACACTGTGATGATCTCTGCAATTCCCTTGGCCGCAGTGGTCAGCACATTGTCTGCCTCAGCAAAAGCCTTGGTCACGGGCAGGTTGCCATAGATCTCCCGCAATTTGTCGTTTACGATCACCAGAACGGTATCGCAGTTTTCTTTCAGTTCCTCAATTCCCGTGTTGGCAATGAACGACTTCTTCTTGCCCTCAAACTTAAAGGGCTGGGTAACGATACCCACTGTCAGAATATCAAGGTCTTTTGCCACTCTGGCAATAACAGGAGCAGCCCCGGTACCTGTTCCACCACCCATTCCAGCTGTTATAAATACCATTTTAGTGTTTTCGCTGAGCAGGTTCCTGATTTCTTCCTTATTCTCAAGTGCCGCATCTTTTCCAACTTCAGGGTTAGCGCCAGCGCCCAAACCTTCCGTCAACGTGGTTCCAATCTGTAATTTACTAGGAACCGGGCTGCTCTGTAGAGCTTGGAGGTCTGTATTGCATACAACAAACTCGACCCCTTTAATTCCTTGATTGTACATGTGGTTGACAGCATTGCTGCCTCCACCGCCCACACCGATTACCTTTATGATCGATTTATGGTGGGCCGGAATGTCAAATTCAAATGAATTCATAGTTGTGTCCTCCATTTAGTTTCTATTTTTAATTAATAATCCTGCCTGTCGTCTACATCGTCAATCAACAGGCTTTTGGTTTTTTCTATAATATTTGTAAAGAATTTGGTACCGGTATATTTTTTGTCCCCTCTGAATTTATTGGACCCGGTTTCTAATTTGCCCTGTGATTCCATATACCGGTTCTCCCGTTCATCCAGGGCTTTGAATCCGGACAGTACCAGACCGAGCGTAGTGGCGAACATGGGACTCTTCACTGCGTCGATCTTGCTTTTTCCAAGATGTTCGTTTGGATAGCCTATCCTGGCATCCATTCCCGTCATATACTCTACCAGCTGTTTGAGGCACGCCATCTGGGCACCGCCTCCGGTAAGAATAATGCCCCCTGCCAGTTTGTTCTCATACCCTGAGGTAATGATCTCGGCATGAATAAGCTCAATGATCTCTTCTAGTCTTGCCTCGATGATATGCGCGAGGTTCATGATAGAGATCTCTTTGGGCGGCCTGTTCTTCAAGCCGGGTATGGAAACGATCTCGTTGGGATTGGCTTCTTCAGCTATTGCTTTCCCGAATTTTGTTTTCAGCAGTTCAGCCTGGTGGTGCATGACCAGACAACCCTGCTTGATATCCGAAGTGATGATGTTCCCGCCAAAGGGGATCACTGCGGTATGGCGAATGATGTTTTCATGGAAAATTGCGATATCCGTGGTGCCGCCACCAATATCCACCAGGCATACTCCTGCTTCCTTTTCCTCCTCACTCAAAACGGAAAGAGAAGAGGCCAGGGGTTCCAGGATCAGGTTTTCTATTTCCAGGCCTGCCCGTTTAACGCATTTGTTCACGTTGTTTATCGCATTGGTCTGCGCGGTGATGACGTGAAAATCGGCTTCAAGCCTGACGCCTGACATGCCAACAGGATCCATGATGCCGTCCTCAAAATCGACATAGTAATCCTGGGGCATAACATGTATGATCTCACTCCCCGGAGGGGTAACTGTCCTGTACATGTCGTTGGTCAACCTGTTGATGTCCTCAATGGTAATCTCATCATCCGAAGTGCTTCGGGTGATGCCTCCGTGATGAATTGCACTTTTGATATGCTGGCCGGCGATGCCTACGTTTACCACCCTGATGTTGATCCCGGACTGTTCTTCCGCTTCCTTGATGGCTGCCTCTATGCCGTGAATGGTCTTGTCGATGTTGGTGACAATTCCCCGAATCACGCCATCAGAAACAGCTTTACCCATGCCCAGAACCTCGAGTTTACCGTATTCATTTTTCCGACCTACAATGGCACAGATCTTCGTGGTGCCAATGTCAAGTCCTACGATAATTTTATCTTTTCCCATGTTCTTTTAATTTATTCACATATAATTTGATTCTCGTACTTCAGATTTACCCTGGCATAATGATTCCATCCCTTGTAGGGTAAAATTTTCTTATAGAAATATTCCAGTTTAAGGAATTTGTCCTCAATATTGACAGGCTTGCCAAACTCGATGTATTGCCTGGTTACCTGGGGATACAATGTAATGTCGCCCTGCTTATTTATATTCATCTGGGCGATCTGAGCTTTCCAGAATGGATCCTGATGGATAAACCTGGTCAATTGATACACCCTCTGATATGCAGAATCAGCAGCGATATTGCCTGAATCGACTTCCTTCAAATAATCACCACCCACTAATAGCACCCTGGGTGTATATTTCGCGTTGGTGGATATGATCTTGCCGGATTCACAGATGTATTTATCTCCCTTCCCGGGCCGGATGATCCTGGCCATGGGTTTACACAATTCGATCTCAACGGTCAGATTCCCTGCCAGATCCTTGAAAGCCTGCGTGGAGAACACATATTCGTTCTGTTTCACACGGTTCTCTATGGTCTTAAGGTCTACCTGCCCGTAATCATTCCCCAACACAAAATCACTGTTGTCGGCAGTTATCAATTTGTGTACTTCCTCTTTGCTAAGGAAATAATTATTCCCTTTATCATGGATCAGAATATTCAGCTCCTGGATCTTCTTGCTGTCCTGTTTTCGATCCACAAAGGCTATGGCTGAAAATGCCAGTATCAGCAGCAGAAACAGTTTTATCTCTCTTCGTATGTTAATTTTCGGAAACCTCATATTTTGTTGTCAACATTATTTTTATTGGTTCAACCATCTGGTCGATATCCCCTGCGCCTATCGTCACCAGTATATCAAGGTCTTTTGCATCGAGTTCTTCAATAAGATCGACTTTGCTGCAAAGCGATTTATCATTGATCTGCATTTTTTCCATAATCATCCCGGCACTTACCCCTTCAATCGGTTTCTCCCGTGCCGGGTAGATGTCGAGAAGTACTACTTCATCGGCTAAATCCAGCGCCTGGGCAAATCCGGTGGCAAAATCCCTGGTCCGTGTATACAGATGGGGCTGAAAAACAGCGGTGATTTTCCGCCCTTCAAAGATCGCCCGCAGGGAACTCAGCAAGGCTTTTATTTCTTCCGGATGGTGGGCATAATCATCGATGAAAACCAGCTTATCGGTATACAATACAAACTCAAACCGTCTTTTTATGCCTTTGAAGTTGGATATGGCCTCCTTGATGGCATTGTCATTTACACTCAGTCTTAAGCAAACACTAATGGCAGCAATTGTATTTTCTATGTTGTGGAATCCCGGCAATGCAAGGGAAATATCCGCAATGGAGATCTTGGGGCTGAGAAAATCGAATTGTACCACCTGTTTCCCAAGCCGGATATTCTCAGACCGGATATAGTTGTGGTTCAGGCCATATTCCCTGACTTTGATATCAGGCCTCTCTTCAGGCATAATGCTTTCCAGCAATCCTTTATGCACGATCAGGGTGCCCTTATTCTTCAACCGGTTCACAAAATCCCTGAAACTCCTCTGCATTTCTTTAAAGTTTCCGTAAATGTCCAGGTGATCGGGATCCAGGGCGGTCACTACAATGATATTGGGGCTCAAGGTCAGGAATGAACGGTCATATTCATCAGCTTCTACCACCATATACAGGGGCTGGCCGCTCTTTTGTTTGATCAACAAATTGGATTCATATCCCTGCAGTACGCCTCCCAGGAAGGCCACCATATTTGTGTTCGCCTCATACAGGATATGAGCAATCAAGGCACTGGTCGTGGTTTTCCCGTGCGTACCGGCCACCGCAATTGTAAAATGGTTTTTGCTGATGGCTCCAAGTACCTCCGAACGTTTTTTTACAACGTATTTATTTTCCCGGAAATAGTTAAATATTTCACTTTCCTGCGGTATGGCAGGCGTGTATACCACCAGGACAGTCTCCGGGTTTTGCAGGATCTTTTCAGGGATCGACGCAGCATAATCCTCATAGGAAACGTCAATTCCCTCCCCTGCAAGCTGGCGGGTCAATCTGGTTTCAGTACGGTCATACCCCGCCACGTATTTCCCCTGCCGGTTGAACCAGCGGGCCAGGGCACTCATTCCGATACCACCGATACCTACAAAATATACCTGATATGTATTTTCCAGATTCAACGCAATAATTTCTCTATTTCTTCTACTATTTTTTCAGCTGCCCCCGGCAAGGCCATTTTCTTAATATTGGCGCCAAGGCGATCCATTGTATCTTTGTCTTTCAGGACATCCAATAAGGTGTTTACCAGTTTATCCGGGGCCTCCTGGTCAGTGAGGAGGATGGCCGCATCGTTTGAGGCCAGTGCCTCCGCATTCCTGGTCTGATGGTCTTCCGCCACATTGGGTGAAGGTATCAGAATTACTGGTTTGCCTACGATGCACAATTCCGATATTGACAGTGCACCAGCCCTGGAAACGATCAGATCTGCCATAGCATAGGCCAGGTCGATCTCCCGTAGAAAGTCATACATGCGGAGCTTACTTACATCGTAGCTCTTCATCTTCTGCTCATAGTCGTCATAGTAGATCTTCCCGATCTGCCACACCATTTGCACATCCTCATCGACGATCTTCTGTATGTTCCTGAATACGCTGATGTTTACCGTCCTTGCTCCCAGGCTGCCCCCCATTACGAACACTGTTTTTTTATCTTTTTCAAAGTCGAAAAATTTGAGGGCCGCAGATTTCCGGCTGTCAACATTCAGAATATCTTCCCGGACAGGATTGCCTGTTTTTACGATCTTGTCTTTGGGAAAATAGCGCTCCATATTATCATAGGCGACGCATATAGTATTCGCCTTTTTAGCCAATAGTTTATTGGTAATACCCGCATAGGAGTTTTGTTCTTGGATAAGTGTAGGGATTCGTATTAAACTGGTTGTCCATAACAAAGGACCTGAGGCGAAACCGCCAACTCCAACAGCAACATCCGGTCGAAACTTAGCTAAAATAACGTACGATTGAACCAAACTAATCAGCAATTTTAAAGGAAATAAAAGGTTCGTAATTGAACGTTTACGTTGAATCCCACTTATCCAAATTCCTTTTATCGGATATCCGGCCTCCGGAACTTTCTGCATTTCCATTTTGCCTTTCGCACCTACAAAAAGGATCTCCACGTTCGGCATCCTTTCTTTCAGTTTGTTGGCAATGGCAATAGCAGGGTAAATATGTCCTCCGGTGCCCCCACCGCTGATTATTACCCGATATTTCGTTTCTTTATTTTTCAAGCTGCTATGCTGCTTTTGGTACATTTCTGATATTCCCGGATCTGTTGCCAAACTCTTCTATTTCACCCCTGCTGACACTCAGTATTATGCCAAGCGCCAGGCCGGTAAACAGCAGGGAGGTTCCTCCCATACTTACCAGCGGTAACGGCAATCCGGTTATCGGGACGAGCCCGACCGCTACCCCCATATTGATCATAGCCTGAAGGACCAGGGCGAAGGCCAACCCCGCCGACAACAGCCCCCCGAATGCCCTGTCACTTTTTGAGGCGGTTATTATTCCGCGCCACAACAGGGCCAGGTACAAAATCACAACTACCAATCCACCTGCGAACCCATATTCCTCCACAATTATGGCGAAGATGAAATCCGAATAGGGATGCGGCAGGAAATTCCGCTGATCACTATTCCCCGGTCCTTTCCCGGTCAATCCCCCTGTGGCTATGGCGATATAAGATTGTTTTGCCTGGAAAGGGATCTCGGTTGGATCCAAATAATCCTTTAGCCGGCTGACTACCGTTTCTCCCCGTTGACCTATTGAAAAGGCCAGTGCGCCTGCCAGGATACCTACCAGTACCAGCAGTGCGAGGTATTTCACCGGCACCCGGCCTATGAACAGTATCAACAGGCAAGTGACCAGCAATAAGGTAGCTGAAGAGAAATCAGTCAGTGCGATCAATCCGCATATCAGTCCACACCACAACAACATGGGTATAAGGGTGTCTTTAAGGTCGTCAATATGTTGCTGACGTTTTGAAAGCATAGCGGCCAGGTTGGTAATGAGGGCCAGCTTGGCAAGGTCGGAGGGCTGAAAGACCTGGTTGATTATGGGTATGGTGAGCCACCGGGAGGCTTCGTTCAGGGTTACCCCGAACTTCCAGGTAATCAGCAACAGCGGTACGGAGATCCACAGGAACAACCTGGAAATTCTGGAATAGTACCTGTAATCGATCTTGTGCGCGATCCACATGGCCAGGAAGCTGAGCATTACCAGCAGCGTATGTTTAAGGAGGTAGTACTCGGTATTCCCTCCCATGTGCCGGTAGGCCAGGGTGCCCGTAGCACTGTATACCACGAATATGCTGAGCACCGATAACAGAATTACGATGAACCAGATTATCGGATCTCCCTTCAAATGCTTATCTATGAGTGCTCTGAACATACCGCTATACCTTTTCCGTTTTACCAATCAATTTTTTTACAGCCTCCCTGAACTTATTGCCCCGGTCGGCATAGTTCTCGAATAGATCGAAGCTTGCGCATGCCGGTGAGAACAGGATCACGTCACCGGGCGTTGCAAGTTTAAATGCATTGCGAACGGCCCTCCGTACATCAATGGTTTCCTTTATTTCCCGGATATGGCCTTTGAAGGCACTTACTATTTTACGGTTATCCCTGCCGAGACAAATGATTCCCTTGACTTTCTGCTGAACGTGCGACAGCAATACATCGTAGTCGTTGCCCTTATCCACCCCGCCGGCGATCCAGATGATCGGCCGGTCATAGCTTTCCAGGGCTTTAATGGTAGCATCGAGGTTCGTGGCCTTGGAGTCGTTTATGAATGCAACATTGTTGTACTCGCCGACCTTCTCCAGCCTATGCGGCACATTATTGAAGGTTTTCAGTGCCTTGCGAATTTTGGCATCCGACACGTTCAATACCTTGGCGATCATAACAGCCGCCATGGTGTTCACCATGTTATGCGGCCCGGTCAGGTTGATCGAGCCCATGCTCAGCTTAAACTCGCTGCCTTCTTTGGCAGGCATGGTGAACTTGAGGTATTTGCCATTCATCCTGGCATTGATATCGGGGAGCTCATGAAGGGCTATGGCCAGTTTCCTGGGCAGTATATCATGCTGACCGAGGTAATTGTTGATGACATCATCCTCCTTGAAGTAAATGAAGATGTCATCCCTGGTCATGTTGTTCAGAATTCTGAACTTCGATGCTATATAGTTATTGAAATCGTAGTCGTATCTGTCGAGATGATCCGGCGTAATGTTCAGGAGCACCGCAATATCCGCCTTGAAATCGCGGATGTAATCAAGCTGGAAGCTGCTTACTTCCAGTACATAATAGTCAAACTTATCCTCAATCACCTCTTTCGAAAAGCTGAATCCGATGTTGCCGGCCAGGCAGACATTCAACCCGGCCTGGTGGAGGAGGTAATAGGTGAGCAAGGAGGTAGTAGTCTTTCCATTGGTTCCTGTTATCGCGATGATCCTGGCTTTTGTATACCTGAAGGCAAATTCAATTTCAGAGATGACAGGAATCTTTTGCTCATGGATCTTCAGCATAATGGGGGCATTGTCCGGAATTCCGGGACTCTTTACCACTTCATCAGCTGTCAGAAGATAGGCTTCATCGTGCTGCCCCTCCTCATGCGGGATGGAATGCTTGAACAGTACTTCCTTGTACTCCGGCTGGATCTTTCCCGAATCTGAAACAAAAGGGGTCAGCCCCTTTGCCCTGGCCAGCAAAGCCGCGCCTACTCCACTTTCCCCTGCACCTAATATGACTATTCTTTTAGCTTCCATATTATCTGAGTTTCAGTGTTGCCAGGGTCAGTATCGCCAGCAGTATGCCTACGATCCAGAACCGGGTTACAATTTTGGCTTCGTTAAGGTTTTTCTTCTGATAGTGATGATGCAGGGGCGCCATTTTAAATATGCGTCTTCCCTCTCCGTATTTCTTCTTCGTATACTTGAAATAAGACACCTGTATGATCACAGACAGATTTTCTATCAGGAATATCCCGCATAAAAGCGGAATAAGTAATTCTTTACGTATAGTTAGTGCCAGTACGGCTATGATACCGCCCAATGACAGGCTGCCGGTATCTCCCATGAATACCTGGGCAGGATAGGCATTGTACCACAGGAAGCCTATGCAGGCACCCACCAGCGCGGTACAGAAAATCACCAGTTCCCCGGCGTTGGGGATGTACATGATGTTGAGGTAATCGGAAATAATGACGTTGCCCGAAATATAGGCCAGGATGGCCAGCGTAAGAGCTATAATACCAGAGGTTCCTGCCGCAAGTCCATCGATGCCATCGGTAATATTCGCTCCATTGGACACGGCGGTGATCACCACGATCACGACCAGCACATAAAAGATGCTGGTGAATTCATCCGGCAGGAACGGCAGATTATAATCGAATTCGTTGTTCTTGAAGAAGGGTATGGTGGTGATGGTGGATTGAATGTCCTTATAACCAATAACTACTTCATTCACCCCATCCTGCTGGACAAAATCCGGCGTAAATTCCCTGACCACTACATCATCATTATAAAAGAGAGTCAGTCCGACAATCAGTCCCAGTCCGACCTGGCCGACGATTTTAAATTTGCCCCTCAGTCCTTTCTTATTTTTTCTGAACACCTTAATATAATCATCGAGAAAACCGATGATGCCCATCCACAGTGTTGAGATAAGCAGCAGGAGGATATAGATGTTATCGAGTTTCGCAAAGAAAAGCGTCGGCAGCATAATGGCCATTAGGATCATGAGTCCGCCCATGGTGGGTGTTCCCTGCTTGTCCATCTGCCCATCCAGGCCAAGGTCTCTGATACTTTCCCCAACCTGGCGCCTTTTCAGCAGGTCGATGATCTTCTTGCCAAAGAAAATGGTGATCAGCAGGGAAAGCACAGTGGCCATGCCTGCCCGGAAGGTGATATACTGAAATACCCCTGCACCAATCAGGTCAAATTCACTGTCCAAATAGTCAAACAAATAATAAAACATCCTTACTTATCCATTAACTCCAACATTTCCCTGAGGACCAGTCGGTCATCAAAATCATATCTTTTACCCTTTATTTCCTGGTATGGCTCATGGCCTTTCCCGGCTACCAGGATCATATCTTTGGCCCCTGCCATGCTGCACGCCAACTTAATGGCCTCCTTCCTGTCTACTTGCGTCAGGGTCTTTTTATAGTTGGCAGCGCTAACGCCCTGCTTCATTTCATTAATTATTTCATCAGGATTCTCGTCCCTGGGATTATCCGAGGTGAAGATCACCTTATCGCTGAATGTACAGGCTATTGAAGCCATCTCCGGTCTTTTTTCCCTATCCCGGTTGCCTCCGCAGCCGATTACCGTGATTAAATGCTCATTGCCTGATCTGAGACCATCCAGTGTGGTCAGAATATTTTTCAGCGCGTCCGGTGTATGCGCATAATCTACGATGGCAAATACCCCGGATTCCGGATATACAAGCTCAAATCTGCCGGGTATCCGGTCTATACCCGACATCTCCAGCAGCACATCGCCTGAATCTTCCCCGAGCAGGATGGCCACAGCGTAGGATACCAGAATATTGTATGCGTTAAACTCGCCTACCAGAGGGAACCATGCCGTGGTTCCGTCTATGTCCAGCTCGAATCCTTCCAGCGTGTTGGTCATCATCCTGGCCTTGAAATCCGCCGGATTGCGGAGGCCATAGGTTTTAACCTGGGCAGAAGTGTTCTGCACCATTACCTTGCCTCTTTTATCATCGATGTTGGTCAATGCCGTG
>Ga0209536_100016070_pt1 | contig 10654 bp, 11 predicted proteins | sample DeeMarSeWOR28_12_FD_187461 | JGI IMG/M metagenome (GOLD analysis project Ga0209536, IMG submission 187461) | Marine sediment microbial communities from White Oak River estuary, North Carolina - WOR-2-8_12 (SPAdes) (version 2) | ecosystem: Environmental > Aquatic > Marine > Intertidal zone >...
CAACCACAACCATTGCTCTCGGCAAAATACTCCAGAACTATACGGGAAAAAAAGGTTGCCAACACAAGGCGTAAACAAGACGAACGCATGAGATTCCTCCATTTATGGTCCAAGGCTTCTCGAATCAGGAAGGTCTTTAACGAAAAGCCCCACAATTTCTTCCGGTCAGCTTTACTGAGTTTTTAGGTACAGGGTTTTGCAGGCTACTTGTGCGCCAGGGCAATGAGTCGCCTGCTATTTTCTTTATCATATGGATTTATTATTTTTCATCTTATTGACCATATAAATGGTATCAACACTATCAACAGCTCCATATAATTTTTCACAAACGAAGAGTTACCAACATTCCATGGAACTGAGGCTCGTGTCTCTTTTTAGGGTCAAACTGCATGACTTTTAACAATCCGCAGCAATCATGTTTTACATCGCTTTCGGCTCAAGTTTCTTTCTCAGCAAAATAACATCTGGTTCAGACCATCCGAGGGCTCGGTAAAACCCCACAGCATCTTTCCAAACATCCGCTTTAATGCCTTGTTCGATAACCTCATCATTCCATGAGTCTTGCCAGAATGCGGGTTCAGATTGCATAAGAGTCTTTAATGCCGGAATATCAACATATGTTGCCTGTCTGATCATAATCTTGCAAAATTATCATTGTGGTCGGATTTTTTAAATCTTAAAATATTGTTGCCGATTTCTGTCAAATGTGCATTTGTTTTAATTAGTTGAAAGAAGTTCTCTAGTACATTCTGAATGATGATTTCAGTTGTTGAGTTCTTAACTTCTGCAAGTGATTTTATGACGCTTTTTATAATTGAAGGCATACCGATCTCTCCAGTTAACCATCTATAACCACCTGGATTGTCTGTTTCTGTCAATAGTCGTTCCAAAGGTAGCTGTCGAACTAATTCCTTAATATGATCCGAAAAAAGAAGCTCAACTCCAATTGTGAAATACACACCATATTCCAGCAATTCGTAGAAAACTTCCAACGGTCCAGAATACCAGTGAATAATTGCATGTTGAATGCCATAATTGATGAGCCGCTCAAGAATTTCCCTTTCCGCTCCTTTTGTGTGTAGATTGACTATCTTATTTTGCTCTTTAGCCGCTGAAAGGAAAAAATCAAAGACTTTATATTGAGCAGCATATTGAGATGTATCTTCTATAAAATGATGATCAAGCCCTATCTCACCAATAATTGGACTTCTGTCGATAGCATCGTGAAGTTCTTCTAATCTATCCTTGTTATCTGGTGCATTCCACGGATGAATGCCAAATGCAGGTAAAACAAGGTCACACCTCTCACCGATCTCCAAATTTCGTTCAAAAGAGGGAATGTCCATTGATGTGCTAATTGTGAGGATTTTGTGCTTGTTTATCTCATCTAATGCAAGCTCTAATGCTTCTTCGTATCTGTCAAGATGTGAGTGAGCGTCAATCAGCATAATTTAAATTGAAATCAGATGAACCCTGAACTCCTGAAAGGTTACAACATGGTATTTAATAATTGGTTATGTTGAGATTATTACTACTTCGGCAATATTACAGATGTGATTTGGATATCGCAAGGTTTTTTAGGCGTTGATTAGTATAGAATTTTTGGAATAATCTAAAATTTTGTGGTCAGAAAGTATATAAGATTAGCAGAGATATGCAATAATTTGCGTTTGTCCATTATAGCCGGATTATATCCTTTTTGGAATATATACACTTCACCAATTGGTCCTTATTTAATCCCTCACCTCATTAAAAACCGTTAACGCTTATTTAGAAGTCTTTCATGTTCTAAAACTCTGCAGTTACGCGGATGCTACCGGTTGAAACGCCACCGCTGCCTTGGGACCGTCATCGACGCCCTGTATATTGTCATCAACGTCCAAATACTGCCATGCACCGGCTAATACACCGCCAATTGAAAACTTGTTGGTAATGTCGTATCCAAAAGTGTTTGTCTGGAAGAAAAACACAGTCAACCCAACCGTTAAACGAAAGTAGAAACCAATTTTTGCCATCACCATATAAATTTACAAAGACAGATAGTGGTTACCGCTTTTGGGGAGGAATCTAAAATAAAAAGCCCTTCAAGCATTTTATCGCTTGAAGGGCTGCACCCAGTTTTCTTGACCCTTTTTTATGTTGTTACAGTCTTTGTCCTTCGCAAAGCTATAGCATGATTTGAAAGGCAGGTCTTCTGGCTCTCGGAGCCTTCTACTATCTGCACCTTCCCACCCGGCATAAAGCGAGCAGTGGCATATTGCAGATTTCGTCCCCGATCACAGCGGCGGGACCACTCCCGATTTTAACGGGATTCCCTATTAAGCGAATGCACCTTAGGTTTTCATTAATGTTTGTAAACCCTCATTCATTCGGGTATAAATTATTTTGACAAAATTGAACTTAAGAATTTATCTACTATTACTGGAGGAAAAGTGTGACCGAAGGAATGTGCAACACATGTAACATTGCTTAAATCATTAAAGAATTTACATGAATATTCTTCCTCTGATTCTATTTTGTAAATGCCTCGTTCTTGCCTACCATATGTAAATAAATAACGAGTTGGAGATTCATTTATGATTTCACGCGTTTTATCCACTCCATAATCCTTATTGACATTAGGAATAACAATTTGATCTAATCCTGCTTTCTGTATAATCTTTGTCAGTACAGAAAAACCTGAGCAGATTATCGCTGCATCCGGTTTTGATTGCAATGTATTCAACAATGCTGCTTTCCCTCCTTGAGAGATCCCCATGAGTACAACTTTATCATATGTTGCCATTAAGTATTTAGTTATTGCAAGTGTATGAACAAGATAAAGAGATGAGTACGATCCACCATTGTTTAATAGATAATCTATGATAAATGTATATTTAAGTTTTTCCTTGCCGTTGTGTATCGCGAGAAAGTCTTCGTTAGGTTTCACGTAAACAAATAAATCGCAGTAGCGTTTTGCAACTTCAGCAAGGTTAGCGTGATAATTTGTGAGGTCATTTGAAATAATTCTTGTAGACTGGTTTTCTCCAGTTCCTGGAATTATTAATGCTGCACATTTTGATTCTTCCGATAATGCTTTCTTAAAATAGGCATACCCCGTATATAACTTATTATTTATTTTGTAAGTTACGGAAAAAATTTTAGTATTTCCAATCCCAACCATTTGGTTTTGATATCGAAATATTCTTAAATCATTATATGCATTTTTGAAGAATGACGCAGGCATAAACATTGTTTGGATTTGTTGATGAAGTTCATCTATTGAGTCAATTTTCGAATACTTGAGCCACCCCCCATATAATTGGCCATTGAAAGCAGTATCAAGAATCTCCCCTTCTCCATGATAATCATGATTCAGACCAATGGGGGGACTATTTCTAAATTTTAAAGATGCATGGGCTTTAATAATGGGCGGTAGAATGTAGCTTCCAAATAGAGCTCCAGAAGAAAAAGATATAAGGATAATGGCAATCATAAAAATGATTGACAAGGTTGAGCTAAATCTTCTTTTTAGCATACTTGTGCCCTTAATAATATTTGCGGAATCTATCCCACTGACATGCTTCTTTAGAATCGTTGGGCGTGAAGTCTTGTAACTTCTATTTGAAACTATAATTATCTAAATGATAAGAGTGAGAGGTGTATGAGGATTATGGGCTATGTTCATGACAGAAGACAGGTATTTTCTCTATTATCTCGAGAAACTGGTCAGGATGCATATAGTGGTTTGCTGTGCCAACTGTCTTTGATAGTTTGCATCCCGTTAGAGGGATATATTTTTTTAAACCTTCTAACATTTAACTGAATAATAATTAAAAATTGGCTTCGTGGGGGATTTTGAATATATTTCTTATTTAAATTTTTACATTATTTCATGGCGATGTCAAATTGCGTTATTGAGATACATGCAAAAATCGCATAAATTCAGATACATGTAATCACAAAAAATTAGGGTCTTCCAAAATCAGAAATAATTTTATAAAATTTGATGCAATCCAAAGGCTGGGTTTTGCCATGATCGAGGTCCCCTATCCTATGGTAACTTTCTCCAGTGCTGCAAATTAAGATAAGTTTGTAATGATCAAAATAAGGATTTTTTCATTTTCTCAGCTCTTGAAACTATCATTCCCAAAGGATTCGCTCAATGGTTGTGCCTTTCGGACGCCGTCAACAAGAGTTGAATCCTTAATCAATTGTTGAAAGGCCAAAATCGTGGTCGTGCAATCTTTTTAAATTTTAATAAGACTGTTATGCGAAAGGTATCTTCCAGCCAATTCTATTGCACTTCTTTTAGCGGTGAAAAATGCCACTTCTTTTGCCAAATCAATTGGGGAGCCAGCCTCGAATCGATAACTGCCCTCCGCTTCTACCTCAAAAGTATCATCATCCGACGCTGGGGCAACGCCGTTAATCGTGAACAAAATCAACAAAGCCGTAATAATAAAATTGCGCATGATTGCCAGACCTCTGCTTTTTCAATTATCTGATATTTTAAATCACCAGTGGCCTATAAATGACAAAAATAATCCGTAGTTGAAGTATAATATATAAGTTGTTCTGACCGGCTTGTGGATATCTCTTGCAAGATAACCTAATATCACCCAATTAATGATATATTGAGTGGTTCCAAATATCAATTTTTTGCCAAGAAACTCTTCTACGTGGATTATCTCCTCACCAATGTGGTATGTGAAAAGGAATATTCCACCCGGCTGTAATACACGGAATACTTCACGACAGGCTATTTCTACTTGTTCTTCTGTGAAGTGAACTATAGCATAGAAAGATACGGCACCAGCTATTGAGTCGTTTTCAAATTCGAGTTGAAGAATATTTCCCTTTCGGAAGTGTATCTCTGGGTGAATTGTTCTTGCCTGTTTTAGTATTTTTTCTGACAGATCCAGCCCTGAGATTTCAATACCAAGATTCTTCAGGTATTCTGCAGTCTGACCGGGACCACAGCCGAAATCCCAAACCGGCCTTCTGTCCGCGATCTCTTGCGAGAATCTGTGGAGTATTTCTTGGTCTTTCGGCTTCTTTTCGTGTTCACCAGAAAATGTTTCTGCATATTCCTTTGCTACCGTATCGTAAAGGTTCTCTACTTTATCTAAATTCTGTCCCATGATCACAGCCCTAACTATTAAATGAGTAGAAACAATTCCCGCATATTAGATATTAGAAGCGAAATACAGATATAGCAGATATCAGTAGTCTCGATGTTATTTTTTAAACTACAATATATTGTGAAAGATATTTATAGGATTTTTCTTATTGGAGTGCAGCAAATTCTTTCTCGTATTTCTGCACCCATCCATCACCACCGCATTCTTTGAAGATATACTATTCCAATAAAATCAGGGTCCCTTCGCCCTTGAGTGAGTTCGAGGTATTTGAAATCTTGTATCAGCTTTTATCAATCCATCTAAATTTCGCATATACCGGAAAGTGATCAGAGGGGTAGATCCCTTCGAATGTGCTCACCACCACCTTGTAATTTACAGGAACAATGGGACCGCGGTAAAGAATCCAGTCAATGTGATCGCCATCGGTGCGTCCTTTGAAACCATGGTAGGTGCCCGGGAAAGGTTTTGTAGCAGCGTTTTTAAACCAAGGACCTTTAAGCGAGGATTTCTTTTTTTCCCCTGTGAAAACCCCGTAGCAATTCTGTTTGGGGGTAGCATTAAAATCACCTAACAGAATGGCCGGGACATTTGAGGGCAGTTTGGATAGGTGCTCCATTATTAGGACAGCGCTATTTGTCTGCACGTTTTCAGCAAAATCGAAGTGGGTGTTGATGCATATCAGTCTTATATGATTGCTTGTAAACATGCCCATGGTGCACTGGCGTGGCCAGCGACTATTCCGAAACTGACTGGGGATCGTAGGTGTTGGGCTCAGGAAAAAATGCTGATAAACTGTGGGATCCCATTTGCTTTTAAAGAAAATGACATTGTTTTGCCAATTGGGTGGTGCAGGACTGCGCTTTCCGATAAATTCGTAACCAATCAGAATTGTCGCTAAATAATCGATTTGAAAATCATTGGCTTCCTGTAGACCAATAAAATCAGGACGATATTTTTTGAATAGCGCTGGAAGACCTTTCTTGCGATGCTCCCAGCAATTGGCGCCGTCATCGGCCAATCCAAAACGAAGATTAAAGGTTAAAGTCGAAAAGCCTTTTGCAACACCGGGCTTTGCTTTGATACTGTCCTTATTTTTCATTTAATTTGCTCAAAAAGAATTCTTAATCTCAACATCCAGCTGCGAAATCTTACCAGCGGGATCACAATCCACGGAGCCGTATATCGAACGGGCTTCTTCTCAATGCATGAAAGCAGGTGTTGTGCGGCTCGTTCTACTCCCATCATAAACGGTTTCACATCGCCTTTGGCCATTTTGGTGTCAACGAATCCGAACCGTACATTCGATACATGAACGCCCTTGGATCTTAGTGCAAGCGCCAACCCTTCGAGATAATTCGAAAATCCTGCCTTTGATGCATGATAGCTGGGAGCTTCAGGGGACAACAGTTCGTCCGCCACGCTAGAAAGACCAATAAAGTGTCCTTTACCTCTCTTGACCATCAAGGGGATTACAAAAGATGCGGTTCTTACCATACCGAGCAGGTTCACATTGAAGATTTCCGCCTCGCCTTCCATATTGGAAAGATCCAACATCTCGCCTATCCCTGCACAGAATACGCATAAGTCGAAAGGCTCACTCTTTTCCAGAACCGACTTCAATACAGTCAAGTATTCATCATCCTGTACCTTGGCCACGATATGCTCGTAAGACGGATTTTCTATCAGAGACCCACTTTTCGAAATACCAACAACTTTCCATTCTCGTTTCAAAAGTTCTGTGGTGGTGGCTAGACCGATTCCATCCGAATTTCCTATTAAAAGTGCTTTGTCTTTCATTGACCTACCTTCACATGAATTTTCATCTTTTATTTCTTTTTTTGTCTAACAGGCTACTTGAAGCCCTCGCCACCCAGCACAACCCATAGCACCTTCAGCCCGAGATAAATCCCGTCTGCTTTACCCGTTATGTTCCTTGCCTTTTTTGTGATTTGTTATTTGGTGAAGCCAATACAAAACGAAACGACCCGTTAATTTGACCTATTAATGATCCATTTTCATTTAGTAAAAACGTTTTCTCGATCTCCTTATTGTCCAAGTGGTTAACTATTTTTAGTCCTCTTTGTTCTAAAAATGATTCTATTTTACCTTCATCAATGGCAAATCTGAAAAGCTCATCTGAACGATGCTTCCTCCAAGTTTGTACGAATTCTTTTACTCCATAATAATTATTAATATTTTCTTCTGAAATCGAGATGGCGTAGTCAAATGCTATGACGCTTTCATTATGTGAAGAGTTATTTACGAATTCCAACGTTGCATCAACTGATTCCGGCTCAAGATAATAGCTGACTCCTTCCCATATAAATAGTGTTTTATCATTCTTTTCATATCCTGCTTTTTCCAGAACATTTTTTAATGATTCTTTATTTTTAACATTTACTCTAATTTTTTTAAATTTAATAAAAAATTTAAAATGAGATGGCAAAAAATATTCAGCCAAATAGTCTGATCCAAATCTTTTGTTTTTAAACTCTTTATTTGCAATGGCTCTATATAGTGCGGCAAATATGGCCGTTTCTGAATATCTTTTTTCAACACCTCTATTAGACATAATTAACTCTTTTCTTAATATTTCAGCAAATATTTGGTTTTTTGTTGTAGATCTGCAATATTTTGAACTCTTAAAAAATCTGCGTGAAATAGCATATCCGCAATGTGAGCTCGACTGTTGAAAATTGAAATAAACGGAAAATTTTGGGATTAGGATTATACCTGACAAAAAAATGCATACAAAAATCAGTCATTGATTTCTATTTAGAAAAAGGCTTTTATCTAAACTTCTTAAGGCATTTAGCATACCATAGTCAATCCATGCTTTTTCTATAGCATTTGAAAAAACGGTGTTCAAAAACAAAAATATCTTATTCTTACTGGTAAATATGCCTTTATTTGGACCTATCTCTTGATAATTTTCAATCTTACCAGTCCAGATGGTTCTCTGATATTTTGTATCGATTATGGTAAGATCGATATCAATTGTTGCTATTATACTTGGAGAGGTCCCTCGCCCGCCAGGATAACCGTTCATCCAAAACTCGTTAATCTGGCCTTTTACTGCAAGCCTTTCATCCGATAAAGAAGAAACATCTGAGCTTCCATAATATCTAATTACATTAAATCCGTTTGCTTTAAATAATTTCCTGATGGCCTCAGTCACATCAAGGCTTATCGCCTGATTACTATGTAACTTTCTTATTTGTATATTGTAAGCTCCAAAAAGAATACCAACAAAATTCTTCTTAGGCTTGGCAGCAAGTTTTTTTGACCAGGCAAATCCTTTAACCGGTGGTCTATTGTCAGGAAAATCTAAAATAACAAGGGGTACATTCTGCCCTAATTGTTTGTTTGTTAACATCTCACCGACAGGCTGATATTCCATATCACCTGTATTAGAACAACTACTTAAGAGGGCAGAAAGAACCAAGACTTTGAAAGCCAATAGACCTTTCTTTTTAATAAATGAATTAGGGCGCATACCTGACACTACCTAAAGCAACGTATTGGCACAGATGGATTAAGTATTCCGTATCACCCAACATGATGTCAATTTCAGATTGAGGATACATGCAAAATCACAAAAATTCAAATATGTAAATAGTCACTAAAAAAAATTGGAGTAATCACTTTCATGCCATATCCCATCGCTCCAAGATATTGTTTGGCCATGAAATAAGACAGCGTGGATTGTTTGTTTTCTCGGATTTAGCCTTCTAAGCTCGCTTCTTTGTGGACACCTCATGTTTTGCTACAATGCCCTCAATAAGTTCTATCGCACGTGCGAGACCATCTTCCTGCTGCATGATGGTTCCTATAGCCTTCGCCTTCTCAGCCATTGCAGGTGCATCAAGAACAGTTCTGATGGTACGAGCAAGCTTTTTAGCGGTGACTGATCTCCGGTGCAAAAGATTTGGAGCAATGCCTATTCGCTGCAAGATACTACCCCACAAGGGTTGATCGGAGGAGTGTTCAACTACAACCGAAGGGCAACCGGCAATTGTTGCCGCTTGGGTCGTTCCCGCTCCGCCATGATGAATCACTAACGAACAGTGAGGAAAAATTTGATGGTGCGGTGCACTAATAATCCGGTATATATCGGGAAACTCCGGCAACTTGTCCAGTTCATCCCAATTCGATTGAATAATTGCCCGACAGCCTGCCAATTGGACAGCCTTGATCAACAGCTGCGTGACATCTCGGGGATTTGGGTCGCTCGCGATCATACTGCCGAAAGTTATATAAACAGGGGCATCGCCCTCCTTCAAAAACTGTTTGAGACCTTCCGGCATCTGCCATGATTCCCCTTTTTCTGGGATGTTCAAAAATCCACAAAGGTGATAGCGCTGCTCCCAGTCCGCAGGAGGAGGAAACAGGGCGGGACTGACAGACACAAGGTTTAGGAGCGGTGAATACCATATATCGCGCAAAACACTTTTACCAGTGGGAACACCTTCTCGAATATAAAGCCGGTCGATCATGGGTTTCCACGCCTTATTAAGGGAAAAATCAAAGAGATTCCACCACAGAGGATTCAAGCATTTAATGAATTCTGGAATCCCTAACGGCGAGAGATAACGTGACGGGATCAGCGGCGTTGTAAACACCATTATAAACGGGCAAAGATGTTTCTGGGCAGCTATTTTCAGTGGATAAACAAAAAAATGGCCGATGACTAAGTCATTTTCGGCACAAAGATCATTGGCGGCAACGAGCATATCTTCAATAACAGGATCAAGAAAATTGCTGACAATGATATCGCCTTTTTTTAATGGGTTCCATTCTTTAAACACTTTGGCGGAAAGCTGTTTAAATCGAATCTCATCACAATCAATATGTCCAACCTGTTGAACAGCGAACTGCAGGCGTTCGCCGAACGTCGTGAATTGCTTATTGGTGATTTCCGTGACGGCGAGGGTCACATCGTGTCCTGCGGCACTCAAACCACCTGCCAATGCTATAAAGGGACGCACATCCCCCTCCGTGCCCCAGGTTTGGATTCCGATTCTCATTGGTTATTCCTGAATTTTATTCTTCCTTTCGTTGTCGCACTATCCCTAACAAAAAATATTCATTGTATGGAGCGGATACCATCTCTTGCGGTTTGCCTTTCGGTCCTTAAAACATCGTATTATTGAAGCAATGAAAGTTATCAAAACTATTAAAATTATCTCATATTGAAGTGTCGTGTCAAACTGCAGTTCCTTAAGATGGGGCTTTGACTAAATAAAAAGGGCAAATCCGTACCATAGGATTCACCCTCGAAGGTTGTGATTACAAAAGTATATCCAAACAATTTTCAGAAATGATATATACAGAATTGTTTACATTATCTGTACTTTTGAGAGGCTCAATTTTTTACGGATACAACTTTAATATCTGCAATTTAGGCTCAATTGCGATTAGTTGGAGTTATTTTGATGGCTCAGCGGCGTGCATACAACGTCCGCTGCAATCGCTTGTTGGACAATTAATCGAGTTTCCTCAGCCGGGGCCGCTCGACCAAACAAGGGTCA
>Ga0209536_100016071_pt1 | contig 10654 bp, 9 predicted proteins | sample DeeMarSeWOR28_12_FD_187461 | JGI IMG/M metagenome (GOLD analysis project Ga0209536, IMG submission 187461) | Marine sediment microbial communities from White Oak River estuary, North Carolina - WOR-2-8_12 (SPAdes) (version 2) | ecosystem: Environmental > Aquatic > Marine > Intertidal zone >...
GAAAGAGCCTGTGATAGCTGGAGTGAGGTGCTAGCCGACTCGGAATAGACTGTTGCTGGGAGTCCGCGCAGTAAGAACTTGTTGCGCATGACACGCTGGTTTAAATCGGCGTATCCGGCGTTCCTCTTACCGATCCGGTAGATCGGAAGGCGCGGCCCGTTTGTTCTCTCATCTGTCCTGTCGCTGCGTGACATCTGGTATGGTCTCCTTCTTGACCCTGATCAGTACCGACTACACCTCAAGCAGCAAGGATCTCTTCGACATCACGCAAGCTCACCGCAAAGTAAAAGTACGGCCACTCCCCATGCCTGATGATCTCAGTGGGCTCCCGATAAGCTGAACAGGGATTAGACATCGTTTTCATAGGGCAATTATGCGTCCCTACATTCGCTGAACGCTGTCGACCTGACAGCACCCTTCGGCCTGGTCTGTCTCTAACTGTTTGTGAATCTTTCACAATATCCCAGCGAAACACTTCATAGAGAGAATTCGGCAACGTGTCTAAGGTAGTAGCCACGATACAGAACAAATTAATCGTAAAGACTTTTTCTTCAGGTAACGGTTATTTATTGTTTCTGTATATATACGCACGTTGCTTAGAACTGTCCATCTACAGGAGGAAAGAAGTATGAACATCAACATTTTTATGATAGCCGCAGGACTGATGTTCGTGGCATCCAACGCACAATCAGAGCCTCCACCTACCAACGGCCAACCTCGAACGCTTGGAAGCGCAGAACTCGCGCGAGTAACTGGTGGTGTGGCTACCGACATCCAATGGCCAGGCGGACACCCGTGGGGTCAGAGTTACGATAACCTCAGATTTAAGGTTGGTGTTACTAATGGCTTTGGCACGCCCAGTGCGACCATTTCCACCTATGCAGATAACACCAAGCTTGGTCTCCAAACCGTCGCCACCAATGGAACTGGCAACACCGGACTGATACACAGACGTTTTGACTGGACATTTCCAGGCCAAAAGGACTTTAAGCTAAAGTTTTTTTATGATGGACAGTATTACACGACAGCGGGCGAACCAACCCTGCCTAATCAGTATCTGCTCGGCGGTGTAAAAGTGCACAAGGTGAAATTCTGGAATGCGTCATCTCCTAGCATGTCTACCAGTGTACCTTCATCTGTCGCCAGACCTCTAGTGGATAACTATGCAGCGGCAATTCCAGATCGCAACACCAATGTTGATGGTATCTATGCAGAAAACTGTTCGGTGGGTAACAAAACCCAATGGCGTTACGCCGGCACCGGCACTGCAACGCTAAGCGATGCTTGTATCGACATGAATGGTAGCGGTTCCAGCTATAGCGATTGCGTTGGTGAATTCTTTGATAACTATTCGAATGATCCCGCCAATGTGCATGTTGTCTGGGTGAAAAGCAATGCGAATGCGGGACACGCGGGTGTGCATTGGAGTGTAAATGGTGAATACATGATCACCATGCGAGAAGACTGGGAAGCCCATCCGGACGTTGACGCGCTGCTCGCACATGAACTGGGACATATCTATATCGGCGGACATACCAATGGAAGTGAAGACTGCACACTCCCGCGCGCAAATAGAAATCTGATGTGTTCAAACGTTGGTCGAGTAATGAACTCCACACAGTGTGCCGCGGCTGAATCAAGCAACCTTTATCAAGATCACAATTAGGAGAGAAATCATGCAAATGCGGATAAACAATTCGACAATCCTCAGCTTAGCCGCGGCAAGCTTACTCGTACATTCCAGCAGCTATGCAAATGGAGACGGTGCGAGCTCGCTAAACGTCATTCATTCCATGACGGATAATCCGATAATCGAAATCGGTTGTGTAGATGGTGCTGGCTACTGCCCTCAACATCCCGACGGATTTTCACTTAACCCGCAGCAGGTTATTGGCGCCATTCAGCATGAAGTGGTATGCAGCGAGGATATATCCGGCGCGACACATCTTCATGATGGAGCATCCCCACATTTAGATGTCACTGACAACAGCAGCTATGCTGCAGCTGCGCTTAGCCATGCGATACTTAGCAACCCAACCCTGCAACTGCATGAGATTAAACTGGCCATCCAAAAACTGGCTCATTTGGAGTCAGATATCGCACTCCGTGCATTTGCAGAGATTTATGCACAGTCCGATAAGCTTGCAAAGCGTGTGATTGGCAGAGCCAAGCTACCAGAAGTCAGAGAAGGTGAGAAAGCCGCGATGATCGAACGCCAGGCTGCAGATTTACGTCGTGTCGTTATCCTGGCCTTGCGCTCGATTAATCAAGTGGAAACAGATCGGCTATTAGCGCAAGCATTGGATGACAGCGCGCCAGCGGTTGCTGTTGCAGCAGGACGTGAAATACAACGTCGAACAAACCGTTCAGGTAATAGCCTGGTTGATCAACGCTGCGCCTATGCTACTGATGTTCAGGGCCAAACACTTTGTAATCTAATGAATTCTGGAGAAAAGCATGTACGCCCCTAGCCATTACTCGATATCGGGGCTAGCAAGTGCCTTGCTCAGCGTAATACTGATCGCCGGCTGCCAGCAGGGGCTGGATACATTCGTATCCTGCAAACCCTACACCGGAACCTACCATATTGGTTACGTCGGGCACGCCCTAGGCAAAGGTCAACTAGAACTAAGCACGCCTACAGAACGAGGAGAAATTCTAAAAGGTCAGCTGACCCTATGGGATGAAACTGGCACCGATGCCACCTTGAACCTGGTTGGCCCTGGCTCTTGTGAACAGGGCTTGATCAGCCTGCGTTTCGGCGCAGCGGATCACCCTCAGGCAAGAGTTCGCGTATTGGGTGGAACCGCAACCATTGTCCCACCACAAGGTAAGGTAGAGGAATTGTTTGGAATTTGGAATGTGGAAGCTGAAATAAAAGAGAATGGCATTCGCCGATCATTGGAAGGCTTCTTTCGCCAGGTAACAGCAAACGACACTCCTCAGAGCAAACCAGTGCAGTCACAAAAAGAACGACAAAGCGCACTGAACCAACTTCCGAAATCCCAGAATATCTACGCCAGTGTTTCTGGCTAGTATGCTCAGAAAACTGTTAAAGCCTGACACAGATCTACTACAGGTATTTATCGCCGCCGTAGTATCGGCGGCGATACTTGCTATCGCAAGCCCACCTGTCAATTTTTGGCCATTATTGTTTATAGCATTGTGTCCAATAATCGTGATCCTACACCTACGTCATTGGTCATACTGGAGTTTTGCCGGCGCCTGCATTGGTATTTTTTACGCAGCATTTTTAGTTGATGGGGTTACAAAATGGAGTCTGACGGCGGGACTGATTTTTGTCAGCTCGGTCAGTTGCGTTTTTGCTTTCGGTTTTGGGATGAGTGGTTTGCTCGCCAATCACCTTCCAATCCGGCTACGCGTTTATACACTGGTTCTTTGCTGGACTATTCTAGCTTACCTATTGGATCAGCATCTATATTTTGCGATTTTTCTATGCGCTCCAATCAGCTTGGCCAGTCCTGCACTATTGCATATAGTTGAAGTTATCGGTAGCTTTGGACTGGAGGCCTGCGTACTCACGGCAAATTGCATCGTTGCCGAATTACTCGTCAGGCGAGATAAAGCATCCGTGTACCGTTGCTCTGCCAACATGATCATGCTCGCTACAACTTGCATACTTGTAGGCATCATTGCCGATCTTAATAACAATACGTCAACAACTGGCCGGCTAATTGGCATTCAACCGAATATCCCATGGTCTGACTATGTGGCATCCGGCTGGTCATTGGAACGGCGCCGCATGATAGAAGATCGTCTGGACAAGCTCACTCGCGACGCCGTGAAAAGAGAGAGCGGAACAATAGTCTGGCCCGAAAATGGTAATGGGCTAGCCAATGCGCAGCTGTCACGCAGGGTTAAATTAATGCGCCAGATCTTACAAGGCGGTGGTCACGACTTGCTGGCACCGGGCCGCGAATTTGCAAATGGAATAGAGCATCTTAGCGTAGCCCAATTTGACAGCACGGGTATAACTGGCCATGTACGTAAAACCAACCTGGTTCCATTCGCAGAATCGGGATTAACCCCCGGAAACCCGGAAGTGCTAACTACATCTGCCGGCAAACTGGGTATTTCGATCTGCTTTGACTCGGTCTTCGCATCACACATTGCACAACTGATAGAGCTTGGCGCTGAAGGTCTTCTTGTTACGTCAGACAATGCCTCGTTCGGTTTAAGTAACGTGTCGATCTGGCATCTGGCCTATTCTGTTTTACGCGCTTCCGAATATGGTCGTAGCATGCTGTATACTTCGAATACGGGACCTGGCGCAAGCTACAATCATATTACGCGCTCGGTAACGCCAATTTCTAGCGCCGATTCACAAACTATTTACGAAGTTGAATTACTCCTCACCCAAACCACCACTATTGCTCAACAGGGATTCAGGCATCTCGTCCCGATATTGTGCAGCGTATTGCTAATCATTGGAATCGCGCGTTACAAAATCAGGGGTTCTTCAACAACCATAAAGATCAATTTATCTCATGCTGCAATGCTGCTGCTACTGATATTTCCACTGGGCATTATGTCGGATATCCTTATCCGATCGGCACACTTAGACAATGGACTAACCAATGTATTAACTGATCTGGCGTATCGTGCAAAAGGGCACCCTGGTATTGATGCACTCGGACCACTCTTTCAGCAAAGCACAAATAACAGTTGTGGAGCGGCAGCTTTGGCATTTGCTCTAACCTCTCTGGGTGATCAGGTATTTGAGCAAGACATTGTAAGTCTAATGCCCGATATCGAGCAGTCCGGAGCCAACCTGAAGCAGCTCGCCAATATTGCAGAAAATCGCGGTTTTCGCGCCCAAGGGTGGCAGGCCAAACGAATAAACACGATACCGCATGGTTCCGGGATCGTAAATTTAGTTCACTTGCAGTGGAATCATTTTGTTGTCGCCATCAAACTAATCGGCGATGAGGTACTCCTAATGGATCCCGCTGTCGGCTCGATACTCCGTATTGCACAAAGTGAGCTTGAAAAAAAATGGAGTGGATATGTACTGAGTATTCAAACACGACCAGTGAACGCTGAAGTCATTTAGGGAAGCACGCTGGCCCACGACGCGGTCCGATGGATGGACGAGTAGATCAACAAGCCTATACGGGCGCTGCGGTTTCCCTCTGAAATCATTCAGCATGCCGTCTGGCTCTATGAAAGATTCAACCACAGCCCGCGGGACATTGAGGTCTTGTGGGCTGACCGTGGCATTACCCTACGCTATGATTCAGTTCGCCTGTGGTGTAACAATTTTGGCCCCGAAAATACCAGATGCTTGAAGTGTCGGCATCAAGAATTCGGCGATACATCCTACCTCGACCAAGTAATTGTGAAGATATGTGGTAAATAGCAGTAATTGTGACGGGCTGTTAACCAGGATAGCGAGGTGGTCGTTGCATTTCTCCGGGCGCGTCGTGACAGAGCTGCTGCTAAGCGTTTCTCTGGGTGACTTCTGATAAATCACCATGGTAAACCGGGAAAGATTGTGACGGATATGCTGAGAAGCTATGGTGTTGCGCATAGAGACCTCATTCCGGAAGTTCTTCAGATATACAACCCAGTATGCCAATAACAGGGGAGAGCTCACTCCAGCCGACTCGCGCGAGAGAACGAGGTATACGCCGCTTCAAGTCGACGAGGCAAGCGTATCAATTCCTCGGTGTTTATGCCTCTGTGCATTATTTGTTCAATCTTTGCTGGCAGTTGGTATCGGCTAGCTGTTATCGGGATTTGAGACGGGGAATCTTGGCATTTTGGGACACCGTGACATCAGGATTATCGGAACCTCGGTGGGGATTTTCGAGTTCCTTAGTTTTATATTGTTGATACACAAATATGTGATTGCTAGAAAACTGGACAACCGGGGTCCGATCAATTATTCCTGATATTTGCGGAAACTGTGATCTGACCCCGGTTGTTTAGTCAACGTTTTATCAGTGCACCGATTTTACTTGCGCTGCATTAATCAAAACATTCGAGCCCAAAATGCCACCGAAACACGAACGCACGGCTAACTCTTCAACAATTTGACCGCGTCGTTGTAAATCATCAAACTCACGATCGATACCACCAGACCCTGGAGGTCCCAGTTGCGGATCAGCAACGGTAATGCCGGTCATGAAACCCGAGAAGTTACGTGTCACCGGGTTCACATGTGTGAAGAAGGTATTGGTTTCCTGGGCATGGCAATCATCACAGGTATTGACCGAGAATTTATGACGAACCTCACTCTGAATTTGCATATCAACCGGCAAACCCGCAAATACATTCGAAATACTGCTTGTATGACACGATGGAAATGCCGCAGGCAGATTGGCCACATTGGTCGGTGCAGTCCAGAACGATGTGCTCAAGTAGTCCAGACTGGCCGACAGGAAGGGATTTCCCAAAAAGCTCGTTGGCACTGTATGCGATTCGCATAAAATAGCGTCGGCATTCTGCTCCATAAACTGCGCCATCACTGGATTCCCTGAACGGAAACTAACATCCGGTGTTTGTTTTGTCGTTGTTGGGACCAGCAGACCGGAGACACTATCAACCACGAATTCACGTAACTGCCAAGGGTCAAACATGCCCAAACCATCAAAAGCAAAATCATTGGTACGCAGTTGATTTAACGCAGCTGCAGCACCTGATGCTTGCGTAACATCATCCGTTATCGCCTTCAATGCGTTCATGTAGGCGGGTGAGCCAAGCACAAGTGAATCCAGTGCCAGCCATTCCTGCGCCCGACTTTTAATCGTGCTACATTGGTTCGGCGTATCACCGTACTCGAAGATCACAGTCATTTGATTGATACCCGACGCCGCTGTACAGGTATTTGGATTTAGCAGACCGAATACAAACCGTGTCTCACCGCCACTCGCAGAAGCATAACTTACCTTGGCCAGATCCAGACGGTTCATCACGGCAAGTAATCGAAAAGGCAGATTGTTGATATCCAGTGTCGATGCATTCACACCATCCCAACCTGGAAAATAATCGATCACACCAGTTCTTGCGGGAATCACGAAACCGTTGACTGTACTGTCAGTCATCCAGTTTCTTAACCATTCGTGAATAAATTCCTGCGTCGTCAAACCCGTACCCTGATTCAAATTTGCCATTAGGGTTTTAAATGACCAGTCATTGTCTGGGTTAATGTTGTTGCCGGTACCATCCGTGTCGCACAGATCATATGTGAACAAAGGGTGGGAAACAACAGCTGGACTGTTAATGCCAAGGACCTTGTTCTCGTCCCCTGTGAAAGGTATCGGCGTCAAATCTCCTATCAACGAAGGTATCTTTACAGCTTCAAGGCCATTGATCGAAATAGTCTTTTGCGGTTCAGTCAGTTTCTTAAGGCTGTCTTGCAAATTAAAGTCTTTCACTTCAACCAAACTGCGTCCTGAAAAAATTCTTGTCTGTTTGGTTTGGGCTTTTTCTGCACGTTCTAAAAATGCCATCTCATCCTTTAGCTGCTGGTCTTTATCGATATTGACAAATGCCGAGAAGATACCATCCCCAGCCTCAATATCCGCCCCCCGGCCCTGATCATTAAATACGGTCTTGACACCATCTATAACTGCCGTAAATTTCTCTAGATCCGCATTTCGCTTGTCGCGTTCAATGGTAATGAAAGTGGCCGCATTGAACGAATCGAACGTTTTGCCGATGAGTGAAAACGTTTCAACATCCCTAATATCCCGCGGATCAAAAAGTGGAGTCTCTATGACGCGTATCGGCCTGATAGCGATCGGCTGAATGGAAGTTTGTATGCTTTTAGTCGGTTCAATCAGTGTCAGTGTACTTAATTTCTGCGCATAAGTATCACTCGTGCTCAAACACAGCGCGGCCATCGTTAATGGCACAAAGTGCGCAAGTCTTTTATATTTCAACATTTTATTCATATCTCCTGTCTCTTCTGTTAATCATTCCTGGATAAATCAGCACTGACTTTCAGTGCTGACCGGGAATGTAATCCGTACGAGATGGCTGATATGTAACGAATTTCGCAATATATTTGTGAAATATTCACAATCTGTCAACAAGCGTAATTGCTAATGTTTTGAATAGAGAGCCGACGTAAACCAACTGTTTAGCCCACAATTTTGGAAACCCCAGGATGACAACGGCAATGTCAAACTGACCCACCTGTGCAACTGCGCACAGGCATACACGGTCGCCCATCGCGTCTCACGTCCCGTGTTAAAAGTAACTCCAGACGAATGGGACATTATCTCATTTCCTAACTATGGTATGGTATTGAACAGCGGTTCATACGGATATCGAACCCAGTGTCGCCACTGCATCTTGCTGAATTCTGTCGCCCTTTCCGGATACTTCCCCCTCATTACCTACGCTTTCAAGCCAACCCCGGTTGCCAGACCAATAGATAACCTGCCCAGGTATCCTGAGTGATGAATGCTCTATGCCCCTCTTGCGAATTCAGAAATTGTGAGAAATCTCACAAGGGGAATGAGCAAAATTGTACTGCGGCTGAGTCATGGGCGATGTTAGTTTAATCTTACAGCAGCTTGCTGAAACGAATCGAGAAAACAAGGAGACGAACATGAAAACTCTGATACTGACCATAGCACTGATGTTCGGGCTGGCAAACGCTGCCATTGCATGTCCCGACGGGTATTACCCGTGCGGTGAAGCAAGCAAGCTCTGCTGCCCGAGATGAGAGAATGCTCGCGGGTGTGAATGAAAGCTAACCCGGTCACTCCGGTCCCCGCGACAGGCGTCGAAGCGAGTGAGCAAGGAGCGTTAACATGGAATTCAAAAAGACCTATATAATCGCGACCGGTTTTATCGCACTCGGCGTTTTCGGTATCGTCTATGTTCTGGCGATTCCGGTCACCCCCTCCCAACCACAGGTCGGTGTTTTCGAGAAAGCCGGCTATCAGATACTGGTCCCCTATGTGGGCGAACAGCCGCCAGGATATTTCGATACGGTGGAACGCTCGACGAAGAGTGAGATTAGCTTGCATCGCACATGTGATATCCCCTATGCGGAGATCGAGCCGTACATAAAGAAAACCCGGACCGTTGACGAACGCATCAGCCGAAAGCTTGAGGCTGGTGTCGAGGTCGATGCGAGTGTGCTGTCCACGGAAGGTTCGGTTAGCCTGAAAGGTGTGAATCAGGTACAGGTGCGTTATGAGAATTCGGCAATCTGGTACCTGACCACCGAGAGTCTTTATAGCATTCGCGAAAAGTATATTCGTGGGGCGTGTCAGGCTGCCATTGAGAGGGACCTCAAGAAACACATGGCCGTTTGCCAGACCAAGAAGGTCATCGTCTCCGATATCGTCTTCGAGGTGACTTACGAGTCAGGCAGCAAGACCAAGTTGGCGGTACCGGCCGATTCAATATCCGGCGGCGCATACGCCAACGCAACGGGGAGTCACGATTTCCACGGCAAGAAGATGTTTCATGCCGTCAAGCTGGACAAAGACTGCTTCAGGCTTAATAACAGTCAGACCACAAGCCGCGAGAAAACAGTTGACGAAGAGGACAGGAAGCTACACTTCCCACCCGCTTGACGGACACCACCAGACGTAAATGTAACCGTTAAAACGTTGATGGTCGATGATGGACAATGACTTATGAACGTCGCTTTGATCGCTAACGCTACAGGATTACCCTGAATGCATGAGTGAAAATGATTCGCTGCGCGGATGTGGGTCGCTGCATCGGATGCGCAAGATTCTCTGCCCGGGCAAACCATTTTGAATCGAGTATAGGAGGAGTAAACGCCTACTTCCTTACTCGCCAACCGATCCTTCAGGTATTGCAAGGGCTATGCGTCGTGCCTTCCCGGTGATGTGAGGGCTTGGTAGATTGAGATGTTTTTGTCTCCCTCGCCGCTTCACTAACAGTACAAGGTATTTGTTCACAAATACTCAGTGCATCCTTCACAGTCAACACACTATCTTTGCTGGCATTCTAGAGCTATGTCTGTTAATTCCCACAGACGATTAGCAAGCAAAACAGACTGGATCGCACAGTTGATGTTATTAAAGGAGAGATCAATGGGGAGCAGTTACAGAAATCTCGAAGCAATCACTAGGGCCAAACCACGAGTTCGAAGGACAGCAGGCCTGTGTTCAAATTTTGATAATGCGATCCTCAATCGGAAGCCAACAAGGAGATTAGAAAAAATGATGATAACCAAATTTATATTCAGCCCAATGACAGCGATAATTCTTGTATCGATGACACTGCCTGGGCCTGCTGCAGCGCTGTTTGACACCTGCCAGGACCTTGAGATTTCGTTTGAAAATAACCGTTCAGAGGATGTTAAGGTCACGAAGGTAGAATATTATGATTATGATGCCAATAAGTGGCGTAATGAAAGGACGTGGTTGGGAATAAGGATTAACCCTGGTGACTCCAAATCTCGCAAACGCGACCTTGAACATGTGAGAGCGGATGATACTAAAATCAAGTTTGAATGGAAGTACAAATTGGCCAGTGGCTGGAGTTCGATAAAAACTTTTGAAGGTCCCAAGTTCCTTTGCCGAAATGGCGGACTGGTTAGATTCGGCATCAATTAGGTAATCGATAAGTCTATTCTGTGCGAAACCGTGGTACATGGTTTGCTGAGAGCATAATGTAAACTTTGTCGCCACGTGAC
>Ga0209536_100016072_pt1 | contig 10654 bp, 6 predicted proteins | sample DeeMarSeWOR28_12_FD_187461 | JGI IMG/M metagenome (GOLD analysis project Ga0209536, IMG submission 187461) | Marine sediment microbial communities from White Oak River estuary, North Carolina - WOR-2-8_12 (SPAdes) (version 2) | ecosystem: Environmental > Aquatic > Marine > Intertidal zone >...
GCGCTGCCCGCCGCGACTCGTGTTCTCCCACAGCGTTGCCGGGCGCTGCTCGAACAGATGCGCCCGCCGCTCGATCACGGAGGGAGAGAGCTGCTGCAGCGGTGTGACGTCGTCTACGATGTAGATCCCGCGACCGTGCGTGCCGATGACGAGATCGTGGTCCCGCGGGTGGACCTTCAGATCGTGCACCGCGACCGTCGGGAGCCCGTTGCGGAACGCCTCCCAGTGGACACCACCGTCGAGCGAAAGGAACAGGCCGAACTCCGTTCCGAGAAACAGCAGCTGCGGATTGCGCGGGTCTTCGCGGACGACGTAGGCCACCTGTCCGTCGGGCAGATTCCCGGCGAGGCTGGTCCACGTGCGGCCGTAGTCCGCGGTCCGGAACACCCACGGCGTGAACACGTCGCTACGGTGCCCATCGAACACCACGTAGGCGACGGCGGGATCGTGGTGGGACGCTTCCACTCTTCCCACCCAGATGCCCGCCGGCACGTCGGGGATGTTGGGTCGCACGTTGGTCCAGGTGGCACCGCCGTTCCGCGTCACCTGCACGTTGCCATCGTCGGTCCCCACCCAGATGACGTTGGGCGTGATGGTGGACGGGGAGATCGACGTCAGGCTGCAGTGGTTCTCGGCACCGGTGTTGTCCGGGGTGATGCCGCCGCTCCGGCCCTGCACGCACGTCTCCGGATCCGCCACCGAGAGATCGGGACTGATGATTGTCCAGGTCTCGCCCCCGTCTCGCGTGCGGAACAGATACTGGGCTCCGAGGAAGAGCGTCCGTGGATCGTGGGGTGACATGACGAGCGGAGCCGACCAGTTGTACCGAAACTCGCGCCCTCCGCGCCGCTGTCCCTCGGGCACGGCGGCGGCGTAGTTCGTCAGGTTGTGGGGGGTCGGCGGTCCGGCGGAGTAGCGATGGGTCAAGACGTCGTACCGCCGGAAGGTCCCGTTCTCGGATTCGGTGTACAGGGTGCGCCAGTCCGTGGGATCGATCGCGATGTACTGGCCGTCACCCCAGTGCAGCTTCCAGTTGTAGTCGTTCAGGATCCCGCGATTATCCCGCGCGAAGCTCGGCCCCCCGAACGTTCCGTTGTCCTGCAGGCCCCCGTACACGAAATACGGGTCGCGCATGTCGAGGCCGATGCGGTAGTACTGCGCGATCGAGAGGTTGTCGAGGAAGAAGAAGTGCTCCCCATGATCGAACGTCAGGTGCAGCCCCTTGTCATCGCCGACGTAGTAGCGGTCGCCGTCGTTCGGATCGATCCACATCGCGTGGAAGTCCCCGTGGATCTCCTGGTCCTCGCTGCCGTTGCGCAGGGTGCGGCCGCCGTCGTCCGAAACCATGAACCTGGTCGTGAGCGCGTAGACGCGGCGGTCGTCGGTCGGATTGATGCGGAGCTGACTGTAGTAGAACGGGCGGTTGTTGTAGGTGTTGACGTACGCCCAGGTCTCGCCGGCATCCTCGGAGCGGTAGATCCCGCTGCCCGGCCGGGCCAGATCGTCGGATGGCGCCGCTTCCACGAGCGCCATCACGACGCGTGGATCGCGACGGTACACGGCGAGGCCGATCCGACCGGTCTCGCCGGACGGCAGTCCCGCCGTCAGCTTGCGCCACGTGCGGCCGCCGTCGCTCGACTTGAAGATCCCGCCGTTGGGCCCCCCACTCGTGAAGGTCCACGGGCGCCGCAACCGGTGGTAGAAGGCGGCGTACAGGACGTCGGGGTCGGCCGGATCCATCACGAGGTCGGTGCAGCCGGTGCGCCCGTCATCGGGCAGGCCTCCGCCGAGTTTCTCCCAGGTGTCGCCCCCGTCGGTCGTGACGAAGAGACCGCGGTCGCCGGTGTAGCCCCAGAGGTGCCCGATCGCGCACACGTACACCCGATCGGGGTCGGTCAGGTGCGGGACCACCCGCGCGATCTGCTGCGTCGACTGCAGACCCTTGTTGACGAACGTCCGGCCGCCGTCCGTGGATTTGTAGATGCCGTCCCCCCACGCGACCGAGTTCCGATTGTTCGCCTCACCCGTCCCGACCCACACGATGTCCGGATCGGGCTGGAAGAGTCCGATGTCGCCGATCGACGCCGAGGGATAATCGTCGAAGATGGGGACCCACGTGTTGCCGGCGTTCGTCGACTTCCAGACGCCGCCCGACGCGGCCGCGACGTACACGACCCTGAAATCGCTCTCGACGGCCTCGATGTCGACAACCCGGCCGCCCATGTTGGCCGGACCGATGTTGCGGGCGCGGAACGCCTGCAGCAACGACTCGTCCGCCGCCTGGCCGACCGCCGGCCGCGGGATGGACAGCTGGGCTGCGGCAGCGGCGAGACACCACAGGAGTGCGGTCGAGAACGAGCGGCGCATCATCCCCCCTCACGAGTATTGTCGGCGGCACCCGCCGTGCGCGCGCGGGCGAGCAACAACTGGGCGTACGATACGACCCGGTCCGGGGACCGGCCAGGGGACACGGCCCGGCGCGGCGCGGCGCCCGCTGGATCGGCGACCACCGCATACGGGAAAACCGAAACACCGATAGGTCCATGCCCCGATGGATGCCCACCCCCGGTCCGATTACCGTGGAGCGGGACGCGTCACGAGGCGGAACCATGACCGTCGAACCGAATCACACGTCCGTGCTCGTCATCGACAACAACGAGGTGATGCGCACGTCATGCGAGCAGATCCTCACGAAGTCGGGGTATCGCGTCACGGCGGTGGCGGACGCGGCCAGCGGGCTCGACCTGATCGCCTCGCTCCCGCCATCGGTGGTGGTGCTCGACCTGTTCCTTCCCAACACGTCGGGTCTCGACCTGATCCCCCGGATCCGCGAGATCGCGCCGGACACCGCCGTCATCGTCATTACGGGCTACCCCACCATCGAGACTGCCGTCGCCGCGATGAAGCACGGCGCCACGGATTTCTTGCCCAAGCCGTTCACGCCCGAGCGTCTCCGCTCCGCGGTCGCGGCGGCGCTCGACGAGGTTGCCGTCACGCGACCGTGACGGCATCCGGCACTCTTCCCGGGCCGCAGCCCTCGGGTTATCTACTCTCCGGAACCCCGATCCGGAGCCAGACCCGTGCACACCTGCCGGAACGCGCTGCCGTGCCTCGCGGCCGCGCTCGCGGTGGCCCTCGCCGGATGTGACGACGGGGGTAGGCAGCCCTTCACCGCCGCGTGGAGGCAAAGTCCCGATCGCCGCTGGGTCGGCCCGGGATTCTGGGCGAATCGGCTGCAGGACTGGGAGGTGGCCAACGGCCGCCTCCGGTCGGTGCACCCGCTGCCGCTGCGGACCGTCCACCTGTTGACGCGCCGGCTCTCGACCGGCGGGGGCACGCTCCGGATCGAGTTGACCCTCGGCCCCTCGGGCTCGGCGGAGGCGGACGGCGGCCAGAGCTCGGCCGGCGTGCTCCTGGGCGCCGGCCCTAGTCTCGACTACCGCGCGGCAGCCCTCGTCCACCACAGTCGCGGCCCGGGAGCGGGGCTCTACGCCGGCGTGGACACGGAGGGCCGCCTCTTCCTGCGCGACCTGCAGGAGGACGATCGCACGATCGTCTCCAGCGACTCCCCGCGCGGCCCCGCGGACTCGGTGTCCCTGCGTCTCCTCGCGCGCGCCGAGGGCGGGAGTTACACCGTCACCGTGCGAGCCGCGCTGTGGAACGCGACGGCCGACACGATCAGCATCACCACCGAAGGCATCCCCCCGGAGCGCCTCGTGGGAAGCCTCGCGGTCGTCTCCGACGCGCGCGGGGCCGCGCCCACGGCCTTCTGGTTCTCCGACCTGCGGGTTTCCGGCACGAAGCTCGAGCGGCACGACGACCGCACGGCCGGACCGATCCTCGGCACGCAGCACACGCTGAGCCGCGGCCTGCTGACGCTCACCGCACAGCTCATGCCGATCGGGGACGGCGACTCGCCCTCGGCCGAGCTTCAGGTGAGGCGGGGGTCGCGGTGGACGACGCTCCGGAGCGCCCCGATCGTGGTGCCGGGCTACACGGCCACCTTCGTCGTCCCCGACTGGGACGCACAGGCCGACGTCCCGTTCCGCGTGCGGTACGACCTGCGTGCGCTCGACGGCACCGTCGTTCCCCACGTGCTGCCCGGCACGGTGCGACGCGAGCCGACCGGCGACTCGGCGTTCGTCGTGGCGGCGTTCACGGGCAACCACAACGTGGCGGAAGGGGTGGACCAGGAGTGGTTCGACTGGGAGCGCTGGGTGTGGTTCCCGCACGGGGACATCGTCGGTCACGTCCGGGCGCACGATCCCGACTTCCTATTCTTCAGCGGCGACCAGGTCTACGAGGGCGGTAGCCCGACGCGAGCAGACTTCACCGAGCCCTACGAGGACTACCTGTACAAGTGGTACCTCTGGATGTGGGCGTTCGGGGAGCTCACCGCGGAGATCCCGGCGGTCACCATCCCGGACGATCACGACGTGTTCCACGGCAACGTGTGGGGCGCCGGCGGCCGGGCCACGCCGGAGGGACTCACCGGCGCCGACGCGCAGGACGCCGGCGGCTACCGGCTGCCCGCCGACTGGGTCAACATGGTCCAGCGGACCCAGACGAGTCACCTCCCTGCCCCGTACGATCCGACGCCCGTGGAGCAGGAAATCGGCGTGTACTACACCGACATCCTCTACGGCGGCGTGAGCTTCGCGGTCCTCGAGGACCGCAAGTTCAAGTCGGCGCCCAAGGGCCTGCTGCCCCGGGCACGGGTGTGGAACGGGTGGCCGCTCGAGCGATCGTTCGACGCGAAGCGGGACGCGGACGTCGCCGGCGCCGAGCTGCTCGGACCGCGCCAGCTCGCGTTCCTCGAGGACTGGGCCGCCGACTGGCGGGACGGCACCTGGATGAAGGTCGTCCTGTCGCAGACCCTCTTCGCCAACGTGGCAACCCTGCCGGACACCGCGCTGACGGGATCGGTGATCCCCTCGCTCCCGATCCTCGGCCCCGGGGAGTACGCCGAAGGGGAGCGTGCGGTGAGCGACATGGACTCGAATGGATGGCCGCAGACCGGCCGCAATCGCGCGCTCCGCGCGATGCGCAAGGGCTTCGCGCTCCATCTCGCGGGCGACCAGCACCTCGGCAGCACCGTGCGGTACGGCATCGACGCCTGGGGCGACGCCGGATACGCGCTCTGCGTGCCATCGGTCGCGAACTTCTGGCCACGGCGGTGGTATCCGGCGGTCCCCGGAGGGAACCGGGAGCCCGGTGCCCCGCGCTACACCGGCGACTACGAAGACGGGTTCGGCAACAAGATCACCGTGCTCGCGGTCTCGAACCCCACCCGCTCAGGCAAGGAGCCGGCCCGACTCCACGATCGCGCGCCCGGATACGGGATCGCCCGGTTCGACCGGCGCACCAGGAGCGTGACGATGGCGGCGTGGCCCCGCTGGGCGGACCCGGCGCACGACCCGCCGTACGCCGGATGGCCGGTGCGGGTCGATCAAGTCGACAACTACGCGCGCGGGGCCTCCGGCTACCTGCCGACGGTCCGGGTCATCGGCCTTCGCGAACCCGTGATCCAGGTAGTCGATGAGGCCGCGGGAGAGATCGTCTACACCCTCCGGCTCGCAGGCGCGACGTTCACGCCGATGGTGTTCGCCTCCGGCCCGCACACGGTACGCATCGGCGAGCCGGGAACGCCCCGCTGGCGCGCCTTCGCGCACCTGAGGCCCGGAGTGTCCGGGAGCGACACGCTCGAGGTCTCCTTCGAGTGAACGAACGGGCGTCAGCGGCATTCAACCTACGTCTTGCGGATCGTCCATGACCGACTCCTTTCGTGACTACCTCGACTTTGCCGCCGAAACCGCCTGGCGTGCCGGGCAGCTGACCCTCGGGTACTTCCAGACGGGCATTCGTCCCGACTTCAAGCCCGACGACTCTCCCGTGACGATCGCCGATCGCAAGGCGGAGGAGCTCATCCGACGGCACATCGAGGATGCGTTTCCCGATCACGCCATCGTGGGTGAAGAATTCGGGGCGGACGAGCGGGATGGGGCGACGCATCGATGGTACGTCGATCCGATCGACGGCACGCGCGCGTTCGTCCGCGGCGTGCCGCTCTATGCGGTGCTCATGGGCCTCGAGGTGCACGGGCGGAGTGAGGTCGGAGTCGCGTACTTCCCCGCCCTCGGCGAGATGATCGCCGCCGCCACGGGGGAAGGCTGCCGCTGGAACGGCCGGCCGGCCCGAACGTCTTCGGTCACCGCGCTCAAGGGCGGAATCCTCACGCACGGGAACGCCGCCGCCTACGCGAAGCACGGACGGGGGCCCGCATGGGAACGCCTGCAGCGGGGGGCGGGGTTCTGCGCGGGCTGGGCCGACGCCTACGGCTACCTGCTGGTGGCGACGGGACGCGCGGAAGTGGCGCTGGACCCGATCATGAGCCCGTGGGACTGCGCCCCGTTCCCGCCGATCCTGCGCGAGTCCGGCGGCTACTTCGGCGACTGGGAGGGGAACGAGACCATCCACGCGAGCGAGGCCATGGCGACCACGCGTCTCCTTCTCCCCGAGGTGCTCGCGACCATTCGGGGTGACGGATGAGTCGATCCGGCCCTTCGTGGCGGGACGGCGCAGCAGCCCTGCCGGATTTCGGCTTCGCCGGCGCGTGCCTCGCCACCTGGATCGCTCCTTCCTGGATCGGCCCCGAGCGGATCGGGAGCCTGATGCTGCTGATGCTCATAGAGTTCGTGGTCATCCACTCGGCCGCGTTCATGGGGATGGTGCTGTGGAGCGAGACTCCGGCCTCAATCCGGGCCGTCCAGGCGCTCGGGTTGGGTGTGTTCTACTCGCTGTTCGTGGCGGCCTTCGGGCTCGCGTTCGGCACCTGGTGGCCGCTGGCGGCCTTCTGGGTCCTCGTCGTCAATCGACTCCTCGGCGCGCTCCTCGGGCAAGCGCCGAGCGGTGCCGAGCGGGACTTCGTCAAGCAGGGATGGGGAGCCAGCGCGGCGCTGTATCTCCTGGCGGTGGCGGTGACCACCATCGCTCCGGTGCCGCGCTTCGGCATCACGGCCGAGGTCATTCGCGCCGCGGACTTGCCCGGCAGCGGGCTGTGGATCCGGGAGCCGTATCGGGTGATCGCCGCGGCGTTCGTGTACTTCGCCCTGCTGGGGTGGTCGGAGCTGTACGGCCATCGGGCGTTCAGGCAGCGCCGGTCCGGAGCGGCGTGACCGGCCGGCAAAACGCGAGCGAGTCAGTCTGCATTCATCCCTTCGCCGGCTGACGCCGAATTCATCGCCCTTTCATCCCGGCTTCATCTCCGAAAGGCAAGTAGAACAGGATAGCCCACCAAAGTCGCTCGGCACGCCGAGCGGCGGGCATGCCAGGGGTCCCTCCAGGCTCACGCCCCTGAGTTCGCGTCGTTGGATTCCGTCGAGGAGGCAGAATCATGTCCGATGCCCACGACCCCACTGACGGACCACCGGAGGCACGACGCGGCGTCAGCCGCCGTGGATTCCTGAGTTCCGTCGGCACGGGCGCCTTCACCGCCGCCGCGGCGCGCAGTGTCGCGGCGGAGCCGCCGTCCGGCGCCCCCGTGGTGCAGGCGGCCGAACGCACCAAGATCGCGCTGCACGTCAACGGTCGGCGCCACGAGATGCTCGTCGAGCCGCGCTGGTCCTTGGCGTATGTCCTGCGGGAGCACCTGGGGCTCACCGGAACGAAAGTCGGGTGCGAGCGGGGTGAGTGTGGCGCCTGCACCGTGCTCATCGAGGACGTGCCGCGCTATGCGTGCCTGACGCTCGCGGTGGAGGCGGCCGGCGCGAACATCACGACGCTCGAAGGGCTGATGATCGGCGAGGAACTGGGTCCCACCCAGCAGGCGTTCCTCGAGGAGGACGCGTTCCAGTGCGGGTACTGCACGCCCGGCCAGATCATGGCGGTCGAGGGCATGCTTCGTTCGGACGCCGACCCATCGCTCGAGGAGATTCAGCGCGGGGTGAGCGGCAACCTGTGCCGCTGCGGAACGTACGCGCACATCTTCCGCGCCGCACAGCGCGCGGCGGAGCTCAAGCAGGAGCCGGGAGGTGCGCGATGAGACCCGAGTCGGACGATCGCTACTACACCGACGGTGTCGAGGTCCCGATCACGCCTCCGGCCGCCGCGGAGCCGGAGCCGTGGGGGGAGACCCGGGTGGTGGGCAAGCCTTTGCCGCGGGTGGACGCGTACGAGCGGGTGAGCGGCACGGCGGTGTACCCCGCCGACATGACACTCCCGCGGATGTTGTACGGTGCGATTCTGGGCTGTCCGCATCCGCACGCGGATGTGCGGAGCGTCGACATCAGCGGCGCCACGCGGCTGCCGGGGGTGCGCGCCGTGATCAGTGCCTTCGACGTCCCCCCCGCGCTCGGACCGCATGCCGGAACGATGCGCGACCAGCTCTTTCCCACGCGCTGCCGCTACGAGGGGGCGGCGGTGGCGGCCGTGGCGGCCGAGACGCCGTACCAGGCGTTCGACGCGCTCCGGGCGATCGCCGTCGACTACGAGGTCCTGCCGTTCGTCGCGGACGAGCGGCGTGCGCTCGAGCCCGACGCGCCGAGGATCTACGACGAGGGCAATCGGGTGGGAGACCCACAGCGGTATGCGCGTGGCGACGTGGAGCGCGGGTTTGCCGAAGCTGACGTCGTTCTCGAGGAGGACTACCGAACCGAGTGTGAGATCCACACACCGATGGAGCCGCACGGCTGCGTGGCCCAATGGGACGGCGACAGCCTGACGGTGTGGGAGTCGACCCAGGGAGTGTACAACGTCCAGCCGCAGGTGGCGGACGCCCTCGGGCTGCCGCTGTCGAAGGTGCGGATCGTCGGGCACTACATGGGTGGTGGGTTCGGGAGCAAGCTGCAGGCCGGCGCGTACACGATCGTCGCGTCGCTCCTGGCCAAGCAGACCGCGCGACCGGTCAAGCTCACCATCACGCGGGAGGACTCGTTCTTGAGCGTGGGGAATCGCCCGCCGGCCAACATGCACATCAAGGCCGGAGTGAAGCGGGACGGTACGCTCACGGCGCTCGAGTTCGTCGGCAGCGGGACGGGGGGAGCGTATCGCTCCGGCGGGACACCGACGAGCTTCCTCCTCGCCGACCTGTACCTCTGCCCCAACGTGCGGACGGAGCTCACGGACATCTACATCAACGCGGGCCCGGCCCGGCCGTTCCGCGCCCCGGGACATCCGCAGAGTTCGTGGGCGCTGGAGCAGATGATGGATGCCCTGGCCCGGGCGATCGGGATGGACCCGGTGGAGTTCCGCGTGCGGAACACGCCGACGGTCAGCCAGATGCGCAACGGCATCCCGTACACCACGACCGGCCTCAGGGCGTGCCTCGAGGAAGGCGCCAAGGCCTTCCGCTGGCGGGAGACCCGGGACGAGATCACGCGCCGCGGCTCCCAGGGCCACCTCCGCCGCGGGATCGGCATGGCGGCGGGCATGTGGTCGGCGGGCGGCGGCGGGCCGCCGTCGACGGCAATCGTCAAGCTGTTCGCGGACGGCAGCGTCAACCTCAACATGGGCGCGAGCGACATCGGCACCGGCACCAAGACCGTGATGGCGATGATCGTGGCCGAAGAGCTCGGCGTCCCCTACGACGGTGTGCAGATCGAGCACGCCGACACCAGCACCACGCAGTGGGCGTCGGCGAGCGGCGGGAGCAAGACGGTCCCGACGGAGTCCCCGGCGGTGCGGGCGGCGGCGATCGACGTCCGGGATCAGCTGTTCCGGCTCGCGGCGGAGGAGTTGCAGGTCGATCCATCCACCCTGTCGCTCGAGAACGGCAGCATCATGTGCTCGACCGATCCCGCCAAGACGACCCCGCTCCCGCGCCTGCGGGCGCTGCGGCAGCGGCGTTCCATCACGGGCGTCGGCTACCGGGGGCCGAACCCGGAGGGGAAGGCCATCAACCCGTTCGCCGCGCAGTTCTGCGAGGTCGAGGTCGATCCGAGCACCGGCGAGGTACGGATCGTCCGCTTCCTCGGGACGAACGACAGCGGGCGCGTCATGAACCTGCTGACCTACCGCAACCAGGTGTTCGGCGGGATCACGATGGGGATCGGCTACGTGATGACCGAAGCGCGCGTCCTCGACGTGGACCAGACGGGCAAGCTGTGCAACAAGAACTGGCACGACTACAAGCTGCCCACCGCGCTCGACGTTCCCGCGGACATGACCTGCCTGCCCATCGACGTGCCGGACACCGAGGCCAACACGGCGGGTGCCAAGGGGATCGGCGAGCCCGCGACCATTCCGACGGGCGGGGCGATCGCGAACGCGATCTACGACGCGATCGGGGTGCGACTCACCGACACGCCGATGACGCCGGCCCACGTCGTCCAGGCGCTCGCCGCCAGAGGGGAGGGCTGAGCCATGCTGTCACCGTTTGCCTACGTGCGGCCCGGATCCCTCGAGGAAGCGCTGCAGCACCTCCGCGCGGACGGTGCGCGGGTGAGCGCCGGCGGCTCCGACCTGCTGGGATGTCTCCGCGACGGGGTCTTTGCGTGCTCCACGATGGTGAGCATCGCGGGGCTGGACGAGCTGAAGGGGATCACCCAGCGCCGCGACGGCAGCCTGCGCATCGGCGCGTTGACCCGCGTCGCCGACGTTGCCCACGACCCGATCATCGCCGAGCGGTACCGGGTGCTCGCGCAGGCGGCGTCCGAGG
>Ga0209536_100016073_pt1 | contig 10654 bp, 7 predicted proteins | sample DeeMarSeWOR28_12_FD_187461 | JGI IMG/M metagenome (GOLD analysis project Ga0209536, IMG submission 187461) | Marine sediment microbial communities from White Oak River estuary, North Carolina - WOR-2-8_12 (SPAdes) (version 2) | ecosystem: Environmental > Aquatic > Marine > Intertidal zone >...
TGCTGCTGGCCCGAATCCTCCGTGGCATTAAAGGCAATACAGATCCTCAGATTTTTACCATTGTGGTTCATTCCTGGATCCCGTATCTTTTTGCAGCAATTTCTACCACCCGGTTCAACATTTTAGGATAAGTATAGCCGGCCGTTCGGGCTGCTTTAGGAAAACAGGAATTATCCTTTGGATCCGGTAAAATCCCCGGAAGTGGATTTAATTCTAATATATTGGGGATACCGTTTTCATCCAGGCGAATGTCAATACGGCACCAATCCCGGATCTGCATGACCTGATAGGCTTCCCGGGCCACGTCCTCGATGCGCTCTTTTTGAATTGCGGAAATACTGGCCGGACATTGAAAAATTTCCAGGGGACTGCTGGGGGTATCCCAAATCCATTTCGCCTCATACGAATACATAGGCAAGGCACCTTCGGGTAAACTCTTGTAGGAAATCGCTACAATTGGCAAAACCTCGATTTCTTCTCCGTTGCCCCAGACAGCAACAGTGTACTCCTCCCCCTTCAGAAATTTTTCCAAAATAATCGGTTGGTTATATTTGAGGATGCTCTCATGAATTTTATGCTTGGCAATGGCGACATTATCCACCACGGAATCATTAAAAATACCTTTGCTGCTGCCTTCCGATACAGGTTTGACAATAGCCGGGAAATCAAAATCTTTCAAGTATATCGGTTCACGCGGATAAAATACCCTGAAGAGCGGATTCGGGATAAGATAATGACTTAAAATTTCTTTGGTGCGGGCTTTATTTAAACAAATTGCTAAGGTAAGGGGATCTGAACCCGTATAGGGGATATTCATTTTTTCACAGATCATCGGCACAAAGGATTCCCGGAAATCTCCAAAAAGCCCTTCGGCAATATTGAAAACCAGTTCGGGATGAAAGCGCTCAAACATACCCTGAAGGATATCATTAGCTTCCATTCCTACAACATGATGACCACTGCTACGAAGCGCTTCAATAACCGCATTGATCGTTTCCATTGTATCTCCCTCCGCAAAGAAATCCGGAGGGATTTCCTCCACCTGCAAGTCAGATCCAAATCGGGATTTATATTCTTCCAGTAATCCCTCCTTGCTACTATAGGCAACAACAATCTTCATAATACCTTTCAGTTCCCAAAATTTCTGTTACAATTCGCTCCTGCACCCACTCTTCTTGGGAGGGATTTTCCTCAATTCTGAGAAAAACACTCCTTTCCTATTTTGAATACTAATACAATACTCATGCCAGAATTTAAATAATTTCATATCTACAATAATATCAATAGGATATGCGTTACGTCTTCAGGCGACTTCAATCACAGCAGGGGGAAAATTATCAATCTGAAAACGAGAGTACGTGGAAGATGATTTTCTTTATCATTTTGAGAAAAAGACGGCTCACCAGGATAAATTTTATCCCAAAATGAGAGACATCCTCATTTCGGCCGCCGAATGATTCTTGAAATAAATGGAGATGCTTGGAAAAACTATTCTATTCCATATTCCTTCAGCTTACGATAAAGCGTGGCCAGACCAATCTGCAATACTTTTGCGGTTTTCTGCTTATCATCGTTAAAATAATGCAGGGTCTTCTGAATAAAGGTGTGTTCAATTTCTGACAGACTCATCCCAATATTGAAGTTCAACCCCTGTGGCGGTATCTTGATTTTAGAGGCCAGCAGGGGGAAATGATAAAGTTCTAACATTTCATGCTGACAGAGAACTACCGCTCTTTCGATCATATTCTCCAGTTCCCGGATGTTCCCCTTCCAGGGATACCGCATCATAATCTTTAGAACGTCCGGTTGTATCCCCTGGATCTTTTTCAGGTTGATTTGATTGTATTTGTCAATAAAATGTTGGACCAGAAAAGGTATATCATCAATCCGGTCCCGTAAGGGCGGTATATGAATTTTAATGACATTCAAGCGATAATACAGGTCTTCCCGAAATTTTCCCTCCTCAACCAGTTTGTCCAGATCCATATTTGTGGCAACAATTAAGCGCAAATCCACTTTTAAAGTTTCGGTTGAACCCAACCGCTCAAATTCACCACTCTGTAAAACCCGTAATAATTTCACCTGCATGGATGGGGTCAATTCTCCAATTTCATCGAGAAATAAGGTTCCTCCGTCCGCAGTCTCAATTTTTCCTTTCTTTTGTTTCACCGCACCGGTGAATGCACCCCGTTCATATCCGAATAATTCAGCCTCCAGCAAGGTCTCCGGAATCGCGCCACAATTCACTTTCACCATTGCTTTACCGGAGCGGGGACTGAAATTATGAATGAAGTCTGCTGCTACCTCTTTTCCGGTTCCGGTCTCACCTGTGATGATCAAAGTACTCCGCGAGGGGGCTATTTGCTTAAGCAGATCCAAAACCCGTCTAAATTGTGTATTGATTCCAACCAGATGGGGAAATCCGTATTCCCTCTTTAACAGCAGCTTTAGTCTCTCATTTTCACGTTTCAAAGTGATTGTCTCTGTGAGACGTTTCAGAATAATTTTCAGATCAGAAAATCGAAACGGCTTCAAAATATAGTCATAGGCCCCGCTCCTGATAGCCTCTACAGCTGATTCCACAGAACCATAAGCGGTGATAATAATAACCGCCACCATTAAACTGTTTTCATTAATGAAATTTAAAATATCCAGGCCACTGCCATCTTTTAATTTCAGATCGGTAATTACGGCGTCAATTTCTTCAGCTTTCAGGAGATTGATGGCCTCCAGGCTCGACGGCGTGGTTTTTATGGCCAAAGATTCCTCCTGCAAACCGGTTTCCAGGGCTTTCAAAGTATCAATTTCATCATCAACAATTAATATTTTAATTTTATCCATGTTCATCTCTCAACTGGGATGGTGTTCTTTAAAACTAAGTGTAAAAACTGTGCCGCCAGATTTCACGGGACGATAGGAAATTCTACCGCCATGAGCGGCCATAATTTCGTGCGAAATAAACAGACCAAGACCGGTTCCTGATGGCTTGGTAGTATAGAAAGGTTCAAAAATTTTTTTACGCTGCGATTCAGGAATTCCATGTCCGTAATCGCGGATACTCACAATAATACGATCATTTCGATAAGACTGTTTGACATCAATAATGCCCCCTTCAACCGAAGCGTCAAAAGCATTTTGAACAATATTTCTGAAAACGCGTCCCAATTGAACCCAGTCTCCCATAATCATTTTGGGTTGACTCATTGCCTGTGAATTAATTTTCAGTTTTCGCAAGGCAGCTTCCAAATTTAGATCCTCCATGAGTAAGGAGAATTTTTCGGTGAAATTCAAGGGTTCAAGATACAATTCACTTAATTGTCCATAAGACATGTACTGGTTTAAGCTCTGGGTCAGTTTTTGAATCTCCCGCTGGACCAATTTTAGAAGCTGCCGGATTTTAGTTTCGCCGTTTTCTTTCCCCTCATTCAATGCCTTTTCCATGATTTCCATATTAAGCCCAATTGAGTTTAAGGGGTTTCTGATATCGTGCATAATGGCACTGGTCAAACGTGTAATTGTGGAGAGTTGGTATAACTTTTTTTTACTTCTTTCCAGACTGGAATTATTCCCGCTTTCCTGGAAATTAAAAACAAAATAAATATTCCCCATCCCCGGATAGCGAAGACGGCTTATGGATAAGAGCACCGGGAAAGGGTTTCCATGTTTGGGCTGAATGTATAATCTTTGATTGGATATTTTTCTTTTCAAAGAGGAAAGTCTGATTTTTAACCGTTGCTGTGAACTCGGTGTAAAAATTCGAAAAATACTGGTTCTTATGATATCACTTGGTGCATAACCGGTAAGACGTACAGCGGTAGGATTCCAGTGGATGACATTCATCTCCCGATCACAATTTGCTGCACCAAGAGGCGACTCTTTTACAATTTGATAGGTGATATCAAGCTGTTTTTGAAGATCATTCTTAACCAGATTTAATTCACTGATCAACTGAAGGTCTTTTTTCCGCAGATTAGTATAAATATCATTCCAGTGTTCTACCAGAGAAATAAGAGTGTAATCAAATATTTTTTGGATTCTTTCAAGGAGTTTTTGAATATTCGCCGTCCCGGCCGGCATTTTATGTATTATGAAGTGATTTAATATGATTCGTGAAACCCCCAGTAATGCAAATTGAGCATGAAAATTCTGAACCAACCAGGATTTTCTCTGTAATGCCTTGAGATAGTAAGTGGTGAGATGGTATGGTGAAACAGCTTTTATTCCGAAAAGATCCTGTTCGACCTGGGTAAAAATTTCTAAAAAAACCAGCCTGCAGTCCTTACTTTTCATTTCAGATTCAAATGTCCAGTACGAAGTAAAAAGCGTTTCACAGGCTGTTTCGACCAGGGTCGTTTTATGCTCCCTGATAAAACCTTCAAGATCTTCCATGGAAACTATCACAGCATAATTTAAATCATATTCAGTATCAACTTAGGCGCAAAGTTAATCATTAATTTGTAAAAATAAAATTTAATAATATTGATTTAATAAGGTTTTTATATCGAAATTTACAAATGTGTCTAGGCGGGGAGCTTGATTTGCCCGAAGAAGAACTGAGATACCGCGCTAATTTTTTAAGTTTGGTAAAAAAATATCAAAAACAGCAGATTAATATATAAAAAATAAAAAAAATTTATTAAATTATCTCGGCATATTTTGTGAATTGTTGATCTAAAACCTTTAAGGAGGCATTTATGCGTAGGAAAGTATTGTTTCTTTTTTTCAGCTTGCTCATTCTTACCGGAATGATCATCGGTTGTGGGTCTGTACCCCAACAAAAGGTTGACCAGGCGAATGCAGCTCTTGAGGCAGCGAAAAGCGCGGAGGCAGACCGTTACGTCCCCGATAGGTTTAATGCCGCTAAAGGCGCTTTGGATGGTGCCATGGCAGAGGTTAAGAAACAAGATTCAAAACTGATGTTCAAAAATTTTGATGAAGCCGAAAAGATGCTGGATAATACCATTAATCTGGCCAAGGAAGCGGAACAAGCTGCGATTGCCCGGAAGCAGGAGGTAAGCCAAGAACTGCCTTTGTTGATGGAACAACTGAAAGATGCGTTAGCGCAGGTGAAAAAGTTGATGAAAAGAGCCCCGCGCTCTAAAGAGAGCATGATGGCTTTACAATCCATTCAAAATGATCTTGATAATTTGGAGAGAATTCCCGAATCTGCCAACGCCGCTATGCAGGGCGGAGACTATATGACTGCCTATAACAGTGTAAAAGGCGGTTTGGACAGGGCGAATGCGCTGATCAATGAGCTGAATCAGGCCATTCAGGCGGGATATTGATCTTCAGAAAAAACATATTGTTTAACTCGGCTGGTCATACCAGCCACGATAGCCAGTTGATACTACCGAATATAAACCAGACCGTGATCTGGTTAAGTACTCAGTTGAGTTCTGCTCTGTGATCACGGTCTGATTTTGCCTGGTAACATGTAACACCGTCTATTTACCCGAGAATTATAGAAAACAGCGCGAGTGACGATAATATGAATCGTCATGAACCGGGAGAAATGGCGATATAATGTATCATAAGCGAACCCCATCACAATCTACCAAGGGCCTCTACTTTTCTGCGTTTTTCACAGGAATGGCATTGGCCTATTTTATTTTCACCAGTGGACCGTCCATTGGCGCCTATGTTATAAGACTCTCCGCACCTTTCTTTACAAAATCAGATTCGATATCAGCCTCCTCGGTTAAAACAGATGAAATCCTTGTAAAAAAAATTCAAGGCTTAAAATATCGACATCAAAAATACACCCCCAAGATTCCGTACCTGGTTATTAGTACTTCGGACAACCATATATATCTTAAAAAAGGACCAAAAGTAATTCATGAAGGTCCCTGTTCATCGGGAAGTTATGTGGTTCTCAAAGCGGACGGTGACAGGGAATGGATATTCTCCACCCCCCGGGGGGCCTTTAAAATTCAAATGAAACTCAAGGAACCGGTGTGGTATATGCCGGATTGGGCATTTATAGAAGAGGGTCGTGTCGTGCCTCCGCCAAACGCGCCCGAACGCTATAATTCAAAAGCCCTGGGCAAATATGCGCTGAGTATCGGCAGCGGCTATCTGATCCACGGGACCTTATATACCAGACTTATTGGACAGCCAGTTACCCATGGATGCATTCGTCTGGCGGATCAAGAATTGAATCTGGTCTACCGTCACCTGAGATACGGTGCCAAAGTATATATTTATTGAAACTGTAAGTATTAAGAAAGTCTTTGTTCCGGTATGAAAAATCGAATTTCTCGTAAAAATATTTATAGTCAGGATGCTGCACCTAAAACCCAAATTCATGGCTTTTTTGCAATCATGCTCATTCCGGTTTTGGCGGCTTTCTTGTGGGTAACTCTCACCCCGTTATACTGGCTCCTCCAGGAGGATTATTCATACCCGGAATCACCTTCAGAATCCAATAGAATGGCTCATTCCTCCAAAGCAAAAACTCTACAGCTGTCCCCCGCTGATCAAAAACTATATAAAAACCTATTGATTGAAAATGCATACTGGGAAAATAAATTATTATTATGTAAAGATGATTCAGTTTCCCTCTCCATCGATCTGGTGGACAGTCTGATTAACCTAGAAATACAGGGTGTCATGCTGCGAAAATGTAAAATCAAAAGTTATGAGATAAATTGGTCTTTAAAATATTTCAGGGAGCACCCTAAATTTCTGTCGTGGTTAGGATTACCTTTTATCCTACAGAACGATTCAGCATCGATAACCAAGGTTCCGGTCAAAGTTATCCACGCCCCCAAAAATCCCATCGATGCAGCTCAATTACTCGCCAAGATTCTTCCAAAGGATGATCCTTTTATCGAATTTGAGCTGGAATTTAACAGAAACTTGAGATTTCATTTTCAGCAGGGCGATTCCCTATCCGTGCCGGATCCTGCAGAAACGCCTATCTATTATTCAGATATCCTGTCCGGGAACAAATTCGAATCTCTGGCAAGTTCGGTCAAGGAATACTATCCCTCCCGCAATTACCAGATAAATATTGTGCTATCCCGTGAGGATGCCAGGGCCATTTATAGAGCTCTTCCCTCCGCTGCCAAACTCGCCTTACGATTGTAATTTTTCTTTTATATAGCGTACAATCTCTCTTGCATTTTTCCGCACGATATGATCCGGTACGCCATCTACCGCCTTGGATTTTAGACGCATATCACTCGACTCATTCACGTAATCAACAACGATCAGGCGGTTATCGGTAAGCAGTGCGATTTCTGTCGAAAAAAATTGGAGGTGACAAATTCCAGCAATGTTTTCAATAATTGTATAAAGGGGTTCTAATCCATAATGTAAAATTTCTTCCTCAGTCAGATCTCGATAAAGTCGAGTTAAATCATTCCACCAGGTCACCTGGATCAAACCACAGGCGTAAAAACCCCGGAACCAGAAACGATAGCCGTCTCTTTCCAAGGGTTTAACTTTTTCCTGAATCAGATATTTATCTGCAGGATAGTTTTTTCTGGCCTCAAAGATTTCCTGAATAGTGGCAGCACTCTCTATAACCCCACGACCCCCTCCGGTTGTGTTAGCAGGTTTGATGACAAAAGGTGATCCCAGAGCTTCCAGTTTTGTAGCTGATATTTCAGGAACATCCGGCATAATTTCATAGGGAGGTAAAATAACGGTATAAGGCGTGTGAAGACCATTTGAAATAAATTCCAGATGCATGGTCGCTTTGTCAGATGCCCACCTCAATTCCTCCACTGATTCAAAGATTTTGCCTTTACGCTTCCCCATCCAGTCTTGAATTTTATAAAATTCCGGAGAGGTATCAGACGCCCGATCGAATAAAAAGCGAAATTCTAAATGTCCTTCCACCAGGCTCTGGTAGGTAGCATCCAGATTACCGGCCCATACCACATAGGTTTTTAAATTCTCCTTTTTCGCTTCTTGTTCAAGCAGATCAATGAAGTCTCGATCATATTCCCAGTCGGTTGTCAGGACTAGATCAAAAATATCGGAGTCGGTTCGATTATTCTCAGCAGTCATGCATCTCCCAAATAATGCAAATTCGAATGATCATCGGTGAATTGATTTGAAATATAAAAGTTTTTCCTGCAGTTTGGGACAATTAAGTTTAAAAATGTCATTTTTTAAAAGTGATGTAAAATCTCATTGAACCACCTCTGTACATATTACTTCAGGTAACCGAAATCTCAGAGGAACTTTTCATGGAATTTATCGTGTATCTTGCATTTTTCGCTTGAAATAGCTGTATACTTAGACTATCATTATAGACTTTTATATAATCTTTTAGGATCTTTATCCATGTCACAGAAGAGATTTTATCCCGGCCATCCGATTCATGACTTGTTGAAGGAACGTATTCTGGTTCTGGATGGTGCCATGGGTACAATGATTCAGAAATATACCCTACAGGAATCGGATTTCCGGGGTGAAAGGTTTGTAAAACATCCCAAAGATTTGAAGGGAAATAATGATATTCTTTGCCTCACCCAACCCCGGATTATTCAGGAAATTCACCAAAAATACCTGGAAGCCGGAGCAGATCTGATTGAAACCAATACCTTCAACGCCAACGGTATCTCCCAGCTGGATTACCAGACGGAAGAATTCGTATATGAAATGAATTACACAGCTGCTCAGCTGGCCAGACAGGCGGTGGAAGATTACCCCAAAAAAACACCCCAAAATCCCAGATTTGTCGTCGGGGCTTTAGGACCTTCCAATCGAACAGCCTCTCTATCGCCGGATGTGAACCGACCGGGTTACCGGAATACTTCCTTCGACCAAATCGCAGAGGCCTATCTACCCCAAATAAAAGGACTGGTGGAGGGTGGGGTCGACTTATTGCTGGTGGAAACCGTTTTTGATACTCTGAACTGTAAGGCCGTCCTTTTTGCCATCGATGATTACTTTGAGCAAACAAACCGTCGTTTACCCGTTATGGTTTCCGGAACCATTGTTGATGCCAGTGGGCGAACCTTGTCTGGACAGACCTTGGAAGCTTTCTGGATTTCTGTCTCCCACATGGACCTGCTTTCAATCGGCTTAAATTGTGCTCTGGGTGCTAAGCAGATGAGACCCTTCTTGGTGGAACTTTCTGAATTGGCACCGATCTATGTCAGTGTTTATCCAAACGCCGGTTTACCGAATGAATTTGGTGAATACGAAGAAACGCCCGATATCACCGCAACTCTAATCTCTGAATTCGCTGAAAGTGGTTTTGTGAATATTGCCGGAGGGTGCTGCGGAACGACCCCGGAACACATACAGAAAATTAAGGAACGGCTCAACAATCAGAAACCCCGTGTACTACCAGAGCTGAAAAAGTATCCCCGTTTTAGTGGTCTGGAACCTTTAACTATCAGACCCGACTCCAATTTTATCAATGTGGGAGAAAGGTGTAATGTCACCGGTTCGGCCAAATTCGCCGAGTTGATAAAATCCCGGGATTATGAATCTGCCCTGGAAGTTGCTCGGGCACAGGTTGAAAACGGTGCACAAATTCTGGATATTAACATGGATGAAGGCCTGTTGGACTCCGAGAAAGCCATGGAGACTTTTCTCAACCTCATTTCGTCAGAGCCGGAGATTACAAAGGTGCCGGTCATGATCGATTCTTCAAAATGGTCGGTTATCGAAGCTGGTCTGAAATGTATCCAAGGGAAAAGCATCATTAATTCGATCAGCATGAAAGAAGGTGAAGACCCTTTTAAAGCACAGGCAAAATTGGCCCGTCGATATGGCGCAGCAGTCATCGTGATGGCTTTTGATGAAGAAGGACAGGCTGAGACCATTGAAAGAAAAGTCAATATTTGCAAGCGAGCCTATCGGATTCTGACCGAGGAAATTCATTTTCCCCCTGAAGATATTATCTTCGATCCTAATATTTTTGCCGTGGCAACAGGCATTGAAGAACATAATACCTATGCTGTTAATTTTATCGAAGCAACCCGCATTATCAAGTCTGAGTTACCGGGTGCGCTGATAAGTGGGGGGGTCAGTAATATCTCCTTCTCCTTTCGAGGAAATAATACCATTCGTGAAGCGATGCATTCCGCATTTTTATACCATGCCATAAAAGCCGGTATGGATATGGGGATTGTTAATGCGGGCCAGATCACGGTTTACCAGGATATTCCCAAGGATCTTTTAGAGCATGTGGAAGACGTCCTGTTGAATCAGCGTGATGACGCAACAGAAAGACTGCTACATTTTGCCCAATCCGTTAAACAGACAACGAAGGAGAAAAAGGAAGATCAGGCCTGGAGGAAAAGCAGTGTTGAAGAGCGGCTCAAGCATGCGCTGGTTCAGGGAATTGTCGAATTCATTGAAACAGACACTGAGGAAGCGCGCCAAAAGTATCATGATTCCTTGGATGTGATTGAGGGACCGCTAATGGAGGGTATGAATATTGTGGGTGACCTGTTTGGATCCGGAAAAATGTTCTTACCGCAGGTGGTAAAAAGTGCCCGGGTGATGAAAAAGGCGGTGGCCTATCTTACTCCATATCTGGAAAAAGAAAAAAATGCCCATGGACGAATACGGACAGCCGGCAAGGTCCTTCTGGCGGCGCACAATTACCGGCAGGCGACCCGTTTTCTTGGCAAGGCAGTGGAAATGCAGCCCGGTAATGCCATTGCCCTGGGCTACCTGGCAC
>Ga0209536_100016074_pt1 | contig 10654 bp, 7 predicted proteins | sample DeeMarSeWOR28_12_FD_187461 | JGI IMG/M metagenome (GOLD analysis project Ga0209536, IMG submission 187461) | Marine sediment microbial communities from White Oak River estuary, North Carolina - WOR-2-8_12 (SPAdes) (version 2) | ecosystem: Environmental > Aquatic > Marine > Intertidal zone >...
TTACATCTATTAGAGATATGGGTGGCAAAGACGGGATCGATCTTGGACTCAGACAGGCAATCAATTCCGGATTAATTCCGGGGCCCCGGATGCTGGCAAGCGGCAAGTTGATCTGTATGACCGGGGGGCATGGCTGGCAGGTGGGTCTGGAAGTCAATGGGGTGGACGCGGTTCGCAGGGCCGCGCGAGAGCAAATCAAAGCGGGTGTGGATATCGTCAAGCTCATGGCCACCGGCGGTGTCTTGACCCCGGCTGTGGAGCCGGGCAGCGAACAGCTCACTGAAGCGGAACTAAAAGCCGGCGTTGAAGAGGCGCATAAGGCCGGCCGGAAAACGGCAACCCATGCCATGGGAACCAAAGGAATACTCAATGCCCTGCGTGCCGGAATCGATAGTATCGAACACGGCGTCTATCTGGATGAAGAGGCGGTTGCCTTGATGATCGAAAGAGATGTCCCTCTAATCCCGACCCTCTCGGCCCTTTTTAACATCGCAAACAAAGGAATTGAGGCGGGCATTCCCGCCTTTGCAGTCGAAAAAACCCTGAAGGTCAAACCCTTTCATCTGGAAAGCATCCGTATGGCACGGGAGGCGGGAGTGAGCATTGCCATGGGAACCGATGCCGGAACCCCTTTTAACAGGCACGGAGACAACCTGGGTGAGCTTAAATTTCTGGTTGATTGCGGTTTCTCGCCCATGGAAGCGATTGAAGCCGGCACCCGCATTGCGGCCCGGGTTTTGGGGATGGAAAAGGAACTGGGTACCATTGAAGAAGGCAAACGCGCCGATCTGGTTCTGATCGAAGGTAATCCATTGGAAGACATCGAAATTTTGCTGAAGCGCGAGCTTATCCGACTTGTCATGAAAGGCGGAAAACAGGTAAGCGGTGAATTCTCTTAACCTTTATTGAAAGGAGGAAAGAATGAAGAACACCGGCTTGAGAATTAGAAACATTATTTTAATCCCCATGTTAATCGTCGCGCTGGGGCTGTGCGTCACCCCGAAAAATGCGCAGGCCGAGGTCAAAGAATTGATCATCGGGATCGGGATCGATGCCGACACCTTGCTCCCTTATGATCAAACAACGACCCTCATGCAAAACATGGCCGATCTGATTTACGACAGCTTTTTATACCAGGATCCGGAGGGCAAGCTCCATCCGCGCCTGGCCACGAGCTACGAAGTTTCACCGGATGGGTTGACGTACACCATTCATTTGCGCAAAGGCGTGAAGTTCTCCGACGGAAGCGATTTCAATGCCGATGCCGCCAAGGCCGGATGGGATAACGTCCTCAATCCCGAAACAAGGGTGCCGCTTCGTTTTGCGGTGGGCATGGTGAAAGAATGCGTAAAAATCGATGATTACACCATCCAGCTAAAGCTCAAATTCGCGTTTGCCCCACTGGCGCCTACCATCGCCATGTCGCTGATCTCGCCCATCAGTCCGGCGGCTCTCAAAAAGTACGGTGAGGATATTCGCCAACACCCGACGGGTGCCGGCCCTTACATATTAGACAAATGGGTTAAAGGCGACCGCATCGAAATGGTTCGCAACGAAAATTACTGGGGCAAAAAACCCACCGTTGCAAAAATCATATGGAAGATCGTTCCTGAAGCCGCTACCCGCGAAGCCATGCTGAGAGCCGGTCAGATCCACATCTGCTATAAACCGCTGCCCTCCAATGTGGCCGCTCTCAAGGCGGATCCAAATGTAACCGTGGAAATGCCGTTGGACACCCGAACGATCTTCATGGGATTAAACTACCAGAAAGGGGTCACCACCAACAAAAAAGTCCGCCAGGCCTTTAACTACGCCGTGGACAAAAAGGCCATCGTCAAAAAGATCCTGTTCGGCACCGCCGAACCCATGGACGGCCCGGTTTCCCCCAAAGTCTTCGGTTATCACAAAATGGCTCATCAGTATGATTATGATCCGGAAAAAGCCAAACAGCTCCTGAAAGAAGCCAACTTCGACTTTTCTAAAACGGTCAGCATGCGCACGCCTCAAGGCCGCTACCTTTTTGACCGCCAGGTTTCCGAAGCCATCCAGGCATATCTGCAGGCCATTGGCGTCAAGGCTGAGTTGCGGACCTATGACTGGCCGACCTATGTGGCCGGACTGCTGAAACCCCTCGAGGAGTCCGAACTGGAAGTCTTTCTGCTGGGATGGGGCCCGCTCATTCTGGATGCGGATATGGGCCTTTATGGTCAGTTTACCTGCGAGGTCAACCCCCCCAAAGGACTCGGTGCCGCCTTTTACTGCAACCCGGAATATGACAAGATCATGAAGGCCTCCCGCGAAGAGCAGGATCCACAGAAGAGATCGGCCTTGCTCAAACAGGCCTCGGAGATGGTCTGGGATGACGCACCCTGGATGTGGTTGCATGTTGAAAAATTTGTCATCGCCTATTCGAACAAGATCAAGGGCATGGTGGTCACCCCCACTGAAAAGTTTTATCCGCATTACATCACCATGCAATAAATTGACGTCACAACCGGAGCCGGGGTGTCCAGACACCCTGGCTCCTAATTTCTTATGATTTAGATCTTCAGGTAAGTTTTCAGATAACGGGCAGGTCGATGCACAACTATTTGATAAAACGTCTACTCTCAACGATTCCGGTTTTAATCGGCATTTCCCTGCTGCTCTTTTTTATGCTCCGCATGCTGCCCGGAGATCCGGCGCAAGTATTGGCCGGCCAGATGGCCACCCCACAGGAAATAGAAAACATCCGCCATCAACTGGGGCTCGACCGGCCCGTCTACGAACAATACGCCATCTATATGAGCCGTCTGGTGCGACTCGACCTGGGTCGCTCGGCCCGAACTCAGAACCCGGTAATCGATGAAATTTGGGCTCGTTTGCCGAACACCCTGTTGCTGGCCGTGGTGGCCATTACGCTCGCCTGCCTTTTCGGCATACCGGCCGGGATCCTTTCCGCTGTCAGGCCCTACAGCTGGATCGACTACCTGGTGACCATATCCGCGCTTTTCGGTATGTCCATGCCGGTCTTCTGGCTCGGACTGATGTTGGTGGTGTTGTTTGCGGTTATCCTGCAGTGGCTGCCGGCCGGCGGTACCGGAAGCTGGCAGCATGTTATCTTGCCTTCGGTTACCCTGGCTTCTTTTGTGGTTGCTTTTATTGCTCGTATGACCCGTTCGACCATGCTGGAAACCCTGTCTCAGGATTTTACCACCACCGCGCGTTCAAAAGGGCTCACCGAAACGGTGGTTATCTTGAAGCATGCCCTTAAAAACGCGCTCATCCCGATCATCACAGTGGTCGGTCTCCAATTCGGGTTTCTCCTGGGAGGCGCGGTTTTAACCGAAACCGTATTTGCCTGGCCGGGGCTGGGTCGTTTGCTTTATGATTCCATTTCAGCCAGGGACTACCCCATGATCCAGGGAACGATTCTTATCTTTGGGTTGCTTTATATTTTTGTCAATCTGGTGGTTGATCTTATCTATGCTTTCGTGGATCCGAGGATCCGCTATGACTGAGATCAAGGAAAATAATGTCTGTCAAACCGGAGAATGGGTAACTGAAAACCGCTTCAGGCGCAGCTGGGCCAAGCTCAAGCGCAATAAGGCGGCGCTGGTCGGCGGTGTTCTGATTCTGGTATATGTGTTGAGCGCTTTTTTTGCACCGGTTCTTTTCCCCGGCAATCCCTCAGCGCCCAATCTGATAAACTCTCTGGAGACTCCGACATTTAAGGATCCATTGGGTACCGACGAGTTGGGCCGCTCGATTCTGGGCCGCATCATTTACGGCTCGCGCATATCGCTCCTGATTGCCGTGGGGGTCGTCTCCGTCGGGATCATTCTGGGAATCCCTCTGGGGCTTGTTTCGGGCTACTACGGGGGCAAGATCGATTTCGGTATTCAACGGGTAACCGATACCATGCTGGCGTTTCCGGGTTTTCTACTGGCCCTGGCCCTGGTGGCCGTATTGGGAGTCGGGCTCAAAAATACCGTTATATCGATCGGCATCAGCATGGTGCCGATGTACATCCGTCTGGTACGGGGCTGTGTTCTTTCGGTAAGGGAAGAGGATTACGTTGAAGCCGCCCGGGCGGTCGGAACACGTGACGTCATCATTCTGTTCAGACACATCCTGCCCAATGTCATGGTTCCGATAACAGTCCAGACCAGCTTAAGTATGGGAATGGCCATCCTTTTTGCCGCCGGACTGGGTTTTTTGGGCATCGGGGTGCAGCCGCCCACCCCCGAATGGGGGACGATGCTCGGTTCGGCCCGGTCTTACCTGTTCCATGCACCACATGTGGCGACGTTTCCCGGCATTGCCATCTTTCTGGCAGTGCTCAGTTTCAACCTGTTAGGTGACGGCCTGCGTGATGCCCTGGACCCGAGATTCAAAATATGAGTGCACACACAAAACCGCTCCTGGAAATCAAGGACTTACACACCCGCTTTCACACCCTGGACGGTGCCGTAAAGGCGGTGGATGGGATCGATTTTGAAGTCTATCCGGGTGAAACATTAGGGCTTGTCGGTGAAAGCGGTTGTGGCAAGAGTGTAACCGCGCTTTCAATTTTACAGCTTTTGCCCTGCCCGCCGGCTGAAATCCAGGGCCGTATTTTTTTCGAAGGTAAAAATTTATTGGACCTGGGTAAAGAGGAAGTTCGCAAAATCAGGGGTAACGACATTTCGATGATCTTTCAGGAGCCCATGACGTCTTTAAACCCGGTTTTGAGGATCGGTGAACAGATATCGGAAGCCGCCAAAATTCACAAAGACATGACGCGCCGGGAGGCCTGGCGCTGGGCGGTAGAAATGCTGCGGATGGTGCAAATTCCGGGGCCGGGTTCGAGGTCAAGGCAATACCCGCATAAATTTTCCGGCGGCATGCGCCAGCGGGCCATGATTGCCATGGCGCTTTCCTGCAATCCTCGGCTCATCTTGGCAGACGAGCCCACCACCGCCCTGGATGTGACGATTCAGGCCCAGATTATGACCCTCTTGCAGGGCCTTAAAGACGATTTCAAGACCGCGATCGTGCTCATCACCCATGACCTCGGGGTCATTGCCGAGATGGCCAGCAGAGTCGTGGTGATGTATGCTGGCAAAGTGGTGGAAGAAGCACCCATAAAGGAGCTCTTTAAAGACCCCCGGCACCCGTATACTCAGGGGTTGCTGGGATCCATTCCGGTTATCGGGCGCAAGGAACGGACCGGACGCCGCCTTCAGGAAATTCCGGGCATTGTACCCGGTCCTCTGGAAACCCCTTTAGGCTGCCGATTCCATCCGCGTTGTCACAAAGTAATAAATCGATGCTGCGATCAGGAACCCCCGATGATCCAACTGGCTGAGCACAGGCGCGTCAGTTGCTGGCTGGAAGCGTAAAGAGTTTATGGGTTAGAAATGTCGCTTTTAGAAGTCAAGAATCTGAAGAAATATTTCCCCCTCAAAGGAGGGATTCTTTCCCGAACCACGGGACAGGTGCGGGCCGTCGACGACGTCAGTTTCGCCCTGGAACACGGCGAAACCCTGGGCCTGGTGGGCGAGAGCGGCTGCGGCAAGACAACCGTTGGCCGATCCATCCTGCGCCTTATCGAGCCTACGGCCGGACAGATAACCTTTAAAGATCAAAATTTGCTTGAGCTGGAACGGGAAGAGCTTAGAAAAATAAGAGCTTCACTCCAAATCATCTTCCAGGATCCCTTTTCGTCGCTGGATCCCCGCATGAATGTCGGCCAGATTATCGCCGAACCGCTTCGCAACCACCTTAAAATTTCCAGGACAGAAATCAGAGACCGGGTCGCTTATTTGATGGAAAGAGTCGGGCTGCATCCAGAACAGATGCGTCGTTACCCGCACGAGTTTTCTGGCGGCCAGCGCCAGCGGATCGGAATCGCCCGCGCCCTGGCCTTAAATCCATTAGCCATTATCTGCGATGAACCGGTTTCGGCCCTGGATGTATCCATCCAGGCCCAGGTCATCAATCTGCTGGCTCAGCTTCAGGAAGAGATGAACCTCTCCTACTTGTTTATTGCCCATGACCTCAGCGTTGTGGAACACATCAGCGATCGGGTTGCGGTCATGTACCTGGGGCGCATCGTCGAATTGGCCACAGACAAGGCGCTCTATCAAAATCCATTGCATCCTTACAGCCGGGCTTTACTCTCCGCTGTTCCCATTCCCGACCCTGAGATTCGAAGAAAGAAGATCGTGCTGCAAGGAGACGTGCCCAGCCCCATAAATCCGCCTTCAGGCTGTAGCTTTCATACACGTTGCCCCGAATGTAAAGCGGTCTGCTCCCGGCAAGAGCCCACCTTGCGGGATATGGGTGATGGGCACTGGGTTGCTTGCCACCGATAAAAGGTTGAGCCCTTTAGCCCGTTGCCGGTAAAAAATAAAATCGGAAATCTTTCCTTTTTTAACTGGCTCAGCGGAGCAACGGGCTCAACGGGCTCAACGGGCTCAACCGGCCAACCTTTTACATGGAGAAAACCATGGAAAATCAGGAAATCTGTTTTCTAACCGCCACAGAGTTAACCCGTCGCATCCGGGCAAAGGAATTATCTGCCACTGAGGTGATGGAAGCTCACCTGACACAGATTGAGCGGGTTAATCCGAAGGTAAATGCCATTGTTACGTTCCTGCCCGAACAGGCGCTGGAACAGGCGCGGGCCGCCGATAATTCGCTTGCAAAGGGTAAAGATGTTGGGCCCCTGCACGGTCTGCCGGTAGCACACAAAGATCTGACCCCAACGAAGGGGATCCGCACGACGCGGGGCTCTCTGGCTTTCAAGGACTTCATTCCGGAAGAAGATGGCTTGATTATTGAACGGCTAAAGAACGCCGGCGCCATCACTGTCGGCAAGACCAACACGCCTGAGTTCGGTGCCGGTTCTCAAACGTATAATGAGGTGTTCGGGGAAACGCTTAATCCTTACGACACTTCCAGGACTTGCGGCGGTAGCAGCGGCGGAGCAGCAGTGGCATTGGCCTGCGGAATGATACCCATCGCTGATGGAAGTGACATGGGGGGGTCTTTACGCAATCCCGCCAGCTTCTGCAATGTGGTGGGATTGCGACCCTCACCCGGCAGAGTGCCCACCTGGCCAAGCTTTGCGGGATGGTTTACGTTCGCGGTAGAGGGCCCGATGGCGCGCACCATACAGGATACCGCCCTGATGCTGAGTACGATTGCCGGACCCGACCCTCGCTCCCCCATCGCGATCAGCGAGCCCGGCAGTCTGTTTTCTCAACCACTGAAACGTAGTTTCAAAAGGGTGCGCGTTGCCTGGAGTCGTGATTTGGGGGGCCTGCCGGTAGATCCCCAAGTGACAGGCGTTATTGACGCACAACGGCCTGTGTTTGAGAGCCTGGGTTGCCGGATAGATGACGGTGAACCGGATTTTTCAGATGCAGATGAAATTTTCAAAGTCTGGCGCGCCTGGTATTTCGCGCTCGTTCTTTCCGAGCTGCTGGAGACCCAGCGGGACAAATTGAAAGACGCCGTGATCTGGAACATCGAAGAAGGTATGAAACTCAGCGGGCCACAGACAGGGGAAGCAGAACGCAAACGAACCGAGCTTTATCAGCGTGTTAGAAAATTCATGGAAACCCATGAGTTTCTGATCCTGCCTGTAAGCCAGGTGCCACCTTTTGATGTAGGACAACGCTATGTAAAAGAGATTAACGGCCAAAAAATGGAAACCTACATCGACTGGATGAAATCCTGCTATTATATCACCACAACCGGTTTTCCGGCGATCTCCGTACCCTGTGGCTTTACAAAGGACGGCCTGCCGGTGGGGGTCCAGATCGTGGGCCGGCACCAGGACGACCTGGGCGTATTGCAACTGGCTTATGCTTTTGAACAGGCCAGCGGGTTTTGGAAACAAAAGCCCCCGGTGGTTCTTTGAATGATATAACGGATCAATTCGAGGCAGATTTGTCCGGCAAGAGGTTTAGGCCAATTCCACTGCCGAAAATCAGCAAGGCTCCGGCGATCAGCTGCCAACTGAGCGGCTCACCCAGAAAAAGTACGCCAAAGGCGGCAACCAGTGGCACCTCGGCAGTCATCATAACGCTGACCTTCGGCGCGGGAATGCAGACTAAGGCCTGATTGATGGAAAGTTGCGCGACCATTGAAAAAACAGCCACCGCGGCAACGCCAAGCCAGCCGGCTGTTTGCTGCGGCATAATTGGAGCCGCTTGCATGAGCAGTGGTGCCAGACTGGCAATTGTGCCCGCCAAGCAAAGATAGAAAAACAGGGTGTAGATGTTGTTCTCTTTGCTCAATCGCCGCACCAGAAGAAGCGTAATTGCACACAAAATCGACGCTATAACAGCAAAGAGATGGCCCAGATTCAATGCTCCGGAAGCTTCAGACGGCCAAAGGATCAGGATGATGCCAATGAATGCACAGCCAATAAAAAGCCAGGCGATCTTGGCGGCGGGCTCGCCGGTAACCCAGGGCGAAAAAAAAGCGGTAAAGGCTGGATACAGGTAGAATATTATCAATGCGATAGAGAGAGGAATCCGCTGCAGGGATGCAACTAAAAGCAGAAATGCAACCGAACCGCACAGACCTCTTACCGTAAGCAGAAAGCGTTGTTTGCCCCAGAGGCTCAGCCCTAAAGCCCTGACGACAGGCGGGATCACCAACAGGCCTAGTCCGAACCGTCCCACACCGATATGCCAAACACTGACGTGGGCCGCGGCTAGCTTGGCTGATGCACTCATGCCCGCATAGAACAAAGGGGCCAGACATGCCCAGATAAGCCCACCTGATAGTAACCGCATCACGGTTAAAAGCACCTCTTTTTTACGTCATTTGATGTTGAGTCGGCAGTGTTCTCTTTTCCCGGTTGTGCCGCAAAACCGTCTCTCTCTTTTTATGCGTTTTTAATACCATATTTCAACCTCTAGCGGGGTTAAAGTTATTAATAATTCAACCGATATTTATATTTAGCAATTCCTTTGTACAAATCTTGCCGCTACCGTATATTGGGCTTCATGTCCGCCCTAAACGGATGAATCAAAGTCAACGTGATTTTACAGGTTAATGATTAATGATGAAAAAAACCACTGTTTTGCTAATGAGTTGTCTGTTGTTCTTAAATTTTGTCTATTCGGTTAACGCCCATGCGGAAGCCACCATCAGGGTCGGCGCGTTTCAGAACGAACCGCTGTTATTTAAAGATAAGAACGGCCAAATAAACGGCATATTTCCGGACATCCTCGCCCATATCGCCGAGAAAGAAGACTGGAATATTGAGTATGTCAATGGTTCTTGGTCTCAATGTCTGCAGAGTTTAGAATCTGCCGACATCGATATATTAGGAGCAATCGCGTATTCCCAGGAACGCAAAAAAGATTATGACTTTACTTATGAAAATGTGCTAACCAATTGGGGCCAAATTTATGTGAACAACCATTCCGGAATAGAATCGATCCTCGATTTAAAAGGCAAAAAAATTGCCGTCCTTCAAAATGACGTGTATTTTCTAAATCTCAGAAGTCTGGTTAAGCAGTTTGGCATAAATTGCAGATTTATAGAAGCTTTTGAATATGAAGATATATTAAAGCTTGTTGAGATCGGAAAATGCGACGCCGGTCTTGTCAATTACCTTTACGGACATCAGTTTGAAAGAGATTATGATATCAATAAAAGCTCAATCATTTTAAGCCCTCAAAAAATACACTTTGCAGTTCCAAAAGGGAAAAACAAAGCCATCATAAATGCTTTAGACCACCATCTGCGGGCCCTAAAAAATGATAGAGGATCTATTTACCACCAGTCTTTAAGTAAATGGATCGGTGCTGAGTCTAAACCGCCCAGTATCGCCTGGCTGCTGGGGATTAGCAGTGGTGCTTTATCGTTGCTCCTGATTGTTCTGTTTCTCAATCTGATTTTAAGGGCCAAGGTCAGAAAAAGAACCGGGGAGCTGAATATTAAAAATCAGGCGCTGCTTGACGAAATTGAACAGCGCAAAAAAGCAGAATATGCATTGCAGGAAAACGAAAAAGAATATCGAAGCGTTTTTGAGAATACAGGGACCGCAACGATCCTCGTTGAGGAGGATATGACCATTTCCAAGATAAACGCAAAAGCCATCGAGTTGGCCGGGTGTTCTGAAGGTGATATTGAAGGCAAGGTGAAAATTATCGATTTTATTGCCGAAGCGGATCGCGAGAGAATAATCCAGTATCATGACGGAAGAAGAAAGCAAGATGGTGAATATCCATCTGAATACACCTTTAATCTTGTAGACAAACACGGCAATACCAAAAATGTTTTTATACAGACCCGCATGATTCCGGGTACCAAAAGAAGTATTGCCTCCATGATTGATATTACCTCACGGGTTCAGGCTGAAAATGCACTCCGCCGGAGTGAAGAAAAATATCGCAGTATCCTGGAAAATATTGAAGAGGGTTATTTCGAACTGGATCTCGACGGTAACCTGATATTTTTCAATAACTCCCTGTGCAATGTTACCGGGCATTCCCGTGAAGAATTGCTGGGTGTCAACTATAGGCAGTATTCAAGTCAGGAGTCGGCGGAAAAAATGTTCGGCGTATTTAAGCAAATCACCCGAACCGGCAGACCGGTGGTCCTGGCGGATCTGGATATTAATTTGAAAGACGGCCGGGTCATCACCGTTGACCTGTCCGCGACG
>Ga0209536_100016075_pt1 | contig 10654 bp, 4 predicted proteins | sample DeeMarSeWOR28_12_FD_187461 | JGI IMG/M metagenome (GOLD analysis project Ga0209536, IMG submission 187461) | Marine sediment microbial communities from White Oak River estuary, North Carolina - WOR-2-8_12 (SPAdes) (version 2) | ecosystem: Environmental > Aquatic > Marine > Intertidal zone >...
GAAGGCCCGGTAGCGCTAGTTTGCGGTCGCAACCCTGCGGAGGTAGTCAACCCGGCTGATGGGTTCCCGTCCCATCCGTCCCGCTTCGATTTCAGCCCAGAAGTTCGCCAAGAACTCTCGCATCCCTTCTTCGGCAGTAAGCTGAGAGAACAGGGAACGCTCCTGATCCGTCGAGAGATACTGCGCGTAGCGGAACTCCTGCCTCAGTTCTTCGGCGCTCAGTCCGGCGAGCTCTCCGGCTTTCGCCGAGACCCGCGTTTCAAACGACGGCTGGACGTGAGGGTTGTGGATGTAGAAGATCTTGTCGCGTGTGGCCAGGAGGACGCTGTCGGCGTCATCGTACACATCCAGGCGGTACAAATATCGGCCGGATTCGATCGTCGCGATGTTCATGGTGCCCACCTCAACGACATTCGCGCTTGAGTACGTCTTTGGCCTGGACGTTTCCTTTTTCACACTGCCGTTGTCACCGACCACCGAGTGGACCACCCTGTAGGGGCGTCCCACGTCGGCGTTGTAGATTTCAGCGTAGCTGAACACCACGGGCAATCCCATGGCCCCGTATACCAGCCCGGGGTTGGGGATGACCTCCAGGGAATTCTTGTGGAACAGGCCCCCTGGCTGTTCTGACCGGGTAATATTGGAGCACAGTTCAAGGTCACTGATGCAGATCGAATCCGGGCTCCCTTTCAGGAGAACATCCAGCGTAATGCTGTCTCTCCGGCTCTGGTTGAGCGAATCCATGGCACGTGCGAACAGCACGTACGATCCGTGTGGGATCGCATACGGCATTGCCGACACCAGGGAATGGGACGGTTGCGTCTGTGCGGAATCCTCCAGTTTCACCGGAATCACGAAATGCTCGCTCAGGGTGCTCTCCCCCGTCGCTTTCTTCCTCAACTCGATGTCAAAACGGATGAACCCCTCTCGTGATCCGTCCGCCGCCTGTTCCAGAGTGACTAGTTGCGGATAGAACCCGTAGTACAGCTCCAGCAGGCACTGCGTTGAATCAAAGTTGAACCTCGCGTAGTCCAAGTTCATCACGAACTGGCCCACGGGAGCTTGCTGAGCGCCCGCAGAAGCGGCAAGCAGAAAAAGAAGTGTTGTCAGCAGTGTCTTTTTCATGATCTCCTCCACACTGAATATAGGACTTCATCCCTCCCTTTGCAAACGGGATACCTCAGTCGACGGGAACCAGATCCCGTCCGAACACATTCCGAATCCGCAGTGGCGAACGACCGGGGAGGTGTGCCTCGCGCTACAGGCTGCCCAGGAGGATGTTCGCGAACAGCCGGTACGCCCCGGGGTGGATGTTCGTGAATTGACTTGCGAGAGCAAGATTCACCATGACAAATTCCCCCTCCCCCCGCTCTATGACGGCAATGAGCGGCTCTTCCGATAACCCTCCGCGGGCGACGACACGAGCAGTGCGGTCCCCGATCTCTGCCGTCGCGTTCGACCGGGCAAACAGCCATCCCTGCCAGTCTTCTTCCGTCAGGAGATTCGGATCCCGTGCGATGCCATGGGTGGAGTCGATCACCACCGGTGCGAACGCGTCCAAGAGCATCGTCTCAGAGAGTCGGACGCCTGCAAGCAGCGGCCGTTCATTCCACGCCTGTGCGTCCTGAGCAAGAATAACCACCCGGCCCCCGCGACTGGCGAACCGGTCGAAGACATCAAAACGTCCACGGACCTCGGGATGCATCGTGAGGAGCCGTTCATCCAAGACCACAACGTCGACTTGCCCCAGTTCAGCATCGGCAAAATCGGGCCTCAGGATTTGGGTCGTCGCGCCGAGCCGCCGGAGGGTCTCCGCTGCCGGACTGCCCGGGAACGCCGGGACAAGAGCGATACGTCGCTGGCTGTCTGTCTCGACATCGAACTTCCGCGCTGCGAAGTAGGCCACCTCGTGACCCCCAAGGGAGAGCGGGATCCGGTAGTCCCCGTTCTCCAATAAAGGGCTCCACGTGAGTGCCAGTGTGTCGACAACGGCCGATTCCTTCCCCCTGAGCCGGATGGTGTCCAGTGGCGATTGCGCCAGGCTGTCCTGGACTCCGAACCAGTCCAGGAGGCCATCGTGCGAATGATTCGTCATCCGAACCATAACTCTTTCCCCCGGGGATGCACGGACGATGGGCGTGATTGGTTCAACAGTCAGCTTTGGGGCGAACAAGTGTCGCTCGATGATCTTCTTGAAGAAATTCTCTGCACGCGTGCTCCCCGTATGGAAGACAAAGAAGGGGAATGGCGTCCCGTACGATACCCTCCCACGCCCTCCGTAGCTGACGGGAAGATCCAGTTCCACACCCGCCGGGGAGATCAGCTGGTAGGAGTAGCCGAGTTCCAATTCCTGACGCTGTTCGGTTCCGCTTCCGGGGATCCAGCGGCGCCCCACATCGGGGAAGAAGATTTCTGTGGTCCCACCGGCGGGAACTCCTTTCACATTGTCGACGGTCAGAGAAGTAACCTGACGCTCCAGAAGGACGGAGTCCGCGAACTGGTATGAGACCTCAATTCCGAAGATGGTCGACCGGAGCTCTTCGAGTCCCTCCTTCCAGTGCAACAGAATCTTCCGCTCCCGATTTGAGAGTGTGCCGCGCTGGGCAATCAGGTAATCTACCGAGTCCATGATGGCCACGACCCAATGGAGTTCGTACCGCAACGGTGTCGCTCCGGAGGTCCCATCCCCGGTCTTCTTCCTGATGCTCAGAGTCAGCTTTTGCACCTCGTCGGCAACCCACGCGAGCCGCTCTGGAGGCGGTGCGGGGACACCGTCATCGGGGGCCTTCAAGGCCCTGCGACCAGGCGCGAGAAGAGCGTCATACGTCCGGGCTCTGTCCTTGGTCCAGAGGGGCAACTGGAGCCTCAGCGAGCTGTAGCATGAGGCTGCCGAAGCGGCCAATTCCTGCACAGCTTGGGATAGCGCGATGCTCCGTCCAGCCGAAAAGGAGACTCCCTTCCCGTTCCCGTCGTCGGCCATAGCGGAGGACACCTCCCATGCAGGGAGCGCACCGACACCTCTTGCTTGTCGGGTTGCACCTCGGAGAGCAGCCCTGAGGTCGTCCCTCAATGCGTCCCATCGCGGGCTCGCGACGGCGCGCGATTTGAGGTCCGCCGGAAGCAGAACGAGATCCGGCCTGGTATTCTGGATCATTTCAATGAGCAGTTTCCTGAGCGTATCGGCAGGCCACCACTCGCGCACGCCGGAGGTGTCGGAGGCCGATCCAAAATCGGGCATGTTGAGAAATAACTCGTACCCACCGAGGGCCTTCATCGCCTGATAGGCCTCCATCCTCCGACCGAATGCAATCTCGCCCGGGATCTGCAGACCGTCATCATTCGGGCCTGATTCCCCGTTGGTTACATAGAGAGTGACCAGGCGCGCCCCACGCTCGTGGCGCAGAGTGGCAAGAGCCTCAAAGTCCTCGAACCCAGGTTCGAGGGCCACTGTCAAAACGGTCAGCGTGCTCTCAAGCTCGCGGCTCCGCTGGAGCACCTCAGAAGGATCGTATCGATTCTGGGCGCCAAGGGTTGCCCACAGGCCCAGCGCAACGACAACCTGGATGAGGAACCGACCTCGGGCCGAGGTTCGCGTGTTTCTCCGGGGACGGCGGGCCAATCCGACACTGGCATTGATGTGATTGTGTGAAGACATAGGCGGTGTCACGTATGGGAGTACAGAAAAGAGGGGGCTGTCCCGTAGGATCGAGACAGCCCCCTGGACTTCTGACAGCAAGATGCAACCCGGACTAGAACCCGAGCTTCACGGAGATCACCTGATTGGCATCGAAGAAGTCGACGGACCGATAGGCATAGTCCACCGTCACTTCTAGGCCGGTGAAGTCGTAGCCGAGACCCACTCCGAACGTCGGACCGTAGATGTTCTCATCGCTCATCTGCGCCAGGGTGGCAAATCCGCCCCGAGCAAACAGTGTCAGCGATGATTCCATCGCATAGCCCACCTCTGCTCCGAACTTGAACTCGTCGTAGAAGAGGTTGTCGTTCGTATAGGAACCGCCGACTTCGAACAGGATATTGTCCGAGAACGTGCTTTCGTAGGTCAGACCGAGCTCGATCAAGGCCGGGAGCTCAGCGCTCGCCGCATCAGCCTTGTAGAGCTGTGGTCCCCGCCCGCCGGTCTGGGCTTGTGCCTGGAGATAGAGGCCGGATCCGTCATACTTCATTTCGGTTCCAACGTTCTTAATCGCCAAGCCAAGGTCCAAGCCTTGGACGCCCACGAGGTTCATATACTGAATACCGAAGTCAAACGCCACGGCGTTGGCGGACACGCGATCGATGGTCTCGTTCACGAGTTTCACCGTCACGCCGAAGGCAATCGATTCGGTGATGTCACGGGCATACGTCACGCCGACGGACACGAAGGTCGGGCTGAAGGAACGTCCGCCAAGACCCTCGGGATCTGTCTGCGAGGTAATCGGGATATCGCCGATGGCGAGGCTCTTGATGCTGAAGCCCAGCGTTCCGAAATCGCCGAAATCACCGGCGACAGCACCATAGATCATGCTCATATCAGCGATATAGGTCATGCTCGAGAACATCGCTTCAGCGGAGCCGGAGAGCTTGCCCACGCCGGCGGGATTCCAGTGAACGGCTTCCACGCCAGAAGTTGTGGCAATACTCGACCCGCCCATGGCGAGATCTCGCGCACCAGTGGGAATCAGGAGCCACGGGGCTGCCGTGGTCCCGGTTCTTTGATTCTGTGCCATCACGCTGCTGGACGCTAGCAACAACGCCAGCAAGCAGATCGACACGAGAAAGACAAACCTGGTATTCATATTACTTTCTCCTTGTTCGGTGTGTTTCGTGTCAAACCCTTTACGGCGCAGTTGGCTAGTAGAAATCAAGAATTTCCTGCTCCTGGATCACGGCAAGCTTCAGGATCTTCGTGACACCCAGTTCTGGCATGTCGACGTAGCAGATGTAGATGCCGCTGGAGACAGGGAAATTCCGTTCGTTGGTAAGATCCCACTGGAAGAACTGGGACGTGTTGTCCTTTTCCAGTGTCCGCACGAGATGTCCGGCCAGGTTAAAGACCCGGATCGTGGCCTTCGGAGGCAGATTGTTGAAGGTCACGAATTTCTCGAACCGGTTGGATTCCAACGCGTTCTGCGTGTAGTACGGGTTAGGGAACACACCGACCTTGTTCGCGCTCGCCTTGGCAAGGTCGGCTCCAGCGGACGGAGCGTAGTTTGCCGTGGGGATACTGAACACATCGGCTGTCGAGTTTGGCTTGGTCGTAAGAATCCTGAACGTCGTTCCGGATTCGGGCATCGGACTGTCCACGTTCGCTGGGAACGTCGGGTCGGAAACGCTTCCCCCGTTCCAGTTCACGATGACAAAGCGGCGCAACACATCCGTCTCAGCCGTGACCGCGGCGCTCAGATACTCGTGCGTCGTTCCGCCATTGGCTTGGACGTCTGTTACGATCGCATTGTAACCGGCCTGACCCGGGCTCTGGTCTGCCGGAAGGACCCAGTAGAACCAGTCGGTTTCAGGATCGTTGTCACCACCGGACACCGGATGGTCGATCGGAGCAAGGTTGAACAGGCCATCACCCTCGCTGTCGATCAGGTACGGGAACAGTCGGTAGTCGTCCGACGGATCGTTCGGCGTACCGATGCCGATGTTCCAGAGTTCAAACGGAACGCTGATGATTGTTCCGCCCGTTCCGGCACCGGTCACGAACGCGTTCGGCTCGTATCCGACACCGCCTGCGGCAGTGAAGCGGATCTCGAAGTCATACGGAATAATGAGAGGCCATCGGGCACCGCTCTGAGTCGTGCGGACCTTGAAGTAGTCAAAGGTGCCGTCGTTGGCAGACGTATACCCCGTATGTATGCCCCACGTGCTTCCGTCTGTCTGCTGCGCGGACGTCGGCCGGTCTGCTCCGTTCAGGAACGGGAATCCGTTCGAGTTGAACGCGAAGCAACCGATCTCCGGAGGATCAAGGGCTCCGGCTCCGTTTGAGACAACCTGGAAACTCAGGAAGTCATTGGGCGGGCCCAGAACCTTCACGACGATACCATCCGTCACGGGATAGTTATCGTCCCCTGACTGATTTTCCATGTTGGAAAGCACAGTGGTGCTCGTCGTGGCGTTGACCAGATTCCACGTGCCATCAGCATTGAACGTGACGTCGTAGTCGCTCCCGGAAATCGCGAGCGGATCCGCGACGAGCGGGACTACTGTTCCGTCACTGGCTCCGGCCGTCCGAATCACTACGAGCGTGTCCCCGGTGAGAGAGGTCAGGCTCTTGCCGAACGGAACCTTCGGCCGGGCGGTGACGATGGACGGGGCGGACTCCAGAGCAGCCGTATAGCCCGGGAGTTTCGCGACGGAGTAAGCCGTCACGGCGTAGTAGTACGGCGTGCCGTTATACAGCTTATCAACGTCGTTGACGTAGTCCTTCTTCAGGCTGACAAACCGGGCCACGCCGGCATCCGAGCCGAACTGGACCGGTTTCAGAACGAACTGTCCGATCACAGGGTCGAACACTTCGTCTGTCACGGTTTTGAGGCCGTTGACCAGGTCAAACGTGCCGATGCGTACAGCATCTGCAAGCGTCGAACCTGAGGTCGGGAACTGGTACAGGTTGTATCCCTCAAACTCATACTGTCCGGGCATTACAACCCTTTCCTCAGTATCTCCGATGGTCCCGAGATCCCAGCTCCAGTCGAGCAGCACTTCGCCGTCGAGTTCGCTGACACGGACCAGCGGGTTCTTCGGCGGCTTGGCGACCTGGAACACGAGGTCAAAGGTTTCCTGCACGGCTTTGTCATAGGCTTTCATGACTGCCACGCTGGAAAGACGATCCCCACCGATACCAACCACGAAGCCAACATAGATATCAACGGAGTCGTCCGGGGCCATCTGGAACGGACCGGTGTTCAACAGGATCCGGCGATCACCAGGAGCAAACGAATAGGTAGTGCCGAGACCGTCATTGAATCCGGTGCCAGCAACCGGATCACCCGAAAACGGAAACTTGGTGATAGGTTCCCCAGGTGGATGGTAGTAAGCCTCGTCAGCCGTCGTGATCGATCCCGTCGGGGCGAAGCCTCTGAGCATCTTCCACCATCGGCCTGCACCCTGGTCGTAATCGTTGAACGGCGGATCTGAATACGGGCTTCCTGCCGAGAAGTAGGCGAACGAGCTCATGCCCTGGTTCGTCTTGTCATAGACGCGCTGGAAATTGTACACGCCAGAGTCGCCTGGGGCATCAACCAGCGCACCGCCCAAGAAGTCATACCCGGAGGCGGGGGGCGGGAGGTTGAAGTTCGCATAGTTGTTGTCGGACGCGTTGCCGTTGTAGGCATAGCCCAGGGACAGAAGGCTGTCGCTGCCGACCAAGTCGTCGCCAGCGTTCCCCAGGTCAATGTCTGACCATTGGCAGAGGTACATGTTGTCCAAATAGAAGGACCCCAGGGTTCCACCTCCGATATCCACGCCGCCTTTGTTGATCAGGCGATAGCGGACGAAGTAGACGTTCCCCAAGGCATCCGTGCGTTTGTAGGCAAACACGGTCTTCTGGACCTCGAGACCCATCGGTCCCGCGCCCTCAAAGTTACGGACACGGGCATCCCTCAACCCGTTATAGACGGTATAGATGACCTGGTCGGCCGGAGTGTTTGGATCTGCTCCCGCCACGCCCGGTTCATCATATCCGCCTGCAATCAGGCTGTCCACGGTGAAGACGCCCTCAACAAACGCCGGAGGCGGGTCATAGACGCCGTTCCCGTTTCTGTCGATATACGGGGCACCGTATTGCACCGGCCACTCTACCCAATCCAGTGCATACTGGTCCAGGATCGCCTGTTCCTCAGCGGCAGTCACAGGATCCTTTTCGTAGTAGATTCTGGCATCTTCATTGACTTCCGCACTTGTCATGGCCAAGTAATCACGACGGATGCGATAGATGCGGGCAGCCGGATCGTTCTTGTCGACCGGTACAGCGCTCGCACCGCTGCCGATCACCCACCCCTCGTCCATTCCATGGTTCGAGAGATAGGTGCCGCCGTTGATACGCACGAATTGATTCGTTACTGCGGTCCCACCGCTGGTGGGAAACCCGCCGGTGTACAATTGCGCACCGAAGACGACGTTGTCCTCATAAACGCAGTGTCCGGTGAACTTCGGATAGAATACACCATCGACGCCGGTCGGCGAGTGGTTGCCTTCACCGTCGGACCGGTGCCATGACCAGATATTGTTGATAGTCATAACCGCCCAGCGGGGGCTACCCGCGCCTTTATCCAGCGAGGCAGCACCCTGCTTCGTTTTATCAGGTCCCTCCGCGGCTGGGGCGAATGACCAAAGCGCGAGCGCAAGGATCATCACCGTCCCCAGGAGGCGGTACCATGCTAGATTTCTCATACGTTAAACTCCTTGACTGTGTAGTGAGTACACTTCGCCTGAAGGTCGGCCGGCACCGGGTTGTCCCGGTCCGGCATCCCTCGTCGCGCTAGTATTCAAGCTTCAAGCCGACACGGATCTCCCTGGGGGCTCCGTAGACATCACCCTGTGCACCGATAATGGAGTACCGGTTCTGCAGGTTGACGGCACGATAGAAGTCCTCGTAGTACGGGATTTCCTTGTACGCGGTTGCGAACGGGCTCTTCAGCCATCCGTCATCCTGCGCCGACCCGGTGGTCGGGAACAGGTCGATGACCTGCTTGGTGTCGAGCAGGTTCAGCACGTTGACGTAGAGCTCGAGGTTGAAGTCTCCGATGTAGAAGACCTTGTTCCAGTTCAGGTCGATGTTAAAGACCCATGGGGTCGTTGACGCTGAGACTGGCTCAACCGGGTTGCTCGTGCGGGCGTCAAGCAGCTGACGGACGCCGATGTTCCACGGGTTCGCCTGGCCGAGGTTCTGCGGCTCACGCAGCTTCGTGTAGTTGTGTCCGCTGTTGAAGACGAAAACCAGGTTCAATCCCATTCCTTCGAGGATTGGACCACTGTCGCCCTTGGCAAAGCGGTAGTCAAGGATCGCACTGCCACGATGCGTCTGGTTGAAGGGCATGCGAACGATGGATTCCGGCGTGCGGGCAGTCGTCTCGTCGGTCACCGCGACGTATCCGGAGGTGGCCGTGGACCCCGTTCCCTTGGCATCGGACAAGGTGTAGTTCAGCCGTGCCGAGAGACGGTTCGTGCGCCGCAGATCGAGGGTCATCTCGAAGCCCTTGATCGTACCGAAGTCAACGTTCTGGTAGCTCGTGAACAGACGCTGACCCTGGCTGTTGTAGTACGGACGGACCTGGATCTGCTGGCGGGTATCACGATAGAACCCGGTCAGCGTGAAGGCCAGATTGTCCGTCAGAATCTGGCGGATACCGGCTTCAAACAGGGTCGTTCGCTCGGGCAGCACCTGGAACGCAGCGCCAGCACCAAAGCTGTAGGGGCTTCGATCCGGCGGAGCGACTCGCTGGCTGAACCCGTAGCTGCTCTGGTAGAACGTGGTCAGAGCTGGCATCTGTGCGAATTTGCCGTACTGGGCATAAAACACAGTCATGTCAGAAACCGGGAACGAGAAGCTGACACGGGGCAGCACATAGCTGATCGGGTCGCTTTCCACGATCTTGGTTTCGTCCAAAATGCCCAGGTTGTAGTCGTACTCGATATCCGTGTAGTCGAGTTCGCCGGTCACCGGGTTCGGCTTGGATTGCGCAGCCTTGAATTTGGGATCGTAGAACTCGTAGCGGACACCGAGGTTCAGAATCAGGTCCTTATACTCATACTTCGTCTGGACATAGGCCGCAGCCGTCAGCGGCTCATACGGAGCATCGAGCGTTGCACTGCTGCCGTTGAGCGTGTAGCCGTCTGTCTCTTGCCCAAGGTAGTCGTAACCCCAGGTGACGATGTTTCCCTGGTCGATATAGCGGACCCTCTTTTCATATTCCGAACCGAACGTTGGAGCATCCGAAAAGTCACCGTCCCGGTTGGGGTCGATGTAGGTCAGGAGGTTTCGGATGTTGTTGAAGTTGTACAGTCGGCTCGTCCATGAATCCAGAGAACCCCCTGCCTTGACTTCCCAGTTCGAAGTGACCTGCGAGGTCAGATCGAGCGTGAGCCCAAGACCGGTCTGCTTGTTCTTTGCGTAGGTATTGTTCGGAGCCTCGGGATGCGTGAACACGAAATTGAAGATCGTGCTCTGGTTGAAGGGGCCCGTGTAGCGACCTCGCCATTCAGAGGTATTGAATCCCCGAGCCGCTGCTGCTGCGCTGTCGGGGATTTCAAGGAAATCATCAAAGTTCTCATGGCCGAAGTTCGCATCGTAGGTCTCGGCAAACCGATACTGATACGACACGCCGATCTCATAGAACGTGGTATTGCTGAGAACGTGTGTCAACCGACCCGCGACCATGTAGTTGGTCGTTTCGTTTGTCGTATTCCGGTCCTCAGGACGGTAGTAGGCCGTCAGAGCACCTGGCCAGTTGCCGCCGTTCATGTTCGTCGTATACCCGTAGGTTCCCAGCACACGGAACTTGAGCGGAATGTTGGCCAATGCATCGAGATCAAACAGCACGTTGCCGTTGAAGGAATTGGCGTCAGTCCAGTTCTTACCGACGAAGTTCCGTTTGATGTCGACGATACCGTTCTGCGTGGTGTCAGTGGCAACCAGCAGACGTCCGCGCGT
>Ga0209536_100016076_pt1 | contig 10654 bp, 4 predicted proteins | sample DeeMarSeWOR28_12_FD_187461 | JGI IMG/M metagenome (GOLD analysis project Ga0209536, IMG submission 187461) | Marine sediment microbial communities from White Oak River estuary, North Carolina - WOR-2-8_12 (SPAdes) (version 2) | ecosystem: Environmental > Aquatic > Marine > Intertidal zone >...
AACCCGAAACGGAATGAAACTCTTCACCAACATTCTCTCCGGATCGGCATAGCCTCTCGGGATCACACGGCCTGAGGCCGTGGATTTAAACGGAATTAAGGGAAAGCCTAATGGAAGTATCGGGTGCTTTTATCAATAGGGTGTCTCTCTGCGCTGTAGATGTATTCAAAATCCCTAAACAGGCCCCTCGAATATCGTGGTTGCTCTTAAATTAAATACGTCGTTTTCCCCATCACCGGATCCATAAAACATTTAATTTTTCTGTTAATATGGATACTTATGGAACAGTCACACTTCCTGAAGGACCTCGTCATTGTCTACGGGCTGGGTGCTTTTGTGGTCTTTTTCTTTCAGAAGCTGCGCCAGTCCAATATCGTAGGATTTCTCGTTACGGGAATCCTTGTCGGCCCATTCGGCTTCAGCCTGGTGGGCGATACCGAAAGTGTGCATATCCTCGCCGAAATCGGCGTCATGCTGCTGCTCTTCTCCCTCGGACTTGAATTTTCCTTCAAGAAGCTGATGCAGATCCGCAATGTCGTTTTCGGAACGGGATCGGTGCAGGTCGCAGCCACCGTTCTGGCCGTGGTTGGAATTGCCACATTATCAGGCCTGTCGGTCCGGACGGCGATCTTTTTCGGGTTTTTGGCTGCTTTGAGCAGCACAGCCATCGTAGTTAAAATGCTTTTCGACCGCGGCGAGACCGATGCCGTTCACGGTAAAGTCGCTCTAGGCGTGCTGATCTTCCAGGATCTCTGTGTCGTTCCAATGATTGTCATGGTGCCGCTTTTGGCCACACCGGGGCCCATTTGGCTGCCACTTGGCGTCGCCCTCGGCAAAGCCGCCCTTGTAATCGCAGTGGTTGTCCTGCTGGCCCGTTATGCTTTCCCATGGTTTCTGGACCATATCGTGGGAACCAGGAGCAAGGAACTTTTCATCATTGCCGCTTTGTGGATCCTGCTGGGAATGTCCTGGGCGCTCTCTCTTTTCGGCTTCTCGCTTGCCCTGGGCGCTTTTCTTGCCGGCTTGACCGTGTCCGAATCTGAATACAGCCATCAGATATTCGCCGACATTCGTCCCTTCCGTGACGGATTGAACAGCCTGTTCTTCATATCGATGGGGATGCTTGTCGATATCCGCTTTATTCTTGAAAACGCAGGCTTCGTGTTCCTGCTGATCCTGGGTGTCGCGACAGGAAAAATGATTCTGACCACACTGTCGGTGACCGCCACACGATTGCCGCTACAAGTAGGAATACTGGTAGGCATGTCCATGGCCCAGATAGGCGAATTCTCCTTCATCCTCCTGGAGACCGGCATGAAAAATGGGTTGGTGGAATCCGCCTGGTACCAGAGAATAATCTCCGCATCGGTCGTCACGATGATCCTGACGCCTCTTCTTTCATGGATCTCCCGTGCCGTAATGGCAAACAGCCGGTTGTATGGACTGATAAAAAAATTCGGCACCCGGGCTCATACCATCGAACTGAACACCCGTTCCGAAGTAACCCAGGATCATGTCATCATCTGCGGATTCGGCGTCACGGGTCAGAATGTCGCCCAAATTCTGAAAGCCAATCGAATCCCGTATTTGATACTCGAACTGAATGCTCGAACGATGCGGGAACACAAGCGGAAGGGACAACCGATTTTCTTCGGGGATTGCACCGACTCCGGTATCCTCCTGCATGCGGGCATTGTTCATGCAAGAGTCATTCTAATTGCGCTCTCCGATCCGGTCGCCACAAGGGCGGCCGTGAAAACCGCAAGATCCCTGAATTTGGAAATAGTCATCCTGGCACGCAACAAATACCTGGCGGAAATCGACGAGCTCTGTAACCTGGGGGCAACGGAAGTAATTTCCGAAGAATTCGAGTCCTCGATCGAGCTTCTGGCCCGGATCCTGAGGGTATATCATCTGCCGAGGCAGCTTGTCGCACAGGAGATCAAAAGCATCCGTGACCAAAGGTATCGGATTTTTCGGCACCTGGATGCAACCATTCCCAGATTGCGCTTGAGCACTCATCTGGATGTCTATACCGAAACGCATCCGATCGATGCCCAGTCCCCTCTATGCGGTCTTACGATTTCAGAATCCGGCCTGCGCCAGAAAACCGGGGCCCTCATACTCGGAATCATCCGGGAAAAAGATACCCTCAACAATCCGCATCCGTCCGTCACACTCGAAGCCGGGAACCTGGTCATTATGAGCGGGACGAAAGATCAACTCAAAAAGGCCATAGACCTGCTGACCGGGAAAGAGGTTTAACCCATATTTCTCACGGATCCGGAAAAGTAAAGAAAAAGAGAATTCATAGATTCGGATTGTAAGTCAGAACACTGGGCGAGGATCCCTAGATCTCCTGTGCAAAAAAATTTTTCTATTGACATACCTCGGTACCTTTAATTAGCATCGCAGCAACTATAAGAATAAAAGATAAATAAAGCTGATCGACTACGCTTCAGGTAAAGTGATGGAATCCGATCAAACGCAATCACAATTTTCAAAAAGTTTTATTGGGTGAGGAGATAAAAAGCTCATCCCAATTTTTTGAAATCAATAGCTAGGGATTTAAGTTTGGCTTTCACAAATAAGGGAGGAGGAGTCAGGTCATGAGGAAAGCTCTTGCCTTAACAACGTTACTGTTGTGTTTTATCCTATCCACTAATGTATTTTCGCAAACAAATGCTTCATTAAGCGGAACGGTTACCGATACTCTGGATGCCGTACTTCCCGGCGTTACGGTCACGGTAACCAATAGCGATACCGGCGTTGTGACGACCGCCCTGTCGAACAATGCCGGTACCTACAGTTTTCCAAGCTTGATGGCGGGTACCTATACGGTGACTGCCGAGCTGGAGGACTTTCAAAAGCAGATATTTACGGATGTCGAACTCCAGGCTTCCGGGCAGCGCCGTTTGAATTTCACTCTTGAAGTCGCTGCCATCGCCACTCAGGTGGAGGTTACATCTTCGGCAAAAGAAATAGTGCTGGAATCGAGTTCCTCCGTTGGTGACGTGCTGAGCGAAGAGACCATGGAGGAACTGCCTCAGGTCAATCGAAATGCTCTCGATCTGGTCAAGGTCATGTCGGGTGTGGTTCTGACCGATAACACCATATTCAACGCCAATGAATCCAGTTTTGCCGGTGTCGGCGCCAACGGCATCAACATCCAGCGGGACGGAGTAACCGTGAATGACGTGCGTTGGCCGACCGGCCTCAATGCCGCCACTCGCGTCAATCCGGATCTTGTAGGGGAGTTCCGCATGATTCTGGCTCCTGTCGATGCCGAAGCCGGGCGAGGCAACGCGCAGCTGCAGATTACGACCAAATCGGGTACGAACAAATACCACGGATCCCTGGTCTGGAATGCCCAGAACACGGCGATCGATCCGAACACCTGGGAGCAGAACCGCGTAGGAGCCGCCCCTCCATGGAGAAACCAGCACCAGTACACGATCAGCGTCGGCGGACCGATCGTCAAAAACAAGACCTTTTTCTTTGCCATGTATGACGGCCAGGTCGCCAAGATGCGTTCGGATATGAACCTGCAGACGCTGACGCCCTGCGCCCAGAGAGGCGTCTTCCGTTTCTATGATAACTGGAACAACGGCAATGCGCTGCAACTTCTCGAGAAAGGCTCTACTCCGCGGTATGCCTCGGTGAATTTTGCAGGAGATCCGATCCCGCCACCCGCATTGAGAGCTACCATGGTTGATCAAAATGGTGACCCTATTCTGGATCCTTTGGATCCTAATTATGTTGAACCGTATGAACCGCATAACGGCATTATGCGGTATGCGAGCGTCTGGGGCCCCATCACCAATCTTGATACGCTGGATTCGGACTGTTCGAACCTGGAGATTGCCGGCGTACCGTTCAGCGAGTCCCCGGACTGGGTCAACCCCGATCCATGGGATACCAATCGTCCTGTAAGAGACCCCAGTGGGTTTATCGATTACTTCATAGGCACCCTCTACCCGACAAACAACTACGAAAAAGGCGACGGCCTGAATACGGCGGGCTATAAGTATGCGCGAACATTGAAGGGCGCCGACAACCGATTCGGTATCGGTGAAGATACCTACCGGAAACAGTTCAACGTGCGTATCGATCACATCTTAACCGATGCCCACCGGCTTAGCGGATCCTGGAGCTATGAAAGAGACGACGCGGACAACAACTTCTTCCAGACGCCGGATGGTTTTGGAGGGCATACTTTCAGGAAACCTATGGTCCTTACGGCGAACCTGATTTCCACATTAAGGCCGAATTTGCTGAACGAATTCCGTTTCGGAAATTCCCGTACGGGAACCAACAGCTCCGCAGCCTACAACAACCCGATCGATAATGCGGGCGAGAAGGTTCGGGAAATCTACCGTTCGCTCGGCATGGTGACTGCAGACGGCCAGGAGGTTGTCGTGGGACCGGGTATGGGAGCATTCACCTGGGCCGCGGATTCTCAAAACGGCAACTTTTACGGCGGCCGGGGGAACCTGGCTGCTGCCATATCGGATACAAGCCCGAGGTGGACGCTGGGAGATACCCTGACCTGGTCGCGTGGTTCGCACTCCATGCGATTCGGCGTGGAGTTCCGGCGCCAGTCGTCCGAGGTGCATGAGCAGTGGACCGGGAACTTCTGGGTCGGCCACAACCCCTGGCCCTACATCCACGGCGGGGAAGGATCCGTTGCCACACCGAACACGTTCAGCCATGTGGTTGGAAATCTCGCGGGCGCCGGCGGCAACACCGGAAATCAGCGTGCGCTGAGAGACCTGCTGGTTTTCCAGACCGGGTCCGGGGACAGAATCCACCAGTGGCGATACGTAAACAATATCACCGATACCGATTTTAACGATCCCGTAGCCGAGTCGGCCATGGTGCGCGATACCATTCAGAAAGAGTTTTCTCTGTTCTTCAAAGACGACTGGAAGGTTACGAGCAATCTCACCCTGAACCTTGGTTTGCGCTACGACTACTTCGGCGTACCGCACCTCAGGAACGGGATGACCACCGGCTTGTTTACAAATCAAACAGTTGGCGGGAATGCGCTATTCGGACCCACTATCGGTTTCGAGAATTGGTTTGTGTCGGGTGCCACGGCCGATCCGACCGCATTGGTAGCATTACAATCGATCGGGCCCGGCGGGCTGAATCAGGACCTGCAGCTCTATTCCGCGGACACAAACAATATCGGTCCCGCTATAGGATTTGCCTACCAGTTGCCCTGGTTCGGCAAAGGCAAAACCACTTTTCGCGGCGGCTACCAGATCAGCTACATCGGAATGGTCGGAAACTTCGCTACATTTGAAAGCGCGGCCGGCCGGGCGCCCGGATTGAGCTATCTCAATACATATCGAGGGGTTCCGGCTGGAAGTACCTATCTCGGGTTCAAGGACCTGGGCAGTTTCAACGGGATTCCTTTGCCTGAAGACGTGACGCCCGGATTCGCCGTATTCACGCTTTACGACCGCCAGCAGAATATTGCGTCCTTTGCGTCTGATTACAAGCACCCGTACGTCCAGAACATCACGGTTGCGTTGACGCGCCAAATGACCTCGAATCTGACGGTGGACCTGCGTTATATCGGAACTCTGACGCGCAAGAATTTCAGCTCCCTGAATCTCAACATGCCCAACTTTTTGACCAACGGACTGCTGCAAGCCTTCAACGAAGTACGAAAAGGCGAAAACCCGCAGCTGCTGGATGATCTGATGGCCGGATTGGTACTTGGCGGAGGGGTCTCGACGCCTATCGGCGGAGGCATTACTGCTGGCGAGGCGTTGAGGGCTTCCGCAGGTCGTGCCTCCACACTGCCGGCGTTTGCCCCCGGCTGGTTTCAAAGCTTCAACACCATGCTCGCAAACGGGGACTACGACGGGCTGGCCAATGCGCTCAATGTCCTGGCTCTGCCGGGAGGCCAGCCGGGAGAATACATTGAAATAAATGGCTTCCCCGTGAACTTCATTAAAGCCAGTCCGCAGTTCAACGACGCAACCCTGTATACCAATCAGGGCCATTCCAACTACCATTCGTTCCAGGCGCAGGTAACGCTGCGGCCGACATATGGAGTGAATGTTCAGTCGACCTATACCTGGTCCAGAAACCTGGGTATATCTCCCAGCGGCACCGTAACCGATCCTACCGATATCTGGAAGGATTACACGCTGCTTCCGGCCCATCGTGCGCACAACTGGGTGACCTACGGCGGCTTCGAACTGCCTTTAGGCCCGGGGAAACAGTTCGGCACTGACGCGACCGGAGTTCTGGCGCGGGTAATGGAAGGATGGCAGGCATCCTGGATCACCAACGTTACCAGCGGCGGTCCTTTGAGCATTACCGCCGGCAATATGCTATACGCAAACGGTGTGCCGGATGTGGTCAACGAAGGCTTCGACTTCAATGCCGTCGACGTTTACTGGCCGGAGGGAGAGGACGCCGGCAACTATTTCGGCAATCGCTATGTGATTGCCTCCTCCCCAAACGAAGAATATTCCCTAGGGAGTGATCCGGTCTGCCATACCCAGAGTATTGTTCATTCGAGCATTGCAAACCGCTGCACGCTCAATGCGGTCATGGATACCGAGTCCGGAAATGTCGTTTTACGGCATCCACTGCCCGGCCTTCAGGGCAACTTCGGCCAGAACCGGCTGACAGCCATCACCCGGTGGAGCGTGGATATGGCTCTGTCCAAGTCGGTGCAGTTGACCGAGGGCAAGACTTTCAGAGTCCGTGTGGATGCAAGCAATATCTTCAACCATCCATTCCCCTCCGGCGCCCTGGGTTTCACGGGCACAAGGATCGTCTTCCCGACCAATCCTTCCACCGCCATCACCGGTGGCACATTCGGCGCCTTCCCTTACAAGGTGGGCGGCCGGACTTTCCAATTCATGGCTCGTTTCGACTTCTAATTGCGGATAAAGGGACACCGGCAACCGCCGGTGTCCCTGACGCACTTTTTAACAGCATTATTATTCCAAGCCAATTATTTCCCCTATTAAAGGCGATGCAATGTCCCTACAATGAGCCTCTATCATTTCGTTAAATATATCAAATGCTTAGCTTTTTTTTGACGCAGAGGGAATTGGTTCTGTGCTCAGAGTGAGGTTTGGCTGCAGTCGGATGCTTTTGCAGGATCCCATGAATCTTCCTCAAGGAGCCTGATCGTGGCCGAAAGATTAACGAAAGGGTTGCTTTATACCTACGGAATTCCGGATTTGTGTTTCAGCATGATGATAAATATGGAAGTGTTTTTCTTTATGGAATTCCTCACGGACCGCGCGCATTTCTCATTGGTCATTGTCGGCCAGATTCTGGTAATCACCAGCATCATCGACATTTTCTGCGCCCTTGCAGGCGGCGTTATACTTCAAAATGTGAATTTGAAGTTTGGAGGAAAGTACCGGTCGTGGTTTTTAATCGGGCCTCCCGCAGTTGCTCCCCTGTTCATTTTACAGTTCACGAAAATAGGGAATGATTTAATAGCAGCTCTAATAATCATGTTTGGCTTTGTAACAAGTCATCTGCTGTTTAATGTCGTATTTGCGGCCAGTGGTTCGATGGTGAGTCGGTTGAGCCAATTCCCTGAAGAAAGAACCGTATTGTCTACAAGCCGGGCGCAGGGCATGTCTGCAGCAGGTTTGATTTTTTCCGCCACTGCGATGCCTATGATCGGATTTTTTAGCGCGTATACCGACAAAACGTCAGGTTATACAATCACTGTAGGGGCTTATGCGCTAATGATGATCCTGGGCTACTGGTATCTTTTTAAAATGACGACCGGCAAGGATCCCTATGATGAGTCGGGGATAAATCCTTCTAAAAAGCAAGCCGGGCAATCCATAAAAGAAATTGTTGGGCTGGTATTTCAAAATCCTCCACTTATGTGTCTGATCTTTGTTCTAACTTTCGGCAGTACCAGTTTTTTTATTATCACAGGTATGGCTGTGTACTATTTTACCTATGTCGTAGGTAAGCCGGATCTTCTGTCTCTGTTTATTCTTGCGATCAGCTTCGCGCGACTAATAGGGACTTTTGCCGCCACACGGATCGGAGTCAGGATCGGCAAGCGGAATGCCTACTGGATATTCCTTTCCCTGGCCGCATTCGGAATAGCTACAGCTTGGTTTGCAACAGATATCCCTTTGATTTTCACATTGATTTTTTGCGTTTCTACAATGTTTGTCTCCGTTGCCGGTTCAATGAACACAGCGCTGTTTGCGGACACAGTGGTCTATGGAGAATGGAAAACCGGCCAAAATATCAGGGCATTCACAATGGCATTGATGAATTTTCCAATCAAGTTGGGTGTATTAATAAGAAGCAGTGTTCTGACTGTTTGTCTTATTGCTATAGGCTTTGTGGCTAACGAAACACCTACGCCAAGCGTGATTGAAGGTATCGGCACTATCATGTCGCTTGGGCCGGCAGCAGCCTATGCAATCGCGGCCTTAATCTTCTATTTCGGGTACAGAATAGAAGAAAAGGATGTCCTGCAAATGCAGGAGGAGATAGCTGCTGGAACAGTCAATAAGCCCATAGGCACTTAGTTAGTTTCTGTCGCGAAACTGCAGATTCTACAATTGTTTTGATCTTTTGGCGCCTTTTTTGGAGTGCGGCAGCTCTTGTCCGGCGGAGCTGAAAGCGAAGCCGGATGCTGCCGCCTTCTTTAAGTATTTCATTTAAATAAATTTAAGGCGCAAGCAAGCTTGCGTACTCCAAGGATGCTCGGTATTAAGAAATATGATAGCATGAATTTCGCGACAGAAACTAGTTAGCAAGTTTCTGTTTGATATCCGACAGATAGCCTCCAAATTAGAGACAATTTATGCCATCCATCTACATTATCCGAGGGAGTACTATCCGGTGCTCATTAATGCGAACCCTGCCTCTGCACGCTATATAAAAAATTTTGACTTTTTAGGATATGGGAATAGATGTAGCCCAGCTGAAAACAACTAGAAAGTATAGCCAACCGTAAATTTAACTACAGGGCTGCCTATGGTTCCTGCTTTCATTTCTCCCAACAACCCGTTGTCATGTTCAATACCAAACAGGATGTTTAATCTGTATGAACGAAGTGAGCAGGTTCTTTTATTTCTTTATTGTGACTACAATGGAGTAAAATGGACAGACTTTAAAGCGCTCTCGATGAAACTCAGATAGGATGTGGTATTGTTGGTTTCTATCTGAAAACATCCATGTTCTGCCTAAAAGGAGAAGACTCGTGATCAGATCCTTAGCGGCTGTAATGTTCGCTGTATTTGGAATCCTTGCCTTGCAGGCACTCCCGCAAGTGAAAAAGCTGCCGAAGCGTCCAGCAAGAGAGGCGGCGCCCAAAATCGAAAACTTCACCCCTGTTACGCAGCAAATGCTGCTGAATCCCAGTCCGGACGATTGGCTGATGTTCAGCCGGACTTACGACGCCCAGCGTTATAGCCCCCTTGATCAGATTAATCGCAAGAATGTGAACCGGCTCCGCCTGGTCTGGACGCGAGGATTGGCGGCAGGCGCCAGCGAAGGCATACCCATTGTCTACCAGGGTGTCATGTATACACTCGACTCAGCAAACGGCGTCCAGGCGCTGGATGCCACCGACGGGAAGCTGCTTTGGGAATACCGCCGCGACACAAATGCTCCGTCGGAAGACGATGTCTCAAGTCTTAACAATCTTGCCATTTATGAGGATTTCCTATTCTATTCCGCCCCGGACGGCTGCCTGGTAGCCCTGGGCGCCTCCACTGGCAAAATGCACTGGGAAACCCGGACCGGGCCGCTGCAGCACAGCTCGGGTCTGATGGTCGTAGAGGGTAAGGTAATAACCGGACGGGCGGGCAAAGGATTGCGGGCCGATTGCTATATTGCAGCCTACGATGCAAAAACGGGGAAAGAGGTATGGAAATTCAATGCCACCCCTGCGTCGGATGATCCGGGAGGGGACACCTGGGGAGATTTGCCGGAGGAGAGCAGAATAGCGTCAATCTGGGGGCTTCCCGGCACTTACGATCCCGACCACGGCTTACTCTACTGGGGGATTTCCAATCCAATGCCCAGCTCACGCCTCGAACGGCACGGGAAACCGGACGCTGTCGCAAATTCGGCGCCCTCTGAACTATACACTAATTCGACCGTCGCGCTGAAGGCTGATAATGGTGAACTCGTCTGGTATTACCAGCATTTACCCGGGGATGACTGGGGAGCCGATCACTCGTACGAGCGGATTCTGCTGAGCACCACATTGAAGCCTGAACGCAGATTCCTGCGTTGGATCAATCCGGACATTGCAGGGAATGAAGTCAAAGACGCCATCATTTCTGTGGGAGAGCCGGGAGGAATATGGGCTTTGGATCGCGTCACCGGCCAGTTTCTGTGGAGTACGCCATTCCCGCACCGGATCCCCGAATTTTACCTCTCCAAGATCGACGTGCGCACCGGCCGGACATATATCAATGAATACCAACTCCTGAACAAACCGGGCGCCCGTCACCTCGTCTGCTATTTCAATGCAAGAAGCCCCTGGCCACCTGCCTACAATCCCAAAACCAACTTCCTTTACATTCCCTACATCGACAGTTGCCTCGATATCACCGAAGGCGGTAGACGCCTCAGTGTCCCGATTCCGGGCTCGGAACAGGCGGGGGCAAACCGCAGCCTGAGG
>Ga0209536_100016077_pt1 | contig 10653 bp, 11 predicted proteins | sample DeeMarSeWOR28_12_FD_187461 | JGI IMG/M metagenome (GOLD analysis project Ga0209536, IMG submission 187461) | Marine sediment microbial communities from White Oak River estuary, North Carolina - WOR-2-8_12 (SPAdes) (version 2) | ecosystem: Environmental > Aquatic > Marine > Intertidal zone >...
CGCCTCGTTTATGGAGTCCTTCAACGTTTTAGAGCCAGATTCCACAGGGTGCACTTCCGCGCCCAAAAGCTTCATCCTGAAAACATTAAGCCGCTGCCGCCTCATGTCCTCAGACCCCATGTACACCTCAGCCTTCAAACCCAAAGCAGCACAAGCAATAGCTGTGGCAACCCCGTGCTGACCTGCACCTGTCTCGGCGATTACACGTTTCTTTCCCATCCGTTTAGCCAGCAGTGTTTGTCCAAGTGTATTGTTGATTTTGTGGGCGCCTCCATGGGCAAGGTCTTCCCGTTTCAAGTAGATTCTTGCCCCACCGACCCTTTTTGTCAGATTTTTCGCGTAGTAAAGTGGCGTGGGTCTTCCAGCGTACTCTGAAAGGTAATACTCCAGTTCCTTGTTGAAGTCTGGGTCTTGTTTAACCTGTGCATAAGCTTCTTCCAACTCGCCAATCGCCGCCATCAAAACCTCTGGAACAAAGCGACCTCCGTATCTACCAAATTTTCCGTCAATCGGATAGCTACCAAGTTTTTTCATGTTCTAACATCCTTAGCATTTTTAATGAACTCAACAATTTTTTGGTGACTCTTAATTCCCGGTTGCTGCTCAACGCCGCTGGACACGTCTACCGCATAGGGTTCAACAGTGCGCACCGCCTCAGCAACATTCTCAGGGTTCAGTCCTCCCGCCAGAATTAACGGTTTTGGCTGAATAACTTGCTTGACCTGTTTGCTCTTTTCCCAGTCGTGAACCACGCCTGTTCCACCATACCGCCCCTCGACGAAGGAGTCAAGAAGAACTGCATCAAACAGCTTTGCCGCTCTTGACATGGCATCAAGGTCGTTAGAGACCTGCACGTTGACAGCACCTATCAACAGGGTGTTTGGGAGTTTCCGTCGAATAGCCTCGGCGGCGTGCAAGTTTTCTCCGTGAATTTGAATGACACTTGGATTCAGCATTTGATATGCCGCAAAGTCGTCGATGCTTCGCGGAACCGTTACTAGAACGTTTGTCACGAAGGGTGGAACTTGCCTGATTAGCCTTTCAGCTTCATTTAACGATAGGTTTCTCGAAGAAGAGGCTACACCCACCACGAACCCAACAGCGTCGGCTCCAGCCTCCACGGCAGCGTCCAAATCTTCTTTTCGGGTTATTCCGCAGATTTTCACTCTAACCGTCATAAGACTGACACAAGCTCCTTAACTTTCCCTTCAACGTCTTCGGCTAACATTACAGCTGACCCTACAAGAAACGCTTGAGCACCATATGAATGTAAGAAACGCAGATCAGCAGGCGTGCTAACTCCGCTCTCACTCACAATAATCTTGCCTTCCGCACTATTCTGGTCTAGAATATTCTTGGTCACATTCAAATCAACTTTTAATGTTGCCAGGTTTCTGTTGTTTATGCCTATTAGGTCAGCTTGGGTGGTCACGGCGGAACGAAACTCTTTTGACGTATGGGTTTCCAGCAGAATCTCAAGACCGTTTGAGTGTGCAGTCGCAATCATGTCGCTAAGCGTAGATTCGCAGTATCCTCTGTTAAAAAGAGCAACTATAAGCAACACAACGTTAGCACCTAATTTCGAAGCAGCTTCTAGCTGAACGGGGCTTAAGATTATGTCTTTCATAATAATGGGCAGCTTCACCTTTCTCCGTGCTTCAACGAGCGAATGCAGAGAACCGTTGAAATGTTTTGGTTCAGTCAGAACAGAAATGCCGACTGCGCCACCCTTCTCCATGCTTTCTGCAATGTTGCGTACATCAACCTTTTCTCTGATCATGCCCGCGGACGGCGAAGCAGCCTTGATTTCAGTTATCACAGGAGTGCACTTGGCTTCAAGAATTGCCTTTTTCAAGCTGAGTCGAGAAGCTGCTGCCTCAGTTGCCACTTCATAGTAGCCATTGTCTATGGTTGCTTTTGCGCTTTGCGCTAGAGTGTCAAGAAAATCAGCCATACTTTGACTCTAACTCCTCGAGTTTTGAAAGGTCTCCGCCAGAAGCTTTGATTAACGCTTTAAGTTTCTTGTAGGCAGCACCGCTTTCAATTGATTTGCGAGCTACGGTCATACCATAACTGAAATCGTCTGCTTTGCCACCCACTATTATTCCCGCGGCACTGTTGACAAGCACTATCTCTGTTTTTGGGTCATCAACATGGTAGCCGCCGTTTAGAATTTTGAATAGGATTTCAGCGCTTTTTTCCGGTGTTGTTCCTCTAATGTCTTCTATTCGGGATTGGTTGACGCCGAAGTCCTTAGGCGCGATCTCCACGGCTGCAACCTCGCCTTCCTTTAGCCATGCAATAGCTGTTTTGCCTAACGTAGAGATTTCGTCTAACCCCTCCAATCCGTGAACAACCATTGCTTCTTCACATTCAAGCCGTTTCAAGACATAAGCCATTGGCTCGGTCAGTTTTGAGTCATAAACACCGAGCAGCTGCGCGTTGGCAGAAGCTGGATTTGTCATTGGACCAAGAATATTGAATACAGTGCGAATGCCTATCTCTCTTCTAGGCTGAATCGCGTACTTCATGGCAGGATGAAAAGCGGGCGCAAACATGAAGCCCACTCCGACCTGTTCGATTGTGTTCTGCACCTCCTCAGGCTTCATTGCAAGGTTGAGACCAAGTTTCTCAAGCACATCCGCGCTACCGCTCTTGCTAGTAACCGATCTGTTTCCATGCTTCGCTATGGCAACGCCAGCTCCAGCAACCACAAAAGCCGCAGCTGTGCTTATATTAAACGTTTTTATTTTGTCGCCGCCGGTTCCACAGGTGTCCACAAGACGGTTTTGTACGCGGGGGTAAATTCTGCGGCAATGTTCTCGCATGACCGTAGCGAAGGCTATAAGTTCGTCAACAGTTTCGCCTTTAATTCGCAGGGCTGTCAAAAAAGCGGCGATTTGCGCGTTTGTTGCTTTTCCCGACATCACTTCTCTCATGATTTCCTGTGATTCCTCGGAAGTCAAATTCGTCTTTTCAATCAGTTTTTGTATGCCTTCTCTGATCATTCTTCATCTGCCTTCCAGAAAGTTTTTCATAATAATTTTACCGTCCTCGCAAAGTATGGATTCAGGGTGAAACTGCACGCCGTCGATGGGGTATTCAGCGTGGCGGACGCCCATTATCTCTCCATCATCAATTGCCACAGCGGTCATATGGAGGCACTGGGGAATTGAGTATTTGTCGCCTGCGAGCGAGTGATAGCGGGTTGCGGTGAACGGATTGCGGACGCCGGTGAAAATGCCTTTTTCGTCATGTTTTATTGTGCAGGTTTTTCCGTGCATGAGCTTTTTTGCAGCGACTATTTTTCCGCCGAAAGCATGGATTATTCCTTGGTGACCGAGGCAGACGCCAAGAGTGGGAACCTTGCAACTTACATGTTGCAGGATGGCTGTGCAAACGCCGAAGTACCTTTTGTCTTCAGGAGTGCCTGGACCTGGAGAAAGCACTATCCTGTCGGGCTTTAGCTTCTTAACCTGCGTTAGGTTTAGTTGGTCGTTTCGATGGACGATAAGCTCTGCTCCGAGTTCTCCGATGTATTGGACAAGGTTGTAAACGAAGGAATCGTAATTGTCTATGACTAAAACTTTCAAGCTGTTTCGCCTCCAGCTTTTTTAAGCGCCTTCATGAGTGCCTCAGCTTTATGGTCGGTTTCAAACCATTCACGTTCTGGAACGGAATCGGCCACTATGCCCGCACCCACTTGAATGCATGCTTTGTCGCCGTCTGCAAACAGCGTTCGGATGGTTATGGCGAAATCGGCGTTGCCATTATAGGAGAAGTAGCCGACAGCGCCTGCGTATGGACCTCTTTTAGTGGGTTCGAGTTCTTCGATGATTTCCATGGCGCGGACTTTTGGCGCTCCTGAAACCGTGCCTGCTGGAAAAACAGCTCTCAAAGCATCGTAGCATTCTTTGTCGTCTTGTAGGTCACCTACAACCTGCGAAACTATATGCTGCACGTGACTATACCGATGGACTTTCATAAACTCGGGAACATGTACGCTTCCGAACTTGGCAACTTTTCCCACATCATTTCTAGCTAAGTCAACCAGCATCACATGCTCAGCACGTTCCTTAGGGTCAGCCAACAACTCTTTGGCTAATCGTTTGTTTTCATTCGGGTTTTCTACGCAAGGTCTTGTTCCAGCTATTGGAAAAGTCTCTACGACGCCGTTGTCGACTCTGACGAGCATTTCTGGGCTGGAACCGACTATTTGCCTGCTGCCTGCTTTGAAGTAGTACATATACGGCGAGGGGTTTATCTCGCGCAACGAACGGTAAAACGCCATTAAGTCGCCTTCAAAGCAGAAGTCGTAGCGTTTAGAGAGGACAACTTGGAAGATGTCGCCGGAGACTATGTATTCTTTGGCTTTTTCCACGGCTTCCTCAAACCGTCTTTTCGTGATGTTAACTTTCAGCTGGTCGTATGCTAAAGCCTCTGGGTTGCTGGGTTGTTTGACTAGTTTCTCAATTTCGGCGAGGCGGTTGTCGGTTGAGTAATAGTACAATGCGCGTTTTTGTCTGTGATCAAACACGATTCCATCGTCGAAAAAGCCCAGTTGGACATCTGGAAAGTTAAGGTCGTCGCAGGTTTTTTGTGGGAGTTTTTCCCAGTGGCGAACTGCGTCATAAGATATGTAACCGACCCCGCCGCCGACAAATCTGAATTCGCTGTTGGGAACTGTTTTATCCTTTACGAGGTTTTCGATTATTTGGAGGGGGTCGTTGGTTTTTTCTTTGGAGGTTTCTCCGGTTTGCTGATTGTGAATTTTTGTTTCGCCGTTTTTTATTTCAAGGGTTAATGTTGGAGCGAAGCCTATGAACGAGTATTGTGCTAGTTTTCTTGGGCCTTCGATTGATTCAAGCAGGTAGGTTGTTTCATAACGTTTTTGAAGTTTGGAGAAGATTTGGAGGGGTGATTGGTTAAAAGGGAATTTCTTATAGTTTAGTTTGTGGGTTTCTACCAGCGTTTGTTGTTGGCTTGAGCCAAATACGATACCCCATTATAGCACCTTCCAAGGTTCTGAACCCTACCTCAATGTATTATTTAAGGCTTTTGTGAACAAAAATGTACATTAGCCTTTCTTCGCAGTCAAGCAGCTGTCCAGCCAACCCAAATACGCTTTGGAGCCGTCAACAATTGGAAGAACCACAATTTCTGGAACTTCATAACTGTGCAAAGTCTTCACGGTTTTCGCCATTTTCTCGAATAAATCCTTCCGTGACTTCATTAAAATAAGGTATTCTTCAGCTTTCTCCAGCTTTCCAGACCAGCGGAAATGTGAGTGAACTGGCCCAATTACATTGGCGCAGGCGATAAGCTTCTTTTTGAGGAGATGTCGTGCTATGTTTTCTGCTTCCTGCTTGCTGGCTGTTGTAACCATTACGATAACATATGCGTTCTTCAAGTCTTACACCCGTAAATTAACGCTATGCCATGTTTTTCTAAAAGCTTTTGCTGAATACTAACTGTCCGAGTTTAGGACACATCAACACATTTAAGCTTCCATGAGATAATAGAAGTGTAACCCAGGTGAAACCGTGTGATGGAGGAACAACTGAAAGTTTTGAAGGTTATGAGCGAGGTTACCAGCCGTATAGACATGAATGCTTTCTGTCAGATGGTGGGTTTAAACCCAAGCCAGACGGCGGAGCGCATGCAAGACCTTGTTAAATTGGGTTTCATCAGGAAAATAGGTGGTGGATACGGCATAACTGCAAAAGGCAAAGCTATACTAAAAGCCATCACCCCAGTTCCAAAGGACAGCGCATTTCATTTTTACACGGGTTTTGGGCAACCCACCGGTTTTTCAGCAGAAAGCCTCAAAGACTTCCATGAAATAGTTAAACGTGTAGCTGCCGAGTCGTTGGATTTTCATCTCTACCGCGGAGATTTTGAAAACTGGATTGAAAACGCAATAAAAGATACGGGTTTAGCGGATGAGCTTGCCAACCTGAAAATTGAAAGGGTCAAGGGTGAAGAGCTTAGGCAAAGAATCCTAAAGGCGATAGCAGTTAGATACGGTTTTTAACGTACCCTCATAAGCTGGGTCTAAAGTTTTTGCGCTTTTTCTTTCTTCAGTTTAGTCCACCATTCGGGCACTTTGGCGGTTTCAGCGGTGTCCCAAGAGTCGAAGGGTTTTATGTCGAGAACAGGGGTCCCATTAAAAGCGTCAAGACCACGAACCGTTAAAATGTTGTCTTCAACCTTGACGAGTTCAACCAGTGTTAACCCAACGGGGTTTGGGCGAGTCATTGTTCGCGTAGCAAATATGCCCAGCAACGGCAAGTCTTTTCTCCGTCGTGGGTGAACTTTCAAGAGTTTCCGTTGTTTAGTTGAAGTTCTATGTAGCCAAAACAGCACAAACAAATGAGAGAAGCCGTCAATACCATCTAATGCGTCAGTTAACTCTTTGCTTATGACAAGTTGTGAAGTTCGGGTTTTGTCTCTGACTTCATCGCCGATGGCTATTGTCTTAACAAAACCGATTGGCTTTAAAATAATCTCTTGTTGGAAAATCATTGTATTATCCCCTCAGCGTTTGAATCCATGTGAACTATATAAGCATTAGATATTTAGGAGAACGCCTTTCACGGGCATTTCCTATTGGTCGAGGTCGTTCTGACTCTCGCGCTCAAAACGGTCTATTATTTAGAGGCGAAGGCGCTGGGTAAACTGTGAGATAATTCGAGTTTACGCTTTTGCTCTTGAATCGGTTTTAACATTTTGGCGGCGAAGAAAAAGCATTAAGAAGCGACTGACTATTTTTCTTTATGGTTCGGCTGTGGTTTGACAAGGGGACCCTTCTTTTGAAAGGGGATGTGAGCACACCATATGGGAAGTGGGACCCACGAGTAGGATGCTTCAGGATTAAGGCGCTTCATTATCGTGACGTTTTGGCGTACTTCAGGGAAAGCAATATTCCCTTTGACGACAGCGTGCAGCATCTTCCTCCCCTTGAAACCTTGAAGAGCATAGTTAAGTTACGCTCTTATCAGGAGTCAGCGCTAAACAGGTGGCGGCGAAACGAAAACAGAGGTGTCTTGGTTTTACCTACCGCCGCAGGTAAGACCTACATTGCCCTGAAAGCTGTTGAACTGTTGAGAACGCAAACTCTGATTGTGGTTCCGACGCTTGACCTGATTGACCAGTGGCGAAGCCGGATCGCTGAATGCCTCGGCGTGGAGGCTGGAGCCTTCGGAGGAGGCGAAAACAGCGTGCGGATGATAACTGTGGCAACTTATGATTCCGCGTACCTGCAAGCAGCGTTTCTAGGCAATAGGTTTAGACTCATCGTCTTCGACGAGGTCCACCACCTTGCGTCACCAAGCTATATGCAAATCGCTGAAATGTACACTGCACCATACCGCATGGGCTTAACCGCAACCTACGAAAGAATCGACGAAAGACACCAGCTTCTTCCCAAACTCATAGGAGACCTAGTCTTCACCGTTAAGGTTGATGAATTAACAGGCAAACACCTCGCACCTTACACTTACGAGAAAAAATATGTCGAACTCGCCCCAGAAGAACAGGAGCTCTACGACAAAGAAATGGGTACCTTCAGAAGTTACCTCAGAGAAAAACGCATTGTAATGAAAAAACCGAGAGACTTCCAAAAATTCATAATGCGCACGGGCAGAGACCCACGCGCACGAGATGCTCTGCTAGCTCGAAACCGAGCCATGAAAGTAGCACTTAACAGCCAAGAAAAAATCAATGCCCTAGGCAAAATGTTAGAGGCGAACAAAAAAGAAAAAACACTTATTTTCACATTGCACACTGACCTCGTGTACGCCATTAGCCGCCGCTTCCTCATACCAGCCATAACATATCTCACACCAAAAAAGGAAAGACGTGAAATCCTAGAGAACTTCAGAAAAGGAAACTATAACACAATCGTAACCAGCCAAGTACTCGATGAAGGAATTGATGTACCAGATGCCACAATTGGCTACATACTGAGCGGGACTGGGAGCACGAGAGCTTACATCCAAAGACTTGGCAGATTACTCAGGAAAGTGGAGGGTAAAAAAGCCTGCCTCATTGAAATAGTTTCTAAAGAAACCATCGAAGTAGGAATGAGTCGCAGACGAACACAGAAAAAGGAGGGGAAAAACGCCGTTGCTTCCAAGTAATCTGCTAAGAGTCTGGAGAAGAAAAGGCACAATTCAGCCGCGTTACGCTAAGCTGTCAACGGAAAACCTTCAGGTTGCAAACAAGCTCATAGATGCTTACAAACACGGCACAGGCAAAAAGAAAAGCACTTTGAAAAAAGTGGCGGACACCCTTGAAGATGAAGGATACGACTACCGACTCATAAGAGGTTTATCACTTTTGCTTGACAGAAGAAGCGTTTTTGAATGCGCCAGCCAAGCTGATCCTGAAGCCTTAAGACAGAAAATCTTTCAGGCGACAGGAAAAACCGGACCCGCAACAACTTTAGAACGACGTAAAACCATAATCGAAAAAGTAGCTGCCCAACTAGAAATTTCTAGCGAAGAACTTGAAGACGCACTGTACGCAGACTTGGAAAGTGAGTTAATCCTGCAAGAATTTGAGCTGGTGACCGCGCAGGATCTGCTGGAAGAATATAATCTAAGCTTAGCTCAAACCCTTCTTTTTGACTCCACTGAACTCCGATATACTGTTTCAGCCAACTGGCAAAAGATCTTATTTAAAACCAAAAGGCTTGGACTAATCTATGATGCTTATAAGGTCGATGAAATCTGGGTTAAAATCGACGGCCCCTCAAGCCTTTTCAAGCTCACCAGACGCTACGGCACGGCCATAGCCAAGCTTCTACCAACTATAATCTCCAGTCCCAGATGGATAGTTGAGGCTAAAATTCTCTGGAAATTCACAAACGAAATTTACACCTACAAACTTGAAAGCTGGAAACACGCTCCAGTGTTCGGAATCCAACAAGCTACCCAGGCTTATGACAGCGGGGTCGAGGAAGACTTTTCCAAACGGTTCTTGGCGTTAGGCTCTGGCTGGCAACTGAAACGAGAACCTGAACCGGTTATAGTAGGAAAACACGTGCTCATACCAGACTTCTCGTTCGAAAGAGAAGGTGCCAAACTGTATATGGAAGTCGTAGGTTTCTGGACTACTGAATACCTTATGCGGAAAATAGAAAAACTGAAAAAAACAAAAGAACGCATGCTGGTAGCTGTTGACGAAAGCCTATCATGTGAAAGACTGACAAAACTTGAAACACAGCAAAGTCTGAATATAATCTATTATAAGAAGAAAATTCCTTTACCTCCAGTCTTGGGTTACCTGCAAGACGCTTACAGAGAAGTTCGCGCCCAACAAACAGAGTTTCTGAAGGACCTCAATGTGAAGTTCACTGAGCCAGTTATAGAATTCGAGGAATTCGCTAAGAGAATAGGTGTATCCACTGAAGCCGTAAGAACAGCCCTGACTGAGAAAAAACCAAGTAACTATATTATGCTTCCCGATAGCCTGATTAGAAAAGACAAACTTGAACAACTCAGAAACAAACTGGATAAACAAATAGATAAAACAGGAAAACTCGCATTAAGCGAAGCCATAAAGATCGCCCAAACAGAACGGGTAGACGTGACCTCTGCCATCCAAACTCTGGGCTACAAGATAATTTGGCACGGCATCAACACAGAAAACGCTGAGATCGTGAAACTTGAAAAATAGAGCGATGTTAAAAGCCACTACAAACTTATAAGAACTCAACAATAACGGAGGTTTTCAGCGCTTAGGTTCTGTATTATAAAACTATATAAGATTTCAGCGGGTCAACAATTCATTATGTTGCGTATAGGTCACAGGGGCGCCAAAGCCTATGAGCCTGAGAATACGCTTCGCAGCTTCAGGAAAGCATTGGAAATCGGCGTGGACGCAGTCGAATTTGATGTGAGAAAAACGAAGGATAACCATCTTGTTGTCATCCACGATGCTGACGTTAGGAGGACAACAGACGGTGAAGGCTTAGTCAGCGAGCTTACGCTTGAAGAAGTTAAAGGGTTTTCTGCGGATAAAGGCGAGAAAATCCCCACGTTGACGGAAGCATTAGACTTTTTGGGTAAGAAAGTGAAAATCGTCATCGAGTTGAAAGAGATAGGGATTGAAAGCCAAGTGCTTTCTCTGGTGCGTCAAAATGAACTGCAAGAAAACGTGGTAATTGTGTCTTTCATTGAAGAGGCGTTGCGAAAAGTTAGAGAATTAGACGAGGAAGTTGAAACAGGCTTACTCTACGTGAAACAAAAGAACCCCGTAAAAGTCGCTTCAGAACTTAAGGCAAGTTATCTTCTGCCTTTTTACAGGTTTACCCACACGGCTAATGTCAAGAAAGCTCATGAAAACGGCTTAAAAATCATAGTTTGGACCATAAACACAGCTGAAGAAGTCGCTGAATACCAGAAGAAAGGGGTTGACGGCATAGCCAGCGACAAACCAGACATACTAATGCAGCAAACACCGAACCAGAAACCGTAAGCTCTATATTTCTCAGTGAAACCCTTTCTTCAAAAGAAATGCTGCGGGCCCGTAGCTCAGCAAGGCAGAGCAGCGGACTCTTAAGTCCCTTTTTGGGACGGAAAAATCCGTCGGTCACGGGTTCAATTCCCGCCGGGCCCGCCACTTATCACAGTTTTGTTAAAGCGTATA
>Ga0209536_100016078_pt1 | contig 10652 bp, 6 predicted proteins | sample DeeMarSeWOR28_12_FD_187461 | JGI IMG/M metagenome (GOLD analysis project Ga0209536, IMG submission 187461) | Marine sediment microbial communities from White Oak River estuary, North Carolina - WOR-2-8_12 (SPAdes) (version 2) | ecosystem: Environmental > Aquatic > Marine > Intertidal zone >...
AGGGCGAATACCGGGAGTATTTAACCGACGAGCAACGCTGCTGGGCGGAATGCATTGGCGGCCGAATGCCAGCGTATTTATGAATTGGACCACTTAGTACGCAAGATGGGCTGGATCGTCCATCAGCGCTTTCGGGTCGGATCAGAGTTGGGTTCACTGAATATAAACTGAATGTAATCTGATGTTGCTGTGGTTGCACCGGGAAAAACACCGCTGTTCTCGCGTGATAGGCCCACTCTAGGGGGGACGGCTGTGCTCGAAACAGGGCTTCGTGTGTGGTCAAGTACTCCGCCTGCGGCGGAACGCACTCCAGCGCATATTTCCTCGATGCAGGCATGCCACAATAGGGTATATTCTCAATTCTACAGGAAACAAGGGGGGCAAAGGTGAAGACGCGAGTTGCGGTGATTGGTGGTACCGGGTACACTGGTTTCGAGCTTGTAACACTTCTCCAGCAACACCCCAGGATGGAACTTACTGGGGTGACCTCACAATCGTACGCTGGTCAGCCCATCGCTGAGGTATTTCCGGCACTCAGAGGGATGTGTTCCCTGGTATGTGAGACGTTGGATATTGAAAAGCTTGTGCACCAAGTTGAGTGCGTGTTTGTGGCTCTGCCGCACAAGAGGGCGATGGAAGTGGTAGCTCCGTTGGTTGGAGCCGGTAAGAAGGTGGTGGATCTAAGCGCAGACTTTCGTTTCCGGGATTCGACAACTTATGAACAATGGTACCAGGAACACACAGCCAAAGGTCTCCTGGCCGAGGCAGTCTATGGTCTACCGGAACTCCATGCAAATGAAATTCGACTTGCTCGCCTGGTGGGAAATCCTGGCTGCTACCCAACCGGTGTCATCTTGGCAGCTGCACCCCTAGTGGCGGCGGAGGTTGTGGGTTTAGACAGCTTGATAGCTGACTGCAAGTCAGGAGTGAGCGGTGCCGGCAGGGCGGCTACTCTCACCACTCACTTCTGCGAAGCCAATGAGGGGTTCGCGGCCTACAAAGTCGCCGAGCACCGGCACACTCCAGAAATTGAGCAAGAACTCAGTGCTGTTGCTGGGAGCGCTCTCAAGGTCGTATTCACACCCCACCTGGTTCCAATGTCGAGGGGAATTTTGACTACTCTTTACGGACGGCTTTCAAAGAGGGTGACCAACGAGGATATAAGTAAGCTCTACCGGAAAGCATACGAGAAGGCTCCTTTTGTCAGAGTACTGCATGAAGGTCAACTCCCCTCTACCCTTCACGTTCGGGGGACCAACTACTGCGATATCGGCTGGAGGCTGGAGCCTCGTACCGGCCGAATTATAGCCATCTCCGCAATCGACAACCTAACCAGGGGCGCAGCTGGCCAAGCCATCTGCAACATGAACCTGATGTTAGGGTTCGATGAGGATTCAGGACTGAACCTTCGAGTGTGGCAACCCTAGACGCATGACGCACGGCGCATAGCATCCGGTGAACAGTGAATGGTAAACGGTGAGCAGTCAATCGCAGAGCGCAGAATATTGGTGGGAAGGTTTTATCGCTGCGCGCTCGGCACCATGCGTTATGTGTCTTGTCACCTTTATCCACCCCCGTCCCCGCGACCGTCTCTGGATCTGCTAAAAGGGGAGGAAATTGTGGTGTTTCCGGATGGAGATTAGTTAGAAACCGTTTACCGCTCACCGTTTACTGTTTACTAACGCGGTGACCTCTGCGCCACATTGAGGATGGCCACCATTAACAGACATTCAATATGCACACAGAATCAGCTGGACGGACGAAGAAAAACTACAGACTTGTCCTTGAATATGACGGCGCCAGCTATCACGGCTGGCAGCGTCAGAGGGGCGTCATAACCATTCAGGAGGTGGTGGAGACGCGTCTGGCGATGATCACCCAGGCTCCCATACGGTTAATAGGGGCCGGCAGAACCGATGCCGGCGTGCACGCCCGTGGTCAGGTGGCCAACTTTGTCAGTGAAACCCAGGTTCCTCCCGCAAGACTGGTGCGTGGTTTGAACAGCCTGCTGCCGGAGGATATCGTCGCTCTGGAGTTGACGCCAGTACCTTTTAAGTTTCACGCTAGATTCCTGGCCCGTAGCAAGGTTTATGAGTACCGAATTCACAATGGCCCGGTGGCTCCGGCACTGGGACGACAATACCAATGGCATATCAGTCAACCTCTCAGGTGGGGTTCCGTGGAAAGCTGCCTAAAACTGCTTGAAGGAAAGCACGATTTCGCCTCATTCCAGGCAACCGGAGGCAATGTTCGCAATACCGAGAGGGAGGTTTTTTCAACTGGGATCGGCTCAGTTAATGAACATCTTTGGGCCATTACCGTCGAGGCTAATGGCTTTCTCAGACACATGGTGCGCAACATAGTTGGCACTCTGGCGGAAGTTGGTCGGGGGAAGCTCACAGAGGAGGGATTTTCTGCGGTTGTGGCCGCCCGAGACCGTAAGCAGGCAGGGATGACAGCTCCGGCTCGCGGCCTGTTTTTGATGGAAGTTCGTTACTGATTTTGCCATAGCAAACCTGGTGGTCCCCCGCCCAGAGGGAGCTTCGATGGGCGAGGTCGCAGTTCAATGGCTTTGCCGGAAAGCATTGGTGAGGAGGAGTCAGTAGCTGGCATCAAGGGGGCGTAAGGCACCACGGAGTCATAACGCTTCGCTATCATTCATAGTCATTGGGTCATTATGTCGTTTGTTAACTGGATCACCAGATCATAACTTCGCTGTGACCGTTGACCATTTTCTGACTCGAAATAATGACAGCGCAGCGTAGTGACGGCAAAGCCGAATGACGCGAAGCATATGACCCAATGGTGCCCTGAGACGTTCTCTTTAAGGTTAGTTCAAAGCAGGTCCTGTCGCGCCTTAGCCTGGACGAAGGCGGGTCCCTTGGGCCCGGATTATTTACCATTATATTCGAGTTCAGAAAAATGGGAGGTTCAACTATGAAACTCGCTGACCGGATGGCACAAATTCAACCTTCGCCCACATTGGCCATTAACACCAAGGCCAAGGCCTTGCGAGCTGCGGGAGTCGATGTCATCAGCTTCGGAGTAGGAGAGCCTGATTTTGACACCCCAGCACACATATGTCAGGCCGCTGCTGAAGCCATAAAAGAAGGATTTACCCGCTACACACCCGTGGGTGGCATTGAGGAATTGAAAGATGCCATCATTGATGAAATCCAAAACGGCTATGGTCTCATGTACGGCCGGGATGAAATCGTGGTCTCTTGCGGTGCCAAGCACAGCCTTTACAATTTAGCTCAAGTATTGTTTGATCCAGGAGATGAAATCCTCATTCCCGGCCCTTACTGGGTGAGCTATCCAGACATAGTCAGGTTGGCCGACGCAATTCCCGTAATTGTGCCCACGCGAGAAGCAGACGACTTCAAGCTCCGCCCGGAAGCCCTTGAGGAGGCGATCACCGCGAAATCTAAAGCCTTGATTCTCAACAGTCCTTCAAACCCCACCGGTTCCACATATACCAGGGAAGAACTGGAGAGCCTGGCGCCGATTATCTTGAAGCACCGTCTCCTAGTGATTTCGGACGACATATATTACCGGATTCTTTTTAAAGGCCAGCCCTGGATTAGCCTGGCGATGCTCGGTGACGACATCAAGAAACAGACGATCATCGTTAATGGGGTTTCCAAAACCTACGCCATGACAGGCTGGAGGATCGGGTACCTGGCTGCTCCAGCTGAAGTGGCGGCGGCGGTAACCCGGGTCCAGAGTCAGAGCACGTCAAATCCAACCTCCATTGCTCAGAAGGCGGCGTTGGCGGCTCTCACCGGCCCTCAGGATTGTGTGGTGAAAATGGTGGCAGAGTTTGAAAAAAGGCTCGACCACATGTTCCAGAGGATTGAAGCTTTGCCGGGAGCACATGCGATCAAGCCCACAGGGACCTTCTACCTTTTTGCCAATTTCTCGTCCTATTATGGTGGTGCCTACGACGGCCGAGACATCCAGGGTTCCATGGATTTAAGTGCTTACCTCATGGATAAAGCCCATTTGGCGTTGGTGCCTGGAGTGGCTTTTGGGGAGGACAGCTGTCTGCGTTTGTCCTACGCCGTTTCGATGAGTCAGATTGACCAGGGCTTAGACCGCTTGAGGGAGGCTCTCTCTCATCTTATCTAAGTTCAACTTGCTTTTGCCACCTGAATCGAGCGATTTTCAATGAACTCATGCCCGAGAAGAGATACTTCTGAAGCGCAATAAATCAGGTTCCACCGAAATTTGCTTGGATGGGATGCAAGACCACGGGTTGGGTCGGGCCATGCTGCTCTACCAGGGAGCATAAGCGGGCCATGGTGGAAGCGTGTTTTCACGATAGTCCATCACATTCTCCCGCTAGCCTCGACTCACCGGAGGTCGCAGAAATCAAGTTAGCGTCCATCCGGAAAATCTGGATGACACGAGCTTAAGTTTCCAATACATAAATGAGTAATTTGCTGCAAGGTCAAGGAAACCAAGGGATTGCTCGGAACCGCACTAAAGGACGCTACACAAGAAATCTCGCTGATTGATCCGCCTGAGGCGGAGAAAAGGGCTATTTATGGATGGATACAGGTCAGGATTGTATGCGTGAATTGAAGCACCGGGCCTGCCGGGTCAAATGGGCAAGTGTCGTTTTCTCATACTCTGCCGCATTAAGTTGGTACACAGACAACGCAAATCGACCTTCTCCAAAGTGCACCAAAATCACAAGGAATCCATTTAAACTACCGTTAAACTACCGTGACTTTTTCTTGACAAAGAAAATTGATTTACCTAAGTTTGAAGCATCATTGATTTTTTTAACTATGATCTCCCGTTTTCCTCGGTGGATTAGTGCTTGCGCCAGAGGGGAGGCGGACTATGGTCCTTGGTCTGTATTTTGCATAAATGCTCAAAGACCAAGAGGCTACAATCCTGCAATGAGGAAGTGGGAATCACTATATGGCGAAAAAGCTGGGCAACTTCTTAGTGCGTGAGGGTCTGATTACATCCGAACAGCTCGAGAAAGCGCTGCAGGAGCAGAAGCTCAACGGGGGCATGCTGGGTAGCAGCCTCATCAAGATGGGATACATCGAAGAGGCCGAACTCGTGGAGTTCCTCAGCAAGCAATTTGGGGTGCCCTCCACCGATCCCTCCAAACTGGATGTAGATTCCGAGGTGATTGAGATGATCCCCGCGAATATCGTCCAGAAATACAAGATAGTTCCCATCTCTTTGGAGGGACAGACGCTGACCATATCCATGGTCGACCCTTCTAACATTTTCATCATCGATGATATCAAATTCCTCACCAGAAAAAACATCCGTGTCACAGTGGCCACTGAGGCTTCCATAAAATCTGCCATGGATAGGCATTATGATGCCGGTGCCTCCCTGGAAGATGTGATGAGCGAGTTCGATGAAGATGGGGTTGATGTGGTCGAATCTTCCAACGACGTTGATCTCGGGGAACTGGAAAGTCAGGCTGAGCAGGCGCCGGTGGTGAAATTGGTCAATCTCATCCTTGTAGATGCCATCAAGAAAATGGCCAGCGACATCCACATCGAGCCTTACGAAAAGAGTTTTAGGGTGAGATACCGAATTGATGGTGTGCTTTACGAGGTCATGAAGCCGCCAATGAAGCTGAAGAATGCACTTATCTCGCGGATAAAGATTATGTCCAGGCTTGATATCGCCGAACGTCGTTTGCCGCAAGACGGTCGAATCAAATTGAAGACCAAAGGCAAAGAGATGGACTTCCGCGTTTCTGTGCTACCCACCTTATTCGGTGAAAAAGTAGTTCTTCGGCTGTTGGACAAATCCAATCTCCAGCTTGACATGACCAAGTTGGGATTTGAGGAAAAACAGCTAAGAGATTTCAAAGATGCGATTTACAAGCCCTTCGGGATGGTGCTGGTGACGGGACCTACTGGTAGCGGCAAGACTACAACTCTCTATAGTGGTCTATCTGAGCTAAATAAAGCCACAGAAAACATTTCCACCGCCGAAGATCCAGTGGAGTTTAACCTGGGTGGGATTAACCAGGTGCAGATGCATGAATCAATTGGACTCACCTTCGCAGCGTGCTTACGCTCCTTCCTGCGTCAGGACCCGGACATCATCATGGTGGGCGAGATCCGTGATTTTGAGACCGCTGAAATCGCCATCAAGGCAGCATTAACTGGGCATATGGTTCTCAGTACGCTCCATACCAACGATGCACCCAGCACCATTAACCGTATGCTTAACATGGGAGTCGAGCCCTTTTTGGTATCCTCTGCTGTGAACCTTATTCTTGCCCAGCGACTGGCCAGGTGTATATGTTTGGACTGTAAAGAGGAGATAAAAATACCCAAGGAGACCCTTCTGGACTTGGGTGTGCCGGATGAGGAAGTGGGAAGGTTCAAGTGCTTTCATGGTACAGGCTGTCCCACCTGCAGTCAAACGGGGTATAAGGGTCGCATTGCCCTTTACGAGGTTATGCCGCTTTACGAAGAGATCAAGGAGCTAGTGCTAGTGGGGGCCTCTAGCGCTGAGATCAAACGAGAAGCAATGAGGTTGGGTATGCTGACCTTAAGGCAGTCAGGCATTAATAAACTGAAGGACGGAATTACCACGGTGGAGGAAGTGGTGCGCTGTTCGGTTAAAGATTAGGAGGGACCTCTGAGGAATTACATCCGCGCATCTAGCAGCGCTGCGTTCGTAAGGACGCTAAGGAAGAGGGTGTGCTTCTGATTAGTTAGTGCTCATCCGGAAACTCCGGATGACACGAGCTTACGTCTCCAATTCATAAATGAGCAATTTGCTTCGCCCCGTTCCGGGACTCGGTCTCACCCCTTCGGGGCGGGTTTTCAGTTTCAGCAAGGTCGAGGAAATCAAGGGATTGCGCGGAACCGTAGTCAAGTGCGCCGCAGAATAAATCCCGCAGATTGACACAGAGATTGCGGAAAAGGGCCATTTATGGATGGAAGCTAGTTAGGCTGTCTAAACACCCAAATTATTGTTGCGTACGAGAAGACCAAAAAAAGGAGCGACAATGGCAGATTTTATATGGAAGGGTGTCAACAAGAAAGGAAAGAAGAAAAAGGGTGAGATGGAAGCCGATAACGAGAACTTTGTTCGGCTCACCCTTAGACGGCAGGGCATTGAGCCCACCAAAATCAAACCCAAGCCCAAGGATCTATTCGAAAACATAAAGTTTCTGCAGCCGAAGGTCGGCGAGAAGGACATCGTGGTCATGACCCGCCAGTTTGCCACCATGATTGACGCGGGTCTTCCACTGGTGCAGTGTCTGGAGATTCTTTACAGTCAACAAGAAAATCGAACCTTCAAAAAGATACTGAAAGACATTAAAGCATCGGTAGAAGAGGGGTCCACGTTCGCCGATGCGTTGAAGCACCATCCCGAAGTTTTCGACGATCTGTTCGTCAACCTTGTGGCTGCTGGCGAGGTCGGTGGTATATTGGACATTATTCTAAATCGATTGGCAGCGTATATAGAGAAGGCAGCCAAGTTGAAAAGGAAGGTCAAAGGAGCCATGACCTATCCCATAGTAGTCATGGTTATTGCCGTCCTGGTGGTAGCGATAATCCTGATTTTTGTAATCCCGGTGTTCCAGTCGATGTTTGCCGATTTCGGCAAAGCGCTGCCAATCCCAACCCAGGTCGTTGTCAACATAAGCGAATTCGTCAAGAGCTACATTCTCTACATGATAGTCGCTGTGATAGTGCTCGCATTTGCCTACAGGCGATTCTATAGAACAGAAAGAGGCAGAGCCTTGGTGGATCAACTGGTCCTCCGAGTCCCGGTGTTCGGTATGCTAATCCGAAAGGTCGCTGTAGCCAAATTTACCCGCACACTTGGGACAATGATCAGCAGTGGTGTGCCTATTCTGGACAGCCTTGAAATTGTTGCCTCAACTGCCGGCAACAAGACCATCGAGGACGCTATCCGCGAGACCAGGCAAAGCATCAGCGAGGGCCGGACCATCGCCGAACCTTTGGCAGACAGTGAGGTCTTCCCGTCCATGGTTGTGCAAATGATATCGGTGGGGGAGGCCACTGGCGCCTTGGACACCATGTTGGGAAAAATCGCCGACTTTTACGATGATGAGGTTGATGCCGCCGTGGAAGCTCTCACTGCAATGCTGGAGCCATTTATGATGATTTTTCTGGGGGGGACCATAGGTGGGCTGGTCGTTTCCATGTATCTCCCGGTGTTTCAAATGGCTGGTGCCATGGGCGGTTAATAAACCATGTCTGAGCAAGGACGAGGCCCAATAGAGAGCAAGGATCTCTTGAGGAAAATAAAGTGGCTGATGCTTCTCAGGCTGCTCTTTGCGACCTTTCTCCTTGTTGCCACGGTTATCGTTCAAGCCAGAGCCTATCCGACCATTTTCAATACCTCTCTTCCTTCTTTGTATATTCTCGCCGGTGTCATCTACGTTTTGACTCTCTGCTACGCGCTGTTGCTCGACCGGATCGAAAACTATATTCGTTTTGCCTATGTGCAGCTGCTCTTGGATGTATTATTCATTACGGCACTAATTTATGTGACCGGTGGCATTCAGAGTATCTTCTCCTTCATTTTCATCCTCACTATAATCAATGCTGCCATCATGCTCTATCGTCGCGGGGGCCTTCTGGTCGCATCGGCGAGTAGCATTTGCTACGGCACCCTTTTAGACCTCCAATACTTTGGCATCATCCATCCATTTTACATCCGCACCTCCGAGTTGATGACATACAGTATCGGCTACTACTTTTACAATCTCCTCATGCACATAGCCGCTTTTTACGTGGTAGCCTTCTTGAGCAGTTACCTAGCAGAAGAACTCCGCCGTAGCAGCGTGAGACTGAAAGCCAAGCAACACGATCTGGATCAACTGGAGTTGCTGAATCGCAATATCGTCCAAAGTATCAACAGTGGACTTATCACTCTCAACAGCGAGCTGAAAATCACCTATATGAATCCGGCAGCAGAGCGTATCTCTGGATTCAGCTACCGCGAACTGGATGGGCATCACATCAGAGACGTTTTTCCAGAAATTATCTCAAATCTGCGCTCAAAGAAGGGCAGAGATGACGATGGTGTGGCTCATCGGCTGGAGGCCATCGACATCGGCTTTAAACGACGTGATGGCGCCCAACTCCACCTGGGATTCTCCCAGTCGGTGCTCCGGGATCCAATCGGAAACGAATTTGGTTTGATCCTTATTTTTCAAGACCTTACTGAATTGCGGCAAATGCAAGAACAGGTGCGAAGAATGGACCGATTGGCAGTAGCGGGGGAGCTTACCGCCGGGATTGCCCACGAGATAAAGAATCCCTTGGCCTCACTTAGCGGCTCCATCCAGATGCTCAGAGATGAGGTAGAGTTTGGGCCGATGCAACAACGGCTTATGGATATTACCTTGCGTGAAGCCGAGCGGCTCAACGCGCTGGTAAACGAGTTTCTCCTCTTTTCCAGACCTGAGAAGACGGTGGATCAATCGGTGGAAGTGAGCAAGGTCATCAACGATACCTTGGAGATGTTGAAAAACAGTCCAGAGCTATCTCGGCCTATTCGCATTCATAATGATCTTGCCGAAGACCTATGGGTTCACATTGACTCGCAGCGATTGCAGCAGGTGATCTGGAATCTAGTGCTCAACGCCGTTCAAGGGATGAGAAACAGTGGCCGCCTATCAATTTCCACCAGGGTTTGTCCTGAAGACGGGGCGAGAAATGCCCAGCAAAAGGTGGCTGAAATTTCGATCTCGGATACCGGTCCGGGCATTCCCCAGGAGAATCACGGCAAGGTCTTTGATCCGTTCTTTACCACCAAAGAAAATGGAACAGGATTGGGTCTGACCATCGTCCACCGGATTGTAGAGAATTATGGCGGAAAAATCCTTCTCCGGAGCAACAGTGGCGGGGGTACTACCTTCACCCTTCACTTTCCTCTTGCAGAGCGAAGTCCAGGCGACTAGATCTGTACCCACCTATTGTGCTTGACTCAAGCGGGTAAATGAATTATCGTAGCGCGTTCAAGGCTCCAAAGGCCGCAGGGCGTGAGCACTGATCGCCGGTCATTTTTTTCACTGACCTCTATTCTATCCGACGGGTCATTCTATTTCCTCACCTCAGGCCGGAGCGCGGTAAGCCTTTGAGGGTACATCATTTCTAATATGTCCTATGAACTTTTCATTGGCCTCCGTTACCTGAAGGCCAAACGCAAACAGACCTTTGTTTCTCTCATCACCATCATTTCCATCGCCGGGGTTATGGTTGGAGTCACCGCGCTGATCGTAGTTCTGGCGGTGATGAATGGGTTCAAAGAAGATCTCCGGGAAAAGATTCTCGGGGTGACCTCCCACGTGGTTATTTCCCGTTTTGATGGGAGCATCTCCAAGTACCGAAAGGTTGCAGCGGAGGTTGAAGCGGTAGCAGGGGTTACAGCCGCCGCGCCATTTATCTACGCCCAGGTGATGACCAGTTCACGTCGGGCAGTGTCTGGCGCTGTGCTCAGAGGCATTGAACCGGAGACCGCAGCCAAAGTGATCAGCCTGCCCAAGAACCTACGCGACGGTAGCCTCGAGGAGTTGGGAGCCGAGGATCAATCAGGGGGTGGGGAAGGCGCACCAGGGGTCATACTGGGCAATGAACTGGCCAGGAACCTCGGAGTGGTTCGGGGAGAGCCAG
>Ga0209536_100016079_pt1 | contig 10650 bp, 14 predicted proteins | sample DeeMarSeWOR28_12_FD_187461 | JGI IMG/M metagenome (GOLD analysis project Ga0209536, IMG submission 187461) | Marine sediment microbial communities from White Oak River estuary, North Carolina - WOR-2-8_12 (SPAdes) (version 2) | ecosystem: Environmental > Aquatic > Marine > Intertidal zone >...
GATCCCCGCCGGGCCACCGCGTGCACCGGGCGCCGCCTCAGCGGGGGCTCGCCTCCTCCCGCTCGACCACGCTGCGGAGGACGGCGAGCTCCTGGGTCAGATTCTTCACCTGGAGCGTGAGCTGGGAGAGGCGAACCGCGTAGTTCAGACAGATCGCGACGAGGAAGATCTGCCCGAAGAAGAAGAGGGCCGAGCTCGGCGTCCAGGCGCCGATGGCGCGCGTGAGGGCGTCGAGCAGCGGCTCCACCGTGCTCACCAGGGCGATGGCGACGGCGACCAGCAGCCAGATGGGCGTGTACTCCTCGCGGAGCGTGCGGCGCCTCACCAGGCGGAGCACGATGGCGACGAGGGCGAGGCTCAGCATCACGGCGAGCACGCGGGTGGCGGTGGACTCTGGAGCCGCGAGGAAGAGCTCGCGCAGATCGGCCAGGCGTTGCTCGGGCGTCATCTCGTTCCCTTCCTCGTCGCGCCGCCTCTCGGGCGGGATGACGCTGCCCACAGGGAGAGCAGCATCTTGTAGGCGTAGTACACCGGGGCGAGTCCCCCGTGCAGCGTCGAATCTCGTTCGCTCTTCGCCATGTCGACCGCGCGCTCCCCGATGCGGAGGCCGTGGCGGTGGGCCGCGAGCAGCACGTCCACGTCGGGGTAGTCCGACGGGAAGGAGTCGCCCACGTAGAGGTCGAGGACCCGGCGGCCGAGCGCCTGGAAGCCGGAGGTCGGATCCGAGATGCGCAGCCCGAAGGCGCGAATCAGCGCCTGGAGGACCGCGCGCCCCGTCCGGCGCAGGGCGTCCATCCGATAGTCCCCCACCCCGAGGAACCGCGAACCGATGACCAGGTCGAGCTCGTCGGCCTCGATGGGGGCGGCCAGCGCCGGGACGTCCGCGGGGTCGTGCTGACCGTCGGCGTCCATCTGCACGACGAGGTCCGCGGAAGCGCGGCGCGCGTACTTGTATCCCGTCTGCAGCGCGGCGCCGTAGCCGAGATTGAAGGGGTGACGGATCAGGGTGGCACCGCCGGCGCGCGCGGCCTCTGCGGTCGCGTCGCGCGATCCGTCGTCCACGACCACCACCTCGAAGCCCGGAGCCGCGGACGCGACCCTTCGCAGCACGTCTGGCAGCCGCTGCTCCTCGTCGAAGGCGGGGATGATCAGCATCCGCTTCAAGCTCCGACCTCCGCGGAGGCGCGCCATGCGACGGTGAGGTAGCGGTTCGAGAATCCATGCCGAAGCGTGGCCGCGAGGCGTCGGAGCAGCGCGCCCGGATGCGAGGCGTAGTAGCGGGGCAGACCCGCGCGCAGGTCGCCCATGCGCGCCTCGCTGCGGCGCAGCACCGAGAGCGGGGAGACCGGCTGGACCTGGCGCAGACAGCCCTGCTCCGCGAGCCCGTGACCCCGCACCAGACGCCGGAACGAGCGTTCCGTGAAGTCGTGGCGGTGGTGGGGGTTCAGATCCACGGAGGGGGTGGTGGGGACCGACGCCACCAGGACGCCACCGGGCCGCAGCAGCCCGACGAGCCGTGCGATCAGGAGCCCCGGGTCTCGTACGTGCTCGACCGTCTCGAGCGAGACGATCGTATCGAATCCCTCCGGATCCTCGAACGCCAGTGCGTCGCACACGCGGTACTCGACTCCGGCGCCGCCGTAATGCTCCCTGGCGTGGTGGATGGCGGCGGCGGAGACGTCGACGCCCACGACGCGAAGCGCGCCGCCGCCGCGTTCCGCCAGCAGGCGCGTCCCGTACCCGACCCCGCAGGCGATGTCGAGCGCGCGACCGGGACGCAGGTGCGAGGCTGCGAAGTCGTAGCGGGCGAGGTGCAGCTCGAGCGTCGCACGCCCCGTCGTATCTCGTGCGTCGAGCGCATCGGGCACCAGCCTCTCGAGGCTGTCCGGGGCGGGCTGCACGCGGGTCAGCCTATCACCGCGCGTCGCCGCGGCAACTCGCCACCGAATCCCGGCTCGTCAGGCGTGCGAGGAGAATGCGGCGAAGAGCTCCTCGAAGGCCTTCATCTGGTTTCCGGTGGCAGAGGAGGGCACCAGGATCGGCGTGCGCACGCCGGACGACTGCCACGCGGCGACCCCTTCGCGCACCTCGGACGCGCTGCCGAAGAGCGTCACGTCGGCCAGCCAGCGTTCGCTCATCAACGAGGGCAGCGCGTCGCGATCGCCCTTCGCCAGGGCGTCCTCGATGGCCTCCATCTCCTCGACGTACCCCGCCTCCTTCCAGTAGTTGCGGTAGTTGGGAAGCGAGACGTACATGACGAGGGTGCGCCGGTTGCGCTCCATCGCGGCCCGACGGTCCTCCGAGATGCAGATCGGGATCATGTCGCCCACGAAGAATGCGGGGTCGGCGCGCCTGGAGGCCGGTAGGGCCGCGAGCGAGGCCGCCATGTGGGAGCGCGACGCGTTGGCGAACACGACACCTTCGGCGATCTCGCCCGCGAGCGCGACCATCTTCTCGCGCAGCGCAGCGACGACGATCGGAGGAAGCTCGCCTGCGCGCGGCACCTCCCGCAGCTGCTCCACGAAGCGTCGCATGTCCGAGAGCGGCCTTCCGGTGCTGATGCCGAGCCGGCGATTCATCGGATCGTGACTCACGCCCACGCCGAAATGGAAGCGCCCCCCGGAAAGCTCGTGGACGAGGGACGCGGTGACGGCGTACTCCGAGACGTGGCGCGTATGGAGATTGACGATGGTGGTGCCCAGAGGGATGCGCTCGGTCACCAGGGCGAGGGCCTCGCACAGGCCCAGAGCGTCGCCGAAGCTCGCGCAGTAGATGCCCGAGAAGCCCCTGCGCTCGATCTCGCGGGCGAGGTCGAGGGTGGCCCGGCGGCGACCGGGGACGGCCGCGAGGGCGACCGCGGGAGGACTCGTATCCGACATGGGGAGATCTCGCCCGCCCGCTACCGGCGCGGATGCCGCGGGGGCAGGTTGAACTCGGGGGAGGGCTTCCAGCCACTCTCTCCCATCACCTCGGCCACGTGGACCATGTTGAGCGTGTCCTCCTCGTAGGAGAACCTGCCGCCGCCGGCGTAGATCATGAGGGAGTAGCCGGGCACCTCGTAGTGGCTGCCGTCCGGACGCCGGCCGGGGAGCCGGTTCATCCAGCGCGCCACGACGCGATCCTCCCCGACCATGGCCCACTGATGGGGAAAGCTCCAGTCGTCGAGGCCGGCCATGCTCTCCACCAGGAACTTCTCGATCTCGCTCCGGCCTTCGATGCGGCCCCAGGCCGGGTCGATGAAGGTGGCGTCTTCCGTGAAGAATCCGGCCAGCGCATCCCAGGGGAGCTCCCCGGCCTCGATGCGGTCACGCGTCGCGACGTAGCGCTCGTAGGTGGCGCGGATCTCCTCCGCGGGAAACTTCGGCACGCGGTCCTCCCTCCGGCTCGGCGCCCATCATACGCTCGCGGCGATGGCCGGAACAAGCGGATCGGGCTCGACGGATGCGTCCGGGCCCGGCCCTCCGGGCGGACACGCGAGGATCTACGCCTCGTCGTCGATGGGCTCGAGCCCGGAGGCTCCTCCGAGCCGCGGCAGGCCGTCCTCCACCGCGATCCATGGCGCGCGATCGTCGAAGTACACGTGGAGCTGGGGCACGCGGTCGATCGGGCCGTGCGCGTTCGCGAGTGCGATGTCGACGCGGTCGGCGTGCTGCTCGTTCTCGCAGAAGAGCGAGCTCCCGCAGCGCCCGCAGAAGGAGCGGGTCCCGTGGTCCGAAGAGGCGAACCGCACGAGCACGTCGTCTCCCTCGTCCAGGTGGAGCCGTGCTCGCGGCACCGCGAACCACGTGACGTAGCCCGCGCCGTGACTGCGACGGCACATCGAGCAGTGACAGTGCGCACAGAAGAGCGACGGCAGCCTCGCGGAGAAGCGGACGGCGCCGCACAGACAGGATCCTGTGACGGATTCGGGCTCGCTCATCTTCGAAGCTCCTTCCCCGGCTACGGGGCTCGGACCAGGCGGCGGGAGCCGCTGTCGCTGCGGATCTCGATGTCCCGGTAGGCACAGCGCCCGACTCCGCGCTGAAACGTGGAGTTGGCGATCAGCCAGATGCGCTCGATCCGGTCCGGGGGGGAGCCGACGTAGCGCTGGTAGTCCACATGGAGGTCGCGCTCTTCATCGATCCAGGCGCCGAGACCCGCCCGCCCGCTGCGCACGACCACGTGGAACTCACGCTCCCGCCAGGTGGGAAGCGGACACCAGTATCCGGTACCGATCGGCAGTGCTGCGCTCCAGTAGTACGTGAGGTCGATGCCGTTCTCGAACTCGACCGCGATGCTCAGGTAGTCGTGGGTCGGAAGCGTGTCCTCGGCGAGCTCCGATGGGAGCGCGTCGACGCGCCACCTCCAGGTCAACCTCGTGTCGGGCCGCAGCGGCGCGTCGGCGGCACGCTGCAGGATGCCGACGTCGCAGTGGGTGGCGCAGCGGAGCTCCGGAGCGCCGTCGTCCCCGCGTCCGCGCGAGTAGATCTCGGAGTCGCCGAGGAACCACAGAGGCTTCCAGCCCTCCGGCCGCGGCACCGGATCGTCCAGGCGATCGATCTCGAGTGCGAGCAGGGGATGGGGGTCCGGCCCGGCCGCGAGCCGTGCGAGCCCGGCCCGGGGATCGACCGCCCAGCGGAGCAGCAGCACCGAGATCCCGCCCCGAACGCTCCGGTAGACGTCGGGAGGAGTCGCCAGCTCTCCCGAGGGCGTCGCCCACTGCCCGGGGAAGTAGCTGGCCAGGTGGAGGCGCCCCGCACGATCCGCCGTGAAGGTGTGGCTGGCCCGCGTGCCCGAGAAGACCTCACCGTCTCCGAAGCGGGCCCAGAGCTGGAAGTGGGGCTCCACGAAGATGTCGAACATCCGGGACAGCACGACCCGGCCCGTGGCCAGCCAGGTGACGGATTCGCCCGCCGCCAGGTCGATCCCCGTGTCGAGCCAGGGCGGACGATCGCCGGGAAGGAACAGGAAGGCGCTTCCCGCGAGCAGATCCGACGGAGCGGCCTCCAGCACGGCGCCGAGGGAGTGGCGGAACTCGGCATCGCCGAGGTCCGCGTGCCTTCCGGGCGGCAGGCGACCCGCCAACCTGAGGCGCGACACGACCGCCGCGCGGCGCAGCGCGGTGCCCAGGCGTCGCAGGCCGATCGCGGGACCCGTCACGAGCCGACCGCGCGATCCCTGGAGCTCTGCGCGAGGGGACCGGTCCGCGCCGCGCCCGTGTCGAAGCGCATGAAGACCCGGGTGCCGGGATCGACGCCGGGCCCCGCCTCGGCGCGAACGCGCGCGGCCTCCGCCGCGCCCAGCTCTCGTGACGCCACGATGCGGAAGCCCAGACGCGAGTAGAACGGAGCGTTCCAGGGAACGTCGCGAAACGTCGTCAGCGTGACGGCCGACAGGCCCTCCGCGTGCGCCCAGCGACACACCGTCCCGACGAGGGCCGTTCCGATGCCGCGGCGACCGTGTGCGGGGTGCACGTCGATCTCCTCGAGGTGGGCCACACCGTCGAGTCGTCCGACCCTGGCGAAGCCGACGGGCCTCGCGTCCGGTGAGAGCGCCACCCAGAGGAGGCCGTCTCGCTGTGCGCTCTGCAGGGCGGCCGTGTCGGATCCGGCCGCGAGGGCGGACTCCGGAAGGCCTCGGCCTACCAGCAGACGTCCCGAGGCGAGCTCGATCTCCGGAAGCCGGGGCAGGTGCTCCGGCGCTGCGCGCCGTATCGTGTAGCCGGCATCCATCGCAAGCTCCCGCCGCGGCGCCCGCGCGTCCGTGTGTCTCAGGGTACCGGCCGAGAGGCGACGGGATCCAGCGCCGCGCGCATCGGGCCGGCGTGGGGTGTCAGCCCCGTCCCGGATGGCGGGACGACCGGGGCGCGAGGGTCCCGTACCGGCGGACCCCGTTTCCCAGCTGCAGGCCTCGAGACCACCCGGCAATCCAGGGGTCGCACGGTGGGCCGGTGACCCGCATCACGGATGCGTGCGACCGTTCGCACGACTCTAGGAGTACCTGGGGGGTGGACGGCAGGCGCCTCGTAGAAGGGCGCGAAGCTCCCGGGTTTGTCATGATCCCGACGTCTCGCCCGGAAGGCTCCGCGGAGAGGCGCACAAGGAGTGCCCCATGTATCGAATCCTCGTCATCGCTCTGCTGGCCGCCATCGCGACCGCGTGTGCGAGTACGCCCGAGCCGGAGCCCGAGCCCGCTCCGGTGGTGGAGGCGCCGAAGCCGGAGCCGGTCGAGGTGGCCGTCATGGAGCCCGAGCCCGTCGTCCGCTCCGAGCCGACGCGGATGCTGCCCAAGACGGCGAGCCCGGTGCCGGGCATCGGTCTCGCCGGTCTGTCCGCCCTCGGGGCCGGCGTGGGCCTGCGCTGGACCCGACGCCGCCTGCTGTAGCGAGCCGCGGGCGCTTCGTTCAGGCGGCGGGGCGGGCTGCCGATGCAGTCGGCCTGCCGCCTGGCAAGCGAGGGGACCATGAAGGACGGCGCGAATCGGAGGGATGACGAGCGAAGCTCCGCGCGCCTGGTGCGCGTGGCCGAACGCACGTCGTTCGTGATCGGGGCCGTCTGTCTCACGCTGTACACCGCCGCCTGCGTGCACTCCTCCATGTTCCAGTCGAGGGAGCAGGCGGCCTTCGACCGGGCGCTCGGCCAGATCCTGCACGCCGAGGCACACGACCAGAGCGAGTGGTCTGCGGAGCGCGTGCAGAGGTACCGGGAGAGCCGCGGGATCGACGTCGAGGCGCTCGGCCGCCTCGACATTCCCGATGCCGGCGTCTCCGTGATGGTGCTCGAGGGCACCGACGACTGGACGCTCAACCGCGCCGTCGGTCGCATCGAGGGGACGGCCCGGCCGGGCGAGCCGGGCAATCTGGGCATCGCGGGGCACCGCGACGGCTTCTTCCGCGGACTGCGACACCTGAGCCTGGGTGACGAGCTCACCCTCACGACGCTCGACGGTGTGGGCCACTATCGGGTCGTCGACCTTTCGGTGGTGGAGCCCGACTCGGTGGAGGTCCTCGCGCCCACGGCGGACTCGACCATCACCCTGGTGACCTGCCACCCCTTCTACTACGTCGGCGAGGCTCCGCGTCGCTTCATCGTGCACGCGAGGCGGGTGATGTTCGAGCCCTGGGACGCCCTCACGCCGGCCAGCGAGACGGTCCCCAGCATCGCGGCGGCGTTCTCGAACTGAATCGATCGGATCGGACGGCGTCGCGTATACTGGCGCCGTGCCCCTGCGCCTGCGCCAGATCTGTCTCGTGGCTCCCGAGCTACGACCCGCCGTCGAAGACCTGCGGTCGGTCTTCGGCATCGACGTGTGCTACGTCGACCCGACGGTCGGCCAGTTCGGTCTGGAGAACTCCGTGCTGCCGGTGGGCAGCGAGTTCCTGGAGGTGGTGGCGCCGGTTCGGAACGACACCGCGGCCGGCCGTTACCTCGAGCGACGCGGTGGCGCCGGTGGCTACATGTTCATCACCCAGTGTGACGACGCGGCGGCACGGGATCGGCACCTCGAGGCGCTGGGCGTGCGAATCGCGCTGCGCCACCGGAGCGACGAGTACGACCTGTGTCAGCTCCACCCGCGCGACACGGGCGGCACCTTCCTCGAGATCGACTGGCAGCCCGGAGGCGACACCGATCCGGAGCGCTGGCACCCCGCCGGCCCGGAGCCAGGGCGTGCCCGCCGCACCGACGTGGTGGGGGGCATCCTCGCCGCGGAGCTCCAGAGCCCCGACCCCGAAGGGCTCGCGCGACGCTGGAGCGAGATCTCCGGCAGCTCCCTCGAGGAGGGCGAGGACGGATTCCCGACGCTGCGCCTCGCGAAGGGGAGCGTGCGCTTCGTGCCCTGTGCGGACGGGCGCCCGGAGGGGCTCGGCGGCGTGGACCTCGCCGTCGCCGACCGCGCGCGCGTGCTCCGAGCAGCCGAGGAGCGGCAGTGCCGCGTCGACGGGGATCGGGTCCTCGTCTGCGGAACCCGCTTCCGTCTCGTCTCGCAGGCCTGAGTCGAACTCAGTCCTCGAGAAGCTGCGTGCGCTCCGCGGCGAGTCTCTGGATCTCACCGCGCTCCCGGAGTCGCTCCAGGGCCCGCCGCTCGATCTGACGTACGCGCTCGCGGGAGATCCCCATGCGGCGACCGATCTGCTCGAGCGTAACCGGCTCGGCCTCGTCGGGAGCGAATCGCGCCGCGAGGATCGCGCGCTCGCGCTCGTCCAGCGTGGCGATCGCCCCGCCCAGCACCCGGCGCAGCTCGTTGCGATCGACGCCCTCGACGGGATCGACGACGTCCTCGTCCTGGAGCACGTCCTCGAGCACGAGGTCGTCTGCACCGGGAATGGGCGCGTCCGTCGACGCGATCGGCAGCGCACTCGCCCGCACCCGGTCGAGGACTTCGGGCGGGATCTCCATCGCGCGGGCGAGCTCGTCGCGCCGCGGAGCCCGGCCCAGCCGCTGGCGCAGCTCGCGCTCGATGCGTCGGCTGCGGAGCTGCAGCTCGTAGATGTGGGAGGGGACGCGCACCGTCCGGGAGGCGTTCTGGATCGCGCGCACCAGCGCCTGCTCGATCCACCACACGGCGTAGGTCGAGAACTTGAAGCCTCGCCGGTAGTCGAACTTCTCGACGGCCCGCATCAGACCCAGGTTGCCCTCCTGGATCAGGTCCAGGTACGGCACTCCCATGTTCCGGAAGCGCTTCGCCTGCTTGACCACGAGTCGCAGGTTGTGGCTCGCGAAGGTCGAGCGCAGCTCTTCGATGCGCTCGAGAGCGCTCGTCGCGCGCCGCAGCGCGGCCCGTGACGCGGGCCGGCCGAGGCCGAGGCGCCGGCGGGCGTCGCGAGCGGCGCGTCCGCGACCGGCGACGCGCAGGTCTTCGAACTTCTGACGGATCTCCAGCAGGAGCGCGACGGCGATGTCTGCGGACAGGACGCCCTCGGCGATCTCCGCGTCCAGGGCCTCGACGCGGCGCGGGGCCGGGCGGGCCCCGGCCACGCAGGACTCGCGCTCGGCGACGAGGGCCTCGAGCCTGCGCAGCTTCGCATCGATCGCCCGGCTCCAGTCCCTTCCCGTTCCGTCCCGGTAGTGGTGGCTCAGGGCGGCGGTCACGAGCCCGGCCCGCTTTCGCTCGCGCCAGCGCCCGAGGATCTCCGGAGCCGTGCCGGGAATCGCCGCCATGGCTTCGCGAAAGCTCCGCTCCTCCGACTCCATCTGCCGGGCCAGGGCGTAGGTCTCCTCGCGGCTGAGCACGCGGATCGAGCCGACGCTCGAGATGTAGTGGTCGAGCCCGCTCTCGAGGCTCGAGGCACGCTTGGCGGCCGACTGGGGCGAGGTGGCCCGGGTCGAGCGCCCGACCGCCCCTCTCTTCCGGGCGACGCGCAGCTGCCGCCCCGGATCGAGGGCGCGCGGTCCCGAGGGAGCTCTGGAGCGCTCGCCGTCCTGGTCGAAGACTTCGGGTTCGAAATCGGTCATCTACAGACACACCCCCCCTGGCGTCCCGGCTCGGGAACGTTGGGACTCTCACGGGGCTGCGGGAAATGCAGTGGCTGCGGGTGGGACCCCACCCGCCTTCCCCCTCCGAGACGCAAAGGATAAGCACCGGCCCCGAGATGCAAGGTGCGGGGCGGAGAGTCGCTCGGCTCCGGGGCATCCCGCCCCGCCTGGCCCGGCCGTGCCCCACCCGGGGCAGGCCGTACGGGCACGAGGGTTGCACTCACGGGGCAGGGTCGACAGTATGACGTCTGAGGAGGGCTCTCATGCATCGTTCCGAGGCTCAGCTGGCTACGCGCTGCTCCGTGTGTGGCACGGAGGTTCAGGGCGTGGCCGATCGGGCTTTCACGTTCGGCACGCGGGGCGTGCTCTGCTTCGACTGCGCGCTCGCCCGGGGGGGCCGCTACGACGAGGCCCACGATGGCTGGGTCGAGGAGCCGAATCTGGACGGCATCGAGAACGCCTGGGAGTGAGGCGGCGCCGGGCCTTCACACGTCCAGGGTGACCGTCGCCTCCCAGCCTGCGGGGGTGCGCACCACCTTGAGGCCGTGCGCGGTGGCGGCCTTCACCTCGGAAGCGAGGGAGTGGCGTCCGGCCTCGACGCGCTCCCCCCGGAGGTCGGCCTCCAGGCGAGCGGCGCCGTCCCGGCTCACGACCTCGACGTGGTGCGGATACAGGAGCAGCTCTTCGGCGTCCCGCAGATAGACGAGCTCGTTGAGGAAGCGGAGCAGCAGCAGCTCGAGATCCGGCTCCTCGAGCGCGACCCTGCGCTCCACCGACCCGCCGACGTCCTCCGGGTTGTCGAGGGTCGCCGAGAGCAGCGCCCGTCCGGCGGCCGCGAACACGGCGCCGAGCGTGGCGCCGCGCGCCACGAAGGCGAGGTCACTCGTGACGGCGTCGACGAACTCGTAGCCCTGGCTCGACGCGTCGGCGCTCATGGCTCGAACCTCCCTCCCGGGCGGCCGCCGGGGGAGCGGGGACGTTCGGGAGCCGTGTCGCCCACCGCCCCAGCGCGCGATGCTGCGGCGCGGGCGTGACGCCCGGACGCTGGCACATCGGTTGCAGATGTGCGAGGTCCGTGAGTCGGACGAGAGCGATCCTCGTGGTGGAAGACGACGCAGCCATGCGCCACCTCCTCGTCGAGGTGCTCCAGGAGGCGGGCTTCCTGACCGGCTGCGCGGCGGGTGTCGAGGAGGCTCTC
>Ga0209536_100016080_pt1 | contig 10650 bp, 11 predicted proteins | sample DeeMarSeWOR28_12_FD_187461 | JGI IMG/M metagenome (GOLD analysis project Ga0209536, IMG submission 187461) | Marine sediment microbial communities from White Oak River estuary, North Carolina - WOR-2-8_12 (SPAdes) (version 2) | ecosystem: Environmental > Aquatic > Marine > Intertidal zone >...
CTGCAGACAATAAAGACAATGCCCTGAGCAGTGTGACACCAGTCTCGGCCATACCCATGGATACGGCGTCTCCATGGGGGATGGTGTAATTGGACGCCGTTTCGATGGCGTGCCCGACCGTGTGCCCCAGGTTGAGTAGAGCTCGCTCCCCGGTCTGCTCGCGCTCGTCACGCGACACGATCCAGGCCTTGATGGCCGCGCACCGGCGGATCACCTTCGCGACCTCCGGAGGGAGCTCTGCGGGCTCGCAGGCGGCGCTCGGTCCGCCTCCCGCCTCTCCGGACGTCAGCCTCCCGCGTGCGCTCGCCTCCACCGACCCAGCGCCACGAGCCCGAGCATCCCCGCCAGGAGAGCGAGCCGAGCGCCTGGCTCGGGCACGATGATCTCCGAGCTCTGGTTGTCGAAGCTATCCACCCCGACGGCCGATCCAGACATCGGTCCCACCGCCGTCAACGCGCCGCTGACCCCGATCGGGCAGCCCAACGGGGTGGGACACGAGGGAGCGACCACGTCGCCCACGGCCCAAGCCGTCAGCCGCGGATTGTTGCCCGTGAGCAGGATGGACTGCTGTGGCGCCGGGAGCGTGAAGTCGTTGAAGGTGTCCTGGAAGTACGCGGGATCCTGAGCCGTCGTTCCCGTATCGGGATTGAAGATGTTCGCGTTCAATCGGAACGTGCCCTGGAAGGGGTTGGCGGGATCCGCGACCCACAAGAGCTGGTAGTTCCCCGTCGTCGGGTCGAAGGCCAGGTAGAGATTCACGAGATCGACATTGATCGGCGAATCCGGGTCTCCGGCGACGTCGACGAAGCGCACGATCGCCTGCGCAGTCGGCGGCACCGACTGAGTGGTGATCACGAGCTCGAGGTTGCTCAGGATCACGCTGATCTCGTCGTTCTGGATCGCCGTGAGGACGGCCTGACCATCGGTGAAGAGCGACTCGAAGCCGGGAACCATGTTATTGGCGAAGCTGAAAGACCAGTCGACGAGCATGCCGTCGTCGAGCCAACATGGCGCGAACTGCACGCACTCGGCGACCAGCACACCGTCGAGATAGAGCTCGACCGGCGCGCTGCTGTCAAAGGACGCGCTGTCGCCCCAGGTTCCGCTCACGACGACGTCCACGATCTGGTCGCCGGGCGGCAGCATGTAGTTGAAGGTGCCGATCGCACCCCAGTCGATCGGGAAATCCCCGGGAACGCAGGACGGGAAGCAGCCGGGCGTCACGAAGACGTTCGGGGTGGTGAACGGCCCATTGATCGTCGTCGTTCCGTGGGAAGCCGTATATCTATACTCGACGTCGAACCCGGTCCCTCCGATGAGCTCCTCCGCCGCCATCGAGAGCGTGATGCTGTCGTCGGTGAATCCGATCACCTCCAGGATCCCGGGATCGCCGGAAACCTTGACGACACTCTCGAGCTGGCCCGGCTGATCCGTCCAGTCGAGATCCGACAGCGTCACCTGGAAGGTATCCGGGATCGGCCAGGCCCCGAAGTCGGCAAAGTCGACGTGAATGCTGAGCGCGTTCGTCGATCCGCCGATCGACGGCCCGTCGAAGAAATCAATCTCGAATCTCGAGCCGCCCAGCGAAAAGAAGGGGACCGAGTATTCGGGTGTGGCCGGAGCGAGATCCACGATCGCCGTCGTGCCGGCGGGAATCAGCACGTTGAAGCCTGCGGGCCAGTCTTCCTGAACCGGCTCCCAGATCACCTCCGCCGAGATCTGGTCGCCCGCGAGCGACGCATCGGCAGTGCCGGGGAACGCCTGCATCGCGAGCAGGACGAGGCCCGCGACGGCCACTGCTTCGATCCGTCTCAGAAGCCACCTCGAAGAAGAGTCACGCCAGATCGGGCTCCGCGCGCTCGAAGCCCGCTGCCCCCCGTGCTGGCTGTCGACCCCATTCGCCACCCCCTCTTCCTGCCCCGCTACCCGCAACTGTGTCAGCATGTCGCTCTCCGATTCCGCGTGTCTCCAGATTCGTTCGAACGCCACTCAAGAATTCGAATGCGTTCCAACCCATTCGCTATCTGCGCAAGTTGCGTGCCAGCCCTCTTGCGTGAAGCGGCCACGCCTGAGTGGCCAGATTGCGCTCTCAAAACACAGGAATGTGACGATGATGCTATGCGCGTTGCGCGGCGACGTGGCGGCCGAACCCCCATGGCTGAGGCCATAAGTCCCATCGTGTGGTCCTGTGACGCTGAAAGAACGATCCCTCGACGCCGGCCGACTCGGGAGATTCGTACCGGGTCTCGGCCGGTCAGAAGCTGGTGCGGCCGCGGATCGAGGCTGAGGGCGGCAAGAACCTGAACGCGGAGTCTCTCGGATGCGCGGCAGACGCGAAGAGGCAATGGCCCCATGGAGTCCCGTCGCCCTCCCCTCAGTCCGCGAAGCAAGGACCACGACCGAGACGAATCGGCCCCTTTGCACGACCTGGGTCGACGGGCCGGCCGCGCTGCAGGACGACGACCTCGTCGCGAGACGCCAGGCGCGGCTCCGCTCGGCCTGCTTGCCAGCATGCCCGGTATCATGGGTGCGGAATGGCGGTTCTCGGAATGCCGATTCCTTCGGACCGGGTCCCCCGTCCGGGCTGTCGCGTCGCGGAGCCGGATGGGTGGGGACCGAAGAACGCCGGGGTTCACTAGTCTCTCGAGAGCCGAATACACCGCACGAGGAGCGCACGAGCACCATGACATCTCCCACCCTCGACTGGGCCATCGACTGCGATACCCACATCTCCGAGCCCCCCGATCTCTTCACGAGCCGGCTGCCCGACAAGTGGCAGAACGATGCGCCCAAGATCGTGAAGAACGAAGAGACGGGATTCGAAAACTGGGTGATCGGCGCGGATCAGGTTCCCAGCACGCCGGTCGGTCACACTGCGGTCGCGGGTTGGCCCGAGCCCTTTCCGGCCGCTCCGTCGGGCTTCGCCGAGATTCCGAAGCCCGCCCACGATCCCCATGCCCGCCTCGAGTACATGGACTCATTGCGGATCTGGGCGATGGCGCTCTATCCGAACGTGAGCGGATTCGGCTCCCAGGCCTTCTTGAACCTGAAGGATCCGGACCTGATGATCGCCTGCGTGAACGCGTACAACGATTTCTTGACGGATTGGGTCTCGCCCGCGCCGAATCGTTTCATCCCGATCACGTCGATCCCGTTCTGGGACGTGGCCGCCAGCGTGAAGGAGATCGAGCGCTGCGTGAAGGCGGGACACAAAGGGGTGCTCTTCAGCGGTGCACCCCAGGACCACGGTCAGCCGTCGCTGGCGAGCCCGCACTGGAATCCGATCTGGGAATGCGCCCAGTCACTCGGATTGCCCATCAGCTTCCACATCGGCTCGGGCGAGTTCACGAGCAACGCCTGGACTCCCGAACGCGTTCAGCTCTACGGCCCCGGTGGCATCAACGCGCAGACCGCCATCGGCCTGTTTCTCGACAACGGACGGCAGATCGTGGACCTGCTCTTCTCCGGTGTCCTGCCTCGCTATCCCGACCTGAAATTCATCTCCGTCGAGAGCGGGATCGGCTTCCTGCCCTTCCTGCTCGAAGCCTGCGACTACACCTTCAACTACGGGATGGTCGGACGGGATCGCCCCGAATTCGAGCTGCTTCCGAGCGAGTACTTCGCGCGGCAGGTCTACGGCTGCTTCTGGTTCGAGGAGTACGCGACGGCGCACATGCTCGACAAGCTGCCCGTCGACAATCTGCTCTGGGAGACCGACTACCCGCATCCGATCTGCTTGTTCGGCGACGTGCGCGAACAGATCGAGAAGAGTCTCGGGTCGACCCAGCCCGACCTGCGCCGCAAGCTGCTCTTCGACAATGCCGCGAAGCTCTACGGCGTGGAGGCGCCGCCGGCATGACGGTCTCGGCGGGGTGCTAGAGCTCCAGCCGAGGGACGTGGTGAGATCGAACCGCCTCTGCGGACGGCCTCGTCGCTCGCGGGCCCCGGCACTCCCCGCCGCAAGGGCATAGGCAGCCTCGTCGGCGCCTGCTTGTCAGGATGTGCGTCGCGGTCAGCTCGGGAGGAGAAGCGTGTCGGTTCAGGAGTTGGGCAGCATAGGTGAGTTCGTGGCTGCGCTCGCCACGGTGGTCACGCTCGCTTACCTCGCCACCCAGATTCGTTATGCGCGGCTGGCAGCGAGCGACGCCAGCCGCCAGGCCAGAGCAGCCAGTGTTCTCGACATGCAGCTCGCCCAGATCAACAACCCGGAATTCCGAAGGGCCTGGGGCAAGGCGGACATCAGCACAGCGGGGCGAATGGAGGCGCTATCCGAGCGCCTCGGAGTCTCCGTGGAAGAGGCGGAGTTGATTTGGCACGGGTGCTGCGCCTGGACGTTCATTCATTGGGCGCAGTATCGATCGATGAAGACGGCCCACGACTCGAACGAGCTCGAGAACCTGGTGCGCAATTTCTACTCCGTTCCACCGATGGTCGTGGCGTGGAACACCGATCCGCTGCTCAAGGCGCTGCTGGATCCGGGCTTTGTCGAATGGATCGATGGAATTCTCGCTGGGACTCGCACGCCCTAGAAGATTCGTGTTGCCCGACGGATACCGCTTTCAGCAAAGACGCGACCGGTAGGCAAAGAGCGCCAGGACGTCCGGTCCGGCAGCGATGCCAGAACGGCGAGGTGACGATCCGGCCGCAATGAACGGGCGCGTGTGGGCCGGATGGCCCGGCCCGGCGGCGGGCCAGCCGCGCTAGCTCGGGGCGGTGGAGTACCAGGCACCCTCATCGCGCACCCAGATGGTTCGAGACTCGCTGAGCTCGGGGCTGTCGTTGTAGCGGATGATCGATCGAACCAGGGCGGCGGGTCGTCCGCCGTGGAGAGCGCAGACCTTTCGTGCCGCGACGATCTCGACCTGTTCGACCGTCGCGCTGCGAACCTCGTTGACGGAGGCTCGAATGGCCGAGCGCAACGGCTCCGCCCCGTCGTCGCGCGATTCCTGACGACGTGCGCGGATGGCGGGGTCGACGAACCCGTACAGGGCCTCGACGTCCTGCTCGGCCTCGAGTCGTACGCGCTCGTAGACGCGACCGATGAGCGTATTGCCGGAACGACGCATTGGATCGAAGGCGCCTCCCTTTGCCAAAGGGCCGGCATTGCGTGGCGACCGTAGGCGATGAACGAACCCGAACGGTCGAAGATTCAGGGGCTGGACGCGACCTGTCGAGCAGCCCGAAGAGGTCCGGCTGGCTGCCAGTCTATCATGCCTCGTCGAGCCCTGAACGAAGCCAGTTCGACTGCGACGCTTCATTGGGCGGGGGCGAAATCGAACGCGAGCAGGACGCTTGGAAACAGGAGCTGGAGCGATCCATCGAAGATGCAGAGTGCGGACATCAGGGCTCACTCGTTTTCGGCAGTCTCTGCCCTCAATCTTGCGAGGCGAAGGCCTAGCGCCCTGCGAGCCTCGGTCGGACGCCGCTCAGCGAGTCGATGGGCCGCTTCGTCCAGGAACTTGCGGCGTCGTCGCGCCGTCCCGCCCCCGCCCGATTCGAGCCCTTCGAGCATGCGCGCGGCTTGGAGATCTCCGAGCTGGTAGTGGACGACGCCGAGGTCGAAGGCCGCGAGCACCGGATCCCCCAGCTGCTCGGCCTTGCGAAGGTCTGCGAGGGCTGGCTGCAGCTGCCCTTCGTTCGAGTACGCCTGGCCCCGCCGGAGGTAGAGCTCTTGCTCGTCAGGCTTGGCGCGAATCGCCTCGGAGAGCGTCTCGATCCGATGCTGCGCACTCGGATGTGCGGATAGCGGCAGCGGCTGCAATGCGAGCCAGAGTACGACGGCGAGCGGCAGGCGTTTCATGGCTGGGGCAATCGATGAGAAGCGGGGCCCACGAGAGAGCCGCGTGAGCTACCGCTTGATCACGAACGAATCGATCACGTCTCCGTTCACGTCGATGAAGCGCGAAGTGAGCTCTGTGGCCGTCGCGTCGAGGACGACCGAGCCCTTCTCCGGCAAGCTGAAGAAATGCGCGGGATGCTGCAGCCAATCCGCCGGCGTGCAGCCCAGCGTCTGTCCAGGCTCACAGGGATCGAGCTCGTCGGCCTTGCCCGAGCTCCCCGCGACGGTGTAGACGACCTTGTCGTCGGCACGGCTGCCCAAGCTGATCTGCGAATAGGCTTCGTCGCCCTGTCCCGATGCGCCTTCGCCCATGTCGTTCAGCTCCGCATGGGTGGCCAGGTCGAACGTCGGCGATAGACCCGTGTGACCGCCCATGCAATAGGAACGTTCGTGGGAGTGGGAGTGCCCGTCGTAGACGACGTCCATTCCATACGAGTCGAAGATCGGTGTGAAGACCTCGCACATGTCGATCTCCGCCCCCTCCCTGCTCGTGCCGCTGCGGCCGAACCGAGCGACTCCCCGGATCGCGCACCCGGGGCTGCTAGGCCGAGGAAGAGGCACCCTCGCTATGAGACGTCGCCGATGTCCGCGGCCAAGGGATCCCTGCAGCGGGGCTTCGCAACGACCCGAGCGGCTTGCGCCGAGGGGGACCCCTCCCCAGCAGTCAGGGGGCGGGATATGCTCTCCAGACCGGACCAGACGCACGGGCGACGTCGCCCTCGGCGTCGCGAGGCAGCGGCCCCGGTCACGAGGAACCAAGCCCATCATGAAACCGGGTAGCGAGTTGCTCGAGGCCGAGTGGATCTCGGCGACGGCGTGGCTCCTCGGCGAACGAATCGACACGCGCGGCGTGCCCGCCGAGCACGTCGTCGTGAATTCGCCCATGACCCTCGCAGACGCGCCTGATCGCATGCTCGTGCTCTATCGCTTCGGCGCTGTGGTCGTCTTCGTTGCGGGCGAAGAAAGCGAGCCTGAATTCCCCGAGATCGCGCGCGGCCTGGTCCAACAGCCTTTTGCTTCGCCCGAGAGCGACTTCGCGTCGATTCGGGTCGACCGGACCCGATCCGAAGGACCGGACCACCAGGGGGTGCTCGTGATCGCCGAGGCGACCCTGGACCGCCTTCACGTCGTCGCTGACGTTCTCGCCCGCAGCGCGGTGCTCGCCTACTACGAGGCGGAGGCCACGGCGGCGCTCGATCGCCTCCAACCGATCGCGGAACGGATGCGAACCAGAGGCAGCCGCGTCTTTCGGGCACGACACCTGCTGACCGAGCTCGGCGAGGCGCTGGTTTCCGAGATGCGCATGGTCGGCCGCGCCGAGGTCTCCGAGAAGCCCGGCCGAATCTGGGACCGCCCCGACCTCGATGCGCTCTACGTACGCCTCGCGGAAGAGTACGAGCTCGCCGAACGCGACCATGCCGTGACCCGCAAGCTCGAGCTCCTAGGCCGATCCGCCAACACCTTCCTCGATGTCCTGGGCACTCGTCGCAGCCTGCTCGTCGAGTGGTACATCGTCATCCTGATCCTGCTCGAGATCGTCATCCTCGTCTACGATCTGTCGACGCGTTGACGGACCAGACGGACCCCATCGAGCTTCGACTCCCGCACGCTGGGCAGCTGGTCGGACTGCATGGCGATGGCTCGGCTGCCCGACGGAAGGGGCGCTCAGCGGCGGCCAGCGTTGTCCTGCTCCAGTATGCGGTCGATCGCCTCGGCATACTCAGGGCCCAGAAACTGCCGGTTCCGCTCGTAGGCGCGGCGGCCGCCGGGTGACCCGATGATGAACGCGATCGATCGCTCGTAGCCGGACCAGTAGTCGGCGGAGACCAGATTCGAGCGGTGGTGGAGCCATCCGCTCTCGGTCCCACGCAAGAACTGCAGGACGAGGACCTGGAAACGGCCGAACTCCTCCTTGCTCAACGAATCAGGGGAGAGGACGCCGAGTCGGTAGAGCCGATAGAGCTCGGCGTCTCGAGAAACGGAGCCAAGCCAGTCTTCTGACGACTCTGCGATTCGTGTGATCGCAACGATCTCGTTGGCTCGATTGGCCTGGCGAATCTGAAGAGCGAGGTACCCCAGCGTCGCGATCGTCGCGACTGCGGCGATGATCTCTCCGATACTGCCGAGATCAGAAATGGTCACGCTGGCCTCGTCTTCACTGCCTGACGGACGAGGCGCTCCGCCCCGTGACAGAGTCCGCCGAGGCCCCCGGAATCCAACGCCCGAAGGCTACCAGGATCGACTGGAGCTTGCCTTGCCGCGTCCTCGCGACGGGTCCGATCGTTCCGGCGAGCTCTGCTCGTCGTCCGCGCCCGCGCCCGGACCCGAGGCCTCCGCTGTCCGCTGCCCGACTGGCCTGCGGCCGCGCCTACAGAAGCGGTCCGATCGCCTCGCGAATCTCCGGGTCACGCAGCCGGAAGAGATGCCGGTCGCAGTAGTAGTGGATCAGCTGCTCGGCCAGCAGCGCGCCGAGCGCGATCCCCACGAAGAGGCCCTGGGCGGACGTCACGTTCGAGAGTCGCTCCCGGTAGTCGCGGCCGCTGAAGACCGTGAGGTGGTCGAGATCGCCCATCAGGAGCCAGACGACGCCGACGATCGCGCCGATCGTGAGCCAGTGGCGGAGATGAGCGCGGCGCGGCTCGGCGCCGGTCTGTCGATAGTTGTTCACGTTGATGCGCGCGACCAGGCCGATCGCCACGAACCAGTGGCTCCAGAGATAGGTCGTGAAGAAGTAGAGCTTGAGGTCGGTGTCGACGAAGTAGAAGACCGCGGGATGAGCGAGCATGACGCCGTAGTAGAGGAGCTTCGGCAGCGAGCAGGCGGGGCGAGCGATCTCCACGCAGACGACGCCGAGGGTGAGCGCGTAGGCGAGGGCGAAGGCCCAGGTGGCCGCCGTCTGCATCGTCGCCGGCGAGATCGGCACGAGGCTGTAGAACGCCTCGCCGAGGGGCGACGAGACCCCCACGCTCACGTACATGATCGGCTGGATCGCCATCATCATCGCGATGGCGTAGGCCTGGTCGATCTGGCGCGCGCGCGCGTCGCGCTGGCCTGCGCGGCTGCGATAGATCGTCAGCACGCCGAAGTCCTGCTTCGCGAAGTGAAAGAAATGACCGACCCAGAAGAGGCCCAGGTAGACGAACCAGGGCCAGAGCTCGTAGCCGAAGCGAGCACTTCGCGGGAAGCTCAACGTGAGCCCGGTGTAGACGCCCACGGCCATGGCGACGGCGCCGATCGCGATCGGGACCTTCACGTATTTCGTGTGGTGTGCGGCGCGAGCGTCGCGGAGCCGGGAAGAGCCCAGCACCATGAAGGTGGTGGAGTAGGAGTGGAACACCGCGATGACCCCGTTGCCCAGGAAGAGCGCGGTGGCCGCCTGCTGCCAGCCGATCGCGGCGCTCAGCAGGTAGAGCGCGAGCGAGCCCCAGATCGCCGAGAACATCCAGAACCCGTCCCAGAGCGGCGACTGCACCCAATAGGAGGCCGGGATGACGGGGATCCGGAGGGCGGGGACGCGGCGGAAGGGACGAACGACGGTCGACATCGAGATGAGGTGCCTGGCTGGGATACGCGGTTGCTTGACGCCATCCTCGCACGAAACCGGCACCCATTGAAGACCTGACGAGGCCGTCCGACACATTTCCGGGCAGCGCGGGGCGAGGCCCGCTTCGCGGAGAGCCAGCCAGGCGATCAGGCCGTGGCGATGACGAAGAGCCTTCCGCGATGCGAGTGTCTGCACCCGCCGTGGATCGTCAGGCTGCGGCAGCTCGGACGCAGCTCCCGTGGGGAGGGTCGACGACGACTCGGGCCCTGGCTGGGGCGGCTCTAGATGGGGCGCGCCTGGACCAGCCAGCAGGCGCTGCCGAGCTCGATCCGCCCCGCGTCGTCGCGGAACGGTCGCAGCGCGTCGCGGACGGACTGCTTGGCGGCCTCTCGCGTGCCTTCGTCGGCCTCCCGCAGCAGGCCGGCGGTCGGTCCCATCTGCGTCAGGAACTCCACCGTCTCGTCGAGGCTCTCGCCCCCGGCCACGTCGACCGCTCGCTCGAGCGATTCGATCTCGATCGAGGCGAAGCCCGCTCGCTCGAGGATCCCGCGCAGGCGGTCCGCGTCGGCGAAGGCGAAAGGGCCGGGGCTGCCCGGCGCAGGCGGCTTCTCGGGCGCGGCGACATGGGTCGCGGCTGCCGCGGTAGGGACCTGGATCCAGGGGTTCTTCGCGGGATCCTGCCAACACAGGAAGACCAGCCGCCCGCCCGGGCGAAGCGCGCGCCGCAGATTCGCGAACGCGGCGACCGGATCCGCGAAGAACATCACGCCGAAGCGCGAGAAGACGAGATCGGCCTCGGGGAGCTCGGCCGTCTGCGCATCCGCGAGTCGGACCCCGGCCTGCGCGAGTGCGGCCTCCTCGAGGCGTCGCTGCGCGTCGGCGAGCATGGGCGACGAGATGTCGACGCCGAGCACGTGGCCCCCGGGCCCGACGCGGCGGGCCAGCTCCACGGTCGTCTGACCACAGCCACAGCCCACGTCGATGACGCGCTCGCTCGGCTCGATCTTCGCCGTGTCCATCGCCTCGCGGCCCAGCGGCTCGATCTGTCGATCGATGCGATCGCCGAGTCGCACCCATTTGGGACCCGAGACTTCGCCCCAGTAGCGGATCTGCTCGGCGTTGGGTCCAGAGGCTTCGATCGCGTCCATCGTCGTTTCTCCTGCGCGCGTGGGGGACGTTCTCGGTCGTCCGGCTGCGCTGCGCGGTAACCGGTACTGGCGAGGCGCCTGCCAGCGTCGCGTCGATCCGCTTCCGCAGCACCCGCGGC
>Ga0209536_100016081_pt1 | contig 10649 bp, 5 predicted proteins | sample DeeMarSeWOR28_12_FD_187461 | JGI IMG/M metagenome (GOLD analysis project Ga0209536, IMG submission 187461) | Marine sediment microbial communities from White Oak River estuary, North Carolina - WOR-2-8_12 (SPAdes) (version 2) | ecosystem: Environmental > Aquatic > Marine > Intertidal zone >...
CACTACTAAGAGTCTGTTTAATGTACTTGCACCTAATCCCGACATTGTTTCTACTTTTCACGAAATGACTAGATGTTTAAAATTAATGCACCTCGAAAAGTTATCAATGTGCATGACCATGCTGAAAATTGCCGGCAATAAAGTACAGATGTCTGCAGCCGGTATGCCGCCTGTTTTCATGTATAAAAAGGAAGGAGCAATTATGGAAGAACATATGATGAAAGGCATGCCGCTTGGAACTATGGGTGACTTTCCTTACGTAGTAAAGGAATCTGAATTGAATTCAGGGGATCGTCCCAATATACTATTCTGCATAACGGATGATCATACCTGGCTGCATTGCAGCGCCTATGGAAGCAAGATGGTGCTGACCCCGAACTTTGACCGGCTTGCCGCTGAAGGCATACTGTTCAACAATTGCTTTGTTTCCGTACCGAGCTGCAACCCATCCAGGAGTTCGGTCCTGACCGGCCAGTCCTTTAACAAATCCCGCATTACCATATACCTTTGCGGCAATAATGACGGAATCTGAATTATTCAGGTCGGAATCATCCGGTGGCAGAGGATAAGGTATTTCCAGAGGATCGGTCTGGTCGCCGGTAATCACCAGCGAACCTCCGATCTGCGATCCGAAAATCGCAGACAACTCATTGTAGGACATCGGTCGTGTAAATGTTACAACCGCCGATATCTCAGTACCTGAATCTACCAAATCCAGCCTGCTCCTGGTTAGTTCCAGATACCTGTTCAAATCCTCTGGTGATTGGATTACCGGTCTGCTGCTGATAAAAACCTGGTTTAAACTGGTTTCCACGGTTATATGTTCAACTAGATCACTTTGTTGTGCCACAACAGGAAAGTACATCAGCAATAGAATAACAGGTATACTTAAGTAAATATTATTGATATATTTCATTTTATCCTCCATTCACCTAATGCCAATTAACAAAATCGATATGGATTAATCAGCCTGATAATGGTTTTCAATTCTTAAATAAATTTCATCAATAAGATCCAGGACCTTTTGTTTCGTATACTGCAACGGGGTTTCTATTTCATAATCGTCTTTAATCCATTTGGTAATTTTATCTCTGATATCCATGATCAACTTGTTAACTGCCGGTTTTGGCCTGTTTGTTTCAATCATTTGTTCGAATGCCATGATTTTTTCAGCAAGACTCATTCGTCTTTCTTCAGGATCATGGTCAAATCCATAATCAGGGATTAAGCCAATAGCATCTAATAATGTTTTTGCATTACTATTCACTTCTGAAATTATTTGATTATTGTGAACTATTTGGATTGTAGTTACATTTTTAGAATATGGAATGATAATAGTAAAACCTGCTATTTCAGACTCTGTAACTCCAATTGGATCCCTATGAATTTTAAATTCTGCTCTAAAAGAAATGTCATCTACTAAATTTCCCCCAAAATCAATTAATCTGACTGAATAGTTTCCGCTCTGTTCTTCTTCAATCATACCGCTTTCAATGATATAAAAGTTGTTGAATTTAACATTTGCCTCCTTATCTATCGTACCACTCAATAATAGTACCTCAGGATCATTTTTGTTTTTTCTAAAGGTTCTAAATAATTCTGAATAATCTTCATTATCTACCCATCGATTGGTCCTTTTTGGGAGTGGTGCACATCCCATAAAACAATATAAGTGATCTCTGTAATCTGATTTTGATACCCAATATCCGTATGATAGATTTCCACAACCAGGGCCATCATACTCTTCTTCATCTCCATCCCACAAACCATAGGTATGGCCAACTTCATGTGCTGGAGTCACCCAATCATTCACAATTGATAGGGCGCTATTAATTCCAATGGACATCATTCCAGTTTGATCTGGATCATCATAATGATATTTAAAATAATCATCGGGTACTATACCGATTGCTCTATCAGTAGATACTCTTGTTATATTTGCGATAAGCCAGGTTTCTAATAAATCTAAGACTGTACCTACATCTCCTTTAATTAGGCTACCATAAGTATTTAATGGATATTTAAAAACTGTTAAATTCTCCTCAGCTATGGGATAAGTTGCCTTTATAAAATCAGAACTTTCAGTAACTGTTTGATCAAAATCGTCTCTATTAATAGGCCCATATCCTGAAAAAACTTCATTTCGGCTGATCGGTATGTAATTTAAGACTAGGTCTTCAGTATCTTTAATCGTTATATCACTTGCATCTTCATTATTATTCTCATTGCTTTCAAGAAATTCGTCAAACGGATCAATAGTTACTGTAACTTGTTTGTTACCTACATTCTTTGGATCAATGATAAACTCTAAATAATTTCGCTTAATTGATCTTCTGTTCAATATTTCTTCATACTCAATTGGTGTAATAGTTTTTACCTCTTTACTTCCATCGAAAGATAATTCTATAGTTACATCTCGTTGCACATTATTGCCACCGGTATAATTTAAATATGCAAGAATTGCTGTAGCTTTATCCTTTACCAAGTCTATTCTACTTGGATCATCATCTATATTAACATTAAAAATTACCTGCACAACTCTAATACTATCCAAAATCAGATCTTGCATGACTACGTTGATCTTATGGACCCCATCAAAACTGGCAATTCCCAGATCATCGAAAGCCCGGATGAAATAATCGACTCCGTCCGCAGTCACAAATGACTTGGGAATCGTTCCCTTATACTCATTTCCGGAAACCGGTGCCATCACTGCAGTCTCATATAAAAGCGTGCCGGTCCTGCGATAAAACAGAAAAACCTGGGCTACATCATTTGTGTTATCGATTACCTTGGCTGAAATGGCGATATCGGTTCCTGCAAGGGCACTCGTAACAGGTGTATGAATTATATGCGGGGCAACATTGGGAAGCACGGCAATATTATAGGCATTTTCGGCCGGCTCGACCGGTGGATTCGTAGCCGTTAATTGTCCGTCCGTTGCGGTTATATAAAAGAGCAAGCCGGGGCTGTTGACCTCATAACCCGGTATAAATGCTTCAAATAAATCCCCCGATACCCGGTTCATTATAATTGATTTAAATGAGTTGTCAGAACTTGTTACTGGCCGATAATATGCTAGCGCAATGAAAACAAAAGGCGCGACATCGTCAAGGATAACCGCCGAAATCCGCAATGATGTCCCTTCGGTCTGGGGATTTAACATCAGGCTGATTGTCTCTGTGGTTAAGGTGATAGCCGGCCCTGCACCGGGAATATAGTAACCTGTATCGCTATCCTGCTGTGCGTTGTAATTTGTCTCAATCCTGACCGCCCTTTTAGCTCCGGGAACGATGGTAAGATTATTTGTTTTGTACCTGACAATGTAAGTGTTGGCAATCGTCTGCCCCAGCTTGTCAAGAATATCATCATATGGCCCCTGCACCGGAAACACCAGTCCTCCCGTGGCTCCACTGATGCTGGTGCCGGGTTTAACATAATGATAATAAGAGTTCCCGAAATTAGGATCGACAGCGGCATGCACCACAATGTTGTTTGCCTGACAAACATTTATTGCTTCCGCAAGACTGCCTCCATCGCTGTCTTCATCGGTAATAAGTAAGAAGTGCCGTTGTGAACCGGGTCTGAAATTAAACGCCGTTGCCGACTGAATTATGGCCCGCAGGCCGGGTTCGATACCCCCCGATGCACTCATCTGGCTGATCCAGGATTGAAATGTATTCAAATCACTGGTCATGTTCCCATTGTTAAAGATTACCGGCTCCCCGCTGCCGCTCGTCTGACCGAACTTGACCGCCCCCAGCCGGAAGTCAATCCCCTGATTGGCCATACTCTGGGCAAAGGCGTTTACATTATTTTTAACAGCATTAATTTCGCCTCCCATACTCCCGCTGTTGTCTATGATAAATATGAAATCGACCAGCCGCACACCGCCACCTGATGCCGGAGGTATTACATCAAAATAATCGGTCTGTAGCACGTTATCTTCGAAAGCCTGAAAGTTTGTTTTTTGAAGGTCAGAAACACCCTGCCCGTTTTCGGTTACCGTTACCGTTGTAAATATGAACGGAAAATTATTCGCGTCGATCTGCTGTATGGTGACTTTGAGTCCTGTCTGAGCAAGAACAGCACTAACAGAAAGGATAAACAGGATTAATGAGAGATTTCTTTTATAAGAAACCATAAATGCCTCCTTCATGTGTCTTTGTTCACAAGCGATCTGGTAAAATAATCATTGCTCGATCAATTCCGATTGGCTGTCAGCAAAAACATAAAAAATCTAGCATACTGCTATCGGTAAAGCAGGTATTGTATGACTGTGAAAAATGTCATTTATATTTATGATTAGGCAATTCAAAAAACAAAACGAACTAAAAGAGTGGTGGTTTTAATAAGCACATTAATAATTACAGATGCAAGGATTTTTTTTTATGCAAAGCGGTTTATCTGCTTATTTGACAATAAAATATATCGAAATGTTAATCTTTAAACCTATGATTAAGTATATGTTCTGATCTCATGTTAATTCAACGGGCGTGAATTAATGGTTTTGTTTTTTAATACGATTTAGTTATGAAAAAAGTCTTCAATCCAATTCTGGCTGGAACCGGCAAAATTCAAGTTCACTAAAATAACCATGTTATCCTGCAGTAAAGGGAGAATACAGAAAATTTAAATTTCGGTTGTGTCTTATTGATTTTGAAAGTGGTTAACGGTCTTACAATATTATTGCGCAATAATCAGCTTCTGTGACCAGGGCGATCCTCAACCGCCTTTTCCATTTTTTTCCAGCGACATGACCCAAATCCGCTTGCTATCGATCTCTTTTTGTTTTTGAGGTCATTACACAGCATAAGGGTTAATATCATGTGATACTGGTAATTTGTTTTAATCATTTGAATTTGAAATTAAGTCAAAATGTCTTACTCGGTAATCAGACTTACCATTCGCTAATTGCATTTCAACAGCTGTCATCAGATTACACGTGTTTATCCTGATTCACCCGGATTCAGTTATCTTTATTACAATTCCTTTTCAGATATATAATTTTTTACATACTGCCTTTCTCCGGGTGTTATAATTGCCGATAGAAAAAGCCCGCTGATTGTGTGATCATTGTCAAACCATAAAAAAAGATGAACATTTATTTTGCTGAAAACCGCAAATTGGGAGCTGATCATGAGAAACCACCGCCAAATATCCATAGTCTGTTTTCTCGTTCTGTTTTTGAACACCCTGGCCTGGACGCAGCTAAATGTGCCGCAAAATGATCTGATTGATCGTGAAAAGATCATCAAGCCGTTTAATGCGCAGCTGGATATGCTGGATCTGATCTTTACGCTGGGACCGGACCCGCTTCCCAGCGGCCTGAATTCAGAGCAGATCGGAAAAAATACCGCCCAGATCGGAGATGTCAATAACGACGGCTATGCGGATTGGGCTGTCGGACTGCCGACCGCTCAGGATATTGAAACCGGTAAAACAGGCGGTACGGTGCATATCTACCTCGGTAAGGATTCACTGCAAAGTGAGACCCGGTCCGATCTGGTGATCACTTCACCCGAAGGGGGCTATAACGGGATCGGAAGCTACCTGGCCGGCGCCGGTGACGTCAATCAGGATGGCTTTGATGACCTTCTCGTCCACTGCTACTGGTTTGACGAAAATTCTGGCTTTGAGGAGCGTGTCCTCCTTTACCACGGCGGCAGTGATATGGATCTCTTGCCGGATCGCACCTTCAGAATGCCGCCCGGCAACAACGTATTTGGCAGATGTCTGGCCGGTGCCGGCGATGTCAATAACGACGGATTTGACGACATCCTGATCAGCGCCCCAAGCAGCAGCGGCTGGCCGGAGATCGGACGCGTATATCTCTATTTCGGGGGTGCGGATATGGACACCACCGCGGATGTGGTCTTTGAAGGGGAATCCGAACCCACTTATGGTGTCGTCGCCTATGGCACGAGCATTTCATCTGCGGGAGATGTGAATAACGACGGCTATGACGATGTGATCGTGGGCGCCTTGTCAAAGGTCGCGGACGGGGGCGGCGGAGCTTTCCATGTATACTATGGCGGCAACGAAATGGACAATACCGCGGATCTTACCGTCCATAATATCACCGGCAGCGGTTTCAGCACAATTGTGGCCGGCGGCGGCGACTTTAACAACGACGGATATGACGATCTGCTCGCAGGCGCACATCTGGCCGGAACCGTCTATGTCTACTATGGCGGGGAAACGGTGGATGATATCACCGATGTGACGCTGACAGGCGGCATCAACGGAAATCAGTTTGAACCCCTTTTCCTTTCGAATGCCGGTGATGTCAACGGCGATGAGATCGATGACGTTGTCTTCGGCCTCAATCATACCGGTCCGGGCGCCGCTTACGTTTACCATGGTGGCACCCCCATGGATACCATTCCCGATGTCGTTATTTTCGGCGATATTGTCGGCGACCGCTTCGGCTGGAGTGTCGCCGGCGGCGGTGATATCGATAAAGATGGCTATTGCGATGTCATCGTCGGTTCCGTCGGTAATTTCAACACCACGGGCGTGGATGATGACCAGGGTCATATTTACATTTACCGGGGCGGTCAGACCATGGATAACGAGGCCGATGCGGTTTTTACAGGTGCTTCGGCTGCCGGGGAGGGATTCGGCTCAAGCGTGGCCTGCGTCGGGGATGTCAATAATGATGATTATCCGGATATCCTGGTCGGCGCGCCGGGCTACTATGATTTCCCGTTTTATATCGGCCGCGCCTATCTGTATCTCGGAAGCGAAAACCCGGTCAATGAACCATCGCTGATCTACAACAGCGTGCGCGAAAAGCTCCATGCCAATTTCGGTCATATAGCTCCGGTCGGCGACTATAACAGCGACGGTTTTGACGACTTTATCATCGCGGAGAGTAATAGCAGCCTCGCCAACCGGCAGGTCTTTCTGTATCTGGGCCGGACGGATTTAGATACGATTCCCGATCTCGACATCCGTAATATTGACATGGATATCTATTATGAAAATATGGCCGGTGTCGGGGATGTGAATGATGACGGCTATGATGATTTTATCCTGGTCCCGGATGATCAGGCGTTTCTTTACTATGGCTCTGAATTTCCCTGGCGTACGCCCGGACTGGCCTTTACCAATATCAGACCGAGCGTCAGCCGTGCCGGCGACCTGAACGGCGACGGTATTTCCGATTTTTGCATCAGCGGTGCACGCAGCGCTGACTCGAGTGCGGTATATGTCTTTTTTGGTGACTCGGCGCTGGACGCCGTCCCGGACCTCATCCTCAGACAGGAATTGACCGGTGACCTCTATGAACTCAGCCTATCCGGAGATGGGGATATAAACAACGACGGATACAGTGACATTGTCGTCGGTGATCCCGGTTACAGCCTGTCAGATAATAGTCAGGAAGGACGGATCTACATCTATTTCGGCGGTGAAACGATGGACAATGTTGTCGATGTCGTGATCACCGGTGATGCAAGAAACTCTCTTCTCGGAACAAAGCTGCTGGTCGTTCCCGATCTCAATCTGGACGGCTATGATGAGCTCCTGCTCAGCCGGTCCGGTATGTCCGATAAAGCGGGACTGAATATCCTGTATGGCGGGGATCCGCCGGACAGCGAAGTCGATATTAATCTTCCCCATAACATCGGTGTTGATATCAGCCTTTACCGGCATCCCGCACTCAGCTATGTCGGCATCATTATCGGCGACGGTAAACGGGTCTATATCTATGCCAACCAGACCCTTTTGGATATATCAGGCAACCAGACTGTTCCGGATGCTCCGAAACAATATGCCCTGTATGATAATTATCCAAATCCATTCAATCCCGTAACAACGGTCGGTTATTATCTGGCAAAACCGGGGCAGGTAGCACTTAAAGTCTACGATCTGCTGGGACGGAAAGTAGCCACGCTGGTGGATCAATATAAACCGGCCGGGAGCCACCGGATACAATTTGACGCATCTGATCTTTCCAGCGGAATTTATTTTTATACTTTTAAGGCAGGTGCCTTCCATGCAACAAAAAAGATGATGATGCTCAGATAAGCCAGTAGGCAATAGGCTGCGTCTTCGGCGGGATGACGACAAAACACGGCGAATTAACAGCATTTGTTCACTTTTTAGCTGAATTTGGATGCGGTATTTTCTGTTGGTATTTCTTAAAATCTTTTCGCCGACATTTTAACCGCGTTCAGCCGCATAAAATGCCTGGATGAATGATTTTTCTTTTAAAAAGCTATATAATCACTTAGTTTATAACTGTTCTCCTCCTCTTATTTTATAATACTATTATTACCGGTAATCTGCACAGACGGTTCGTTTCAACAGGTGAATTCTTATGGTCGGAAAAACCGTATCGCATTATAGAATTATTGACAAAATTGGCAGCGGCGGAATGGGCGTGGTTTTTAAGGCTGAGGATATGGCACTCAAACGGATCGTTGCGCTTAAATTTCTACCACCGGCTTTTTCAGGTGATAGGGAGGCCCGGCAGCGTTTTATGCATGAAGCGAGGGCAGCTTCTGCGCTTGATCATCCCAACATCTGTACGATATTTGAGATCGGCGAATCGGAGGACCAGCAGTCCTATATCGCCATGGCCTATTATGAAGGAGAATCGCTGAAGGACAAGATTGAAAAAGGACCCCTGCCGGCTGACCTGGTATTGCGTATTTCACATCAGCTCTTACTGGGCCTTGGTCGAGCGCATGAAACGGGAATTGTGCATCGGGATATAAAACCGGCAAATATCATGATCACCGCCAGGAATGAAGTCAAGATCCTCGATTTCGGGCTGGCAAAGGTCAGCGGCCAGTCGTTTCTGACCCGGAGCGGTTCGATGCTGGGAACCATCGCAAATATGTCTCCGGAACAGATCAAAGGCGGAAATGCCGATATCCGCAGCGATATCTGGGCATGCGGTTCAGTAATGTTTGAAATGCTGACCGGGAGGAAGCCGTTCGATGGGGAATATGACCATGCGCTGATGTATTCGATCCTGAATGAAACGCCTGCGGATCTGGCCAAACTGCCGGAGGGATTTGGCCGGATAATCGAAAAATGTCTGCAGAAGGATCCTGACCAGCGGTATCAGTCGGTCACTGATATCATACATGATCTCAGGCAGACGGCCAGTCCATCTTCCATCCTACCTGAACAGATGCCCGAAGATCAAAGACCGGCACGCAAATTTCAATTAAAAAGGCGGCAGCCTGGTGCAAGGTATCTGATCGGTCTGCTGATCATTGTTTCAATCCTGACCGGCATTTACCTGATTGCCGGGTATGACTCAGAGCCGGATAATCCGGCAGGTTCCCGGTCCGTCACTAAGTATCAGGAGATGCCCGCGATTATCACCGATCTGATGGGATTTCAGGATTCCGGACAATTTCTGGAGAAACTGAACAGCTATCGCAGGTCCATGCAGATCATCGTCGGAAACCGCAGCGATTTTGATTCGCTCACCGGATGCTATGTGTTTATCCTGGATGAAAAAAATGTTGAGGCCGGGATGATTTACAGCGACAATATCTATACAGACCTGAAATCGGGTAAGCATATTTCGGACCTGAATGAGAAATACAGGGGTAAAAAGGCTGTCTGGGTCGGATTGGCACCACAGTAGTGTGGATAATCATGTATTAACACAGGAGCAAGGTCAAATGATGTGATACTTCAGAACCTGCCGGACACTATTACTTCTCAGTTAAGAGAGACCTCATTACCTCATAAGGCGTTTTTCCTTCAAATGCACCGTGTGGTCTATCAAAGTTATAAAACTGTTCCCAGCTTTCCAATTTCTTGTTCAAATCAACATCATCCGTATAGGTCAGCAACTGATAAAATTCCTGCTGATCAATGCCATGTGATCGTTCGACTTTACCATTTAATTGTGGTGAACGTGGTTTGATGTATGTGTGTCTTATTCCCTTATCTTCCACATGCCAGTGGAAGCGGGCCTGAAATTCATGTCCACGATCAGTTCTGATGGTATGTATGCGAAAAGGGAATTTATTTTCTACATAATCAATAAATTCAATGGCATTTTTCTGGGTATGTTGTCCATATATTTTTAAGGCTCTTATTCTGGTGGCATCATCGATGGCCGTGTATTGAAAACGTTTTACTTTGATTCCTGTAGGGTCGGTAAGTGTAATAAATTTAACATCTACCTGGACATGATGACCGGGAGTCTTTTTACTGTATCGCTTTGTATGAAGTGTTCTTTTTGATGCGGTTTTTGGCAACCGGTTGATTTTATATTTAACCAAAGTTCTGGTAACACTTGATTCAGAAATAATAATATTATGGTACCGTTCAAGATAAAATTTTATTCTCCACGAACCGAGTTGATATGTTTTTCTTAAATGAACAATCTTATCAATAACAGCCTGTTTTAGTTTCTTAGGATGACTCTTAGGTATCGGTTTTTTTCTTAAAAGTCCGGCCTTGCCCTCCTTGACATATGCTTTTTTCCAGTCATAAAATGAAGAATGTGGTACCTCGAAATCTCGGCAAGCCTCGGCTGCATTACCAATAGCTTTGGCATAGTCCAGAACCATAAGTTTTCTTCTTTGATTGAGAATATCTTTAACCTCTTTATTCATTGCCGGACCTCCAAAGTGTCTCTAAGAATTTAATGAATTTTGTCCGGCAGGTTC
>Ga0209536_100016082_pt1 | contig 10649 bp, 6 predicted proteins | sample DeeMarSeWOR28_12_FD_187461 | JGI IMG/M metagenome (GOLD analysis project Ga0209536, IMG submission 187461) | Marine sediment microbial communities from White Oak River estuary, North Carolina - WOR-2-8_12 (SPAdes) (version 2) | ecosystem: Environmental > Aquatic > Marine > Intertidal zone >...
TGCCCGAGCTGATGGTGGCCGAAACCCTTCCGGTGGCCCTGATTCTGGTGTCGACCCGGCTCGGCCTCGACGCGCAACAGGCGCTGATGGATGACTACGTCATGGTCGACTGGGGCACCTCGTTCGGAATTGCCCACGCGCGGCAATTTCCTGACATGCGCGCACCGCGGGCGCGAGTCGGTCTGGGCCGCATTGCCAAAGCGATCATTCTGGCCTGCGGCGGTTCGGCCTACCTGGCTGAGCCCATGGTCAGTGACGAGCTTAACAACGGGAGCCTGTTTGTGGTCGAAGGCGCGCCTCCGATCGAACGCATCGCATACGCGGTGTATCCGGCCAGCGGTGGCCGGCGCGAGGTCATAGAGCAGGCGCTGTCCTACTTTGCAAGCTCCCAGCGGAGCCGCGACGGCTGCGCCTGACACGGTATCGCGGCCGCCGCGGTGGCTGGTTTGTGTCCAGTGTGCTCAGGCCCTAGAAAGCCCAGTCTTCCACCAGATCGCGCAGGCGCTTGTCTTCCAGGCGCCGTTCCAGTTCGCGGCGCGCTTCCATCTGGCGGCGGATGCGCGAGCTATCCTTTTCGCGCGCCGTGATCTCCAGCCATTCGACGCCGGTTTCGCCGCTGTCGCCGAGTTGGCCATCCCAGTCATCCTCACCGCCGGCTACGGTGCTGGGCTTGGTTGATTGGATTGGTTTTTTCTTCGTGCGCGCACGCGCGGCTGGTGTCTGCATGGTGTCGTCTATACCTCTTCCCGATGGGCCGGTTCCAGCCGGCCGTAGCGCGGAGGTTTAAACGCTGTCAGGTGGAATTTAAAGCGAAAAAAACTGATCGATACGATCGAAAAATGTGGTCGCTGAGCCGGCAGTGCGCTAGACAGCCCAGCACTGCGAGTACGGCCTGTCGTCGCTGCCGCGGCCCGCGGTCTACAGAGGTCGGCTCACAAATTTGATGCGTGGATCGTCGGGCCGTGATTCGATACGGAATCCGAGGTTGGCGACCAGGTCGAGCATGTTGTGGTTGCTGGTGAGAATCTCACCGGTCATCTCCCGGAAGCCGCGCTGCCGCGCGGCGTCCATCAGGGCGTTGAGCAGCCGCGAGCCGATACCGCGGCGCTGCCATTCGTCCGCCACCACGATGGCAAACTCGCAGCTCTGGCCGTCCGGATTGGTGACATAGCGCGCTACTGCCAGTTCGGTTTCGGCCCCGGGGGGGCCGGTGACCGCGATCAGCGCCAGCTCGCGGTGGTAGTCGAGCTGCGTGAAGCGCACCAGCATGTCTTCGGTCAGCTCGGTGACGCCGCTCATGAAACGGAAATATTTCGCTTCGGGAGACAGCCCGCGTACGAAGTTCTGCTCGATGGCGGCGTCCTCCGGACGAATCGGGCGCATGGTGATGTTGGTGCCGTCGGCCAGTTGCCACTGTGACACCAGGTGGCTGGGGTAGGGGTGGATCGCCATGTGCGCGTAGCGGTCCAGCGAGGGAATGCGCTGTGCAACCACCACCCGGGCGTCCAGCGCCAGGACACCGTGCTCGTCGGCGACCAGCGGGTTGATGTCCAGCGCTTCGATGTGCGGCAGTTCACATACCATCTCCGAAACCCGCCGCAAGACCTGCAGCAGGGCGTCCATCTTCACCGCCGGCATGTCGCGCCAGGCCTGCAGCAGGCCGGAAACCCGCGTGCCGGCGATCATTCGCTCGGCCAGAAAGGTGTTCAGGGGCGGCAGCGCCACGGCCCGGTCGCGCAGTACTTCCACCTGCACGCCGCCGGCGCCGAAGGTGATGGCGGGCCCGAATACCGGATCGCGGATGACACCGATCGCCAACTCGCGACCGTGCGGGGGAAGGTGCATAGGTTCGAGCGTGACACCGTTGATGCGCGCCTCCGGCGCCTTGCTGCGCACGTTGTCGATGAGTTCGTTGAAGGTGCTGCGTATGGCCCGGGCGCTGGCGATATTGAGCCGGATGCCGCCGACATCGGTCTTGTGGGCGATGTCGGGTGAATCGATCTTCATGGCCACCGGCAGTCCCAGCGACTCGGCAGCGACCAGGGCGGCGTTCGCCGAGTCGGCCGTCAGACTCGGCGTGACCGGAATGCGGAAGGCGTGCAGCAGGGCCCTGGCTTCGCCGGTGCTGAGCATGCGCCGTTGTCCGGCCAGCACGCTCTCGATGATCAGGCGGGCGCCGTCGATATCGGGCTCGCTGCGCGGCGACAGGGGCGTCGGCACCTGCATCAGCAGCTGCTGGTTGTGGTAGTAGTCGCTCAGGTAGGCGAACGCTTCGACGCTGGACTCGGGGCTGGCAAAGCTGGGCAGCTGGTGCTGGGCAAAGTGGCGGTTCGCCTCCTGCACCTGCCGCTCTCCCATCCAGCAGGCCAGTACCGGTTTGTTGTGTCCTGCGCGCACTTCGATCACCGCGCGGGCGCAGGCCGTAGCGTCGGTCATGGCCTGCGGAGTCAGCATGACCAGCACCCCGTCGACAGCGGGGTCTTCGAGGCAGGCCTGCACGGCGCTCCGGTAGCGTTCGGCGCTCGCGTCGCCCAGTACATCGAGCGGGTTGCCGTGCGACCACGCCGCCGGCAGCGTGGCGTCGAGTCGTGCCAGCGTGGCGGCCGAAAGCTCTGCCAGCTGCACGCCGAGATCCACGGCGCGGTCGGTCGCCATCACACCAGGACCGCCGCCATTGGTCACAATTGCAATACGGTTGCCGCGCACGCGCTGGGGTGTGGAGAGCAGCGTGGCGGCGGCAAACAGCTGTTCAATGGTCGTGGCGCGCACCGCACCGGCGCGCTGCAGCGCGGCATCGAACACGTCATCGGCGCCTATCAGGGCGCCGCTGTGGGTGAGGGCCGCGCGCGAGCCCTCTGTGTGGCGGCCGGCCTTCAGCACGATCACCGGTTTCATACGCGCGGCGACCCGCAGCCCGCTCATGAAACGGCGTGCACTGCGTATGCCTTCCACATAGATCAGAATGCTGCGCGTCTCGGGGTCCTGGGCGAGGTAATCCAGCACGTCGCCGAACCCGACGTCAGCCGCATCCCCCAGCGAGACAATGGCGGAAAAACCGATGTCGCTGGCGCCGGCCCAGTCGAGGATGGCGGTGCACAGGGCGCCGGACTGGGATATGAGCGCCAGGCGTCCCGCGGCCGCGCTGTTGTTGCTGAAGGTGGCGTTCAGGGCAGCCGCGGGGCGGATCAGTCCCAGGCAGTTGGGGCCGAGGATACGCATCTGGTACTGGCGGGCGTTTTCCAGCAGGCTTTTCTGCAGTTCCGCACCCTGTCCATGGCCCTCGCTGAAGCCTGCGGAAATGACGATAGCCGCGCGCACGCCGTGTTCACCGCAGGCGCGCACAATGCCCGGAACGGTTGCCGCCGGCGTGGCTATCACGGCGAGATCGACAGCCTCGCCAATGGCCGCGATATCCGGGTAGCAGGGCGCATCAGCAAGGCGCTTGTGTTTGGGATTTATCGCGTACAAAGGGCCGGCAAAGCCGGAATCGCGCAAATTCGTGAATACCCGTCCGCCCAGGCTGTCCCGATTCGGGCTGGCACCGAAAACGGCTATGGCACGCGGTGCGAACAGCTGGTCGAGAAAATGCGGTCCCATTTCCGGTTCTCCCTGGCTACGCACGGTATGATCGGTCACAGCTTCGGGCCAAGGCAAGCGCCACGGGCCCGCGCCACGAAACTCCGCTGCCAGTGAACGGCACTGCATAGCGGGCGCGCTGCGCCAACGCGTACATTGCGATTTCGGGGCAGAGTTCGATAATAGGCGCCCAACAGATACCTACGATAGAGGTTCAGGCTGATGCGATTAGACACGACGGGAGGGTTGAGCAACGCCGTTGTCATACTCGGTGCACTGGTTGCCGCTGGTCTGGTGGCGGCAGGGTCAGCGGCGGCGCAGTCACTTCCGTTCGAGACCGGCACGGTGGAATACCGCACACTGGCCGATGAGCGGCACTTCGACGGGCGGGTGGAAGCGGTTTACCGGTCCACCATTTCTGCGCAGACCGGCGGCGAAATCATCGAACTGCCGTTTGACGTCAACGACTATGTGCCCAAAGGGGCGGTGGTATTGCGCTTCGACGATACCACCCAAAAAGCAGCGCTGGACAAGGCGGTGGCCAGCGAAATGGAAGCCGAAAGCCGGCTCGCCGAGGCCCAATCGGCGCACCAGCGTAACCTGCGCTTGATCAAGGAGAACGCGGTTAGCCAGTCACAGTTGGAAAAATCCGAGGCCGATTTGAAAGCCGCCCAGGCGCGTCTGAAGTCAAGCCGTGCAGCGCGTGACGAGGCGCAGGAACAGCTCGATTACACGGTGGTCAAGGCGCCGTATGCCGGTGTTCTGGTGGAGCGTTTCGTGGAAATCGGCGAGCAGGTGCAGGTTGGCCAGAAACTGGGCACCGGTCTATCGCTGGAAAAGCTGCGGGTCAAAGTCGAGGTGCCGGCGCAGTATGTGGCGCGGATTCGTGGCGACACAGCGGTGCGCGTACGTGTGCCCGGGAAGCAAGAAAACTGGCTGGAGGCGGGCGAGCGGGTGGTGTTCCCCTACGCGGACCCCAGCAGTCACAGCTTTACCGTGCGGGTGGCCTTGCCGGAGGGGCAGCACGGTCTGTATCCGGGCATGCTGGTCAAAGTCGGCTTTGCCGTCGGCGAGCAAAAATCGCTGGTGGTGCCCAGCCAGGCGATCGTGCACCGCAGCGAAGTCACCGGCGTCTACGTGGTCGATGCCGCGGAGCAGGCGGAGTTCCGCCAGATTCGCGAGGGGCGCGAAGTGCCCGGCGGCTTGACCATGGTGCTGGCCGGGCTGGAAGCCGGTGAGCGGGTGGCGCTGGATCCGGTCGCCGCGGTGATCTATCTAAAACGCGAACCCACGGGTCAGGATCATGAGTGAGCGGCTGGGGTTTTCGGGCGCGATCGCCAAACGCTTCCTGCAAACCGAGATAACGCCGCTGCTGGCCCTGCTGGGGCTGTTGTTGGGGGTGTTTGCCATCCTGGTGACGCCGCGCGAAGAAGAACCGCAGATCGACGTTACCTTCGCCAACGTCTTCATCCCCTACCCGGGGGCCACGGTGCTGGAAGTCGAGCAGGTGGTGACCTCGTCTTCCGAACAAGTGCTGTCGGAAATCGAGGGCGTCAAGCATATCTACTCGGTATCGCGTCCCGGCCTGGCGATCCTGACCGTCGAGTTCGAGGTGGGGGAAAAGCGCACCGAGGCGATTGTGCGGCTGTACAACGCGCTCTATTCAAACCAGGATTGGCTGCCGCAGGGGCTGGGCGTCGGCCAGCCGCTGGTCAAACCCAAGGGCATCGACGATGTGCCCATCGTCTCGGTCACTCTGTGGACCGACGATCCGAACCGCGCCGGCGCCGAGTTGCGCAAGGTGGCGCACGCGCTGGAGACCGAACTGAAACGGGTCCCGGGTACGCGCGATATCTATACCGTCGGCGGGCCCGAACCGGTGCTGCACGTGCTGCTGGATGCCCAGCGGCTGTCGGGTTATGGGCTGGCGCTACACGACCTGCGCGCAGCGCTGAGCCAGGCCAATCAGTCCAGTCATGCCGGCGAACTGGTAGCCGATAACCGGTCGGTCGTGGTCAAGGCCGGTGAACTCCTGGGTGATGCCGATGACCTTGCCGAACTGGTAGTCGGGTTGCACGAGGGTCGGCCGGTCTATCTGCGCGATGTCGCCGACATCCGCCGCGGTGTCGACCAGCCGGAACAGTACGTCTGGTACGGGTTGGGCCCGGGTGCCGGGGCGGGGCCGGGCGCATCCGGCGAGCACCCCGCGGTCACGCTGGCGATCGCGAAGAAACCGGGTACCAACGCGGTGAAGATCGCCGACCAGGTGATCGAGCGGCTCGATGCCCTGCGCGGGGTTTTCATTCCTGAGGGTGTGCACGCCACGGTAACCCGCAACTACGGGGAGACCGCCAACCAAAAGGCGCAGACCCTGATCAAGAAGTTGGTATTCGCCACCACCGCGGTGGTGATCCTGGTGCTGTTCAGCCTGGGGTGGCGCGAAGCGTTGATCGTCGGCGCGGCAGTCATCATCACCCTCGCGATCACACTGTTTGCGTCCTGGGCCTGGGGTTTCACGCTCAACCGCGTGTCGCTGTTCGCGCTGATTTTCTCGATCGGTATCCTGGTCGACGATGCGGTGGTTGTGGTGGAGAACATTCACCGCCACATGCAGCGTGGTGATACCAATCTGCTGCAGGCCATCCCACGCGCGGTGGATGAGGTCGGCGGGCCGACCATTCTGGCCACGTTCACCGTGATCGCGGCGCTGCTGCCGATGGCTTTTGTCACCGGACTCATGGGGCCGTACATGAGCCCGATTCCCATCAATGCCAGTCTCGGTATGCTGATTTCGCTGGCCGTGGCGCTGGTGGTGACACCCTGGATGTCGTTCAAGCTGCTGGGGGGCGCGCATGCCACGGCGCCGGCGCAGCAGCAAGACGAGGGCAAGCTGGGGCGTTTTTTCGAGCGTATGTTGCAGCCGTTTCTGCGCGGCGACGCGGGGCGCGGGGCGCGCTACTTCATGCTGGCCGTGATACTGGTGCTGATCCTGGTCTCGGTGGGGCTCGCCGCAGTGCAATTGGTGGTGCTGAAGATGCTGCCGTTCGACAATAAGTCGGAATTCCAGGTGGTGGTCGACATGCCGGAGGGCACCAGTCTGGAGCAGACCAACCGCGTGCTGGGCGAGCTGGCCCGGCACCTCAAAGCGGTACCGGAGGTGGCCGACTACCAGATATATGCCGGCACCGCGGCGCCTATGAACTTCAACGGACTGGTGCGCCAGTACTACCTGCGCGCCGGATCTAACGTCGGCGACATACAGGTCAACCTGGTGGACAAGGCGCATCGCGAGCGCAAGAGCCACGACATTGCTCGCGCGGTGCGCGACGCTCTGGCCGAACCCGGCGAGCGGTTCGGTGCCGTGGTGAAGGTGGTCGAGGTGCCACCGGGACCGCCGGTGTTGTCACCCCTGGTCGCCGAGATCTATGGCCTCGATTACGAGGGGCAGATCGATGTCGCCGCGCAGGTGCGCGAAGTGCTCGAACAGACCGCCGACATTGTGGATGTGGATGACAGCGTCGAGGCGCTGGCACCGCGCTGGATCGTACAGGTAGACCGCCAGCGTGCTGCCCTCTTCGGCATTGATCAGGCAGCGGTAGTGACGGCGGTAAGCACCGCACTCGGCGGAGAGGATGTGGGTTTCCTGCACGACCCGTACGTCAAATACCCGGTGGCCATCCGCATGGAACTGCCCGCCAGCGACAAAGCCGATCTGGACCAGGTGCTCGCGCTCAAGCTGCGCACGGCCGACCGGTCCCTGGTGGCACTGTCGGAACTGGTGTTCATCGAGGAGTCCCATATAGAGCGCTCGATCTATCACAAGGACCTGCTGCCGGTGGTCTTCGTGACCGGTGACATGGCCGGTGAGCTGGACAGTCCGCTGTACGGCATGGCGGCGCTGGTGCAGGCGCTGGGTGATAAGATGTCGGTTTTCGGCCAGCCGTTGCTGCAGTTTTTTATCAAACAGCCGGACAATCCCTACCGCTACAGCGTGAAATGGGATGGCGAATGGCAGATTACCTATGAGACCTTCAGGGACATGGGTATCGCCTATTCGGTCGGACTGATTCTCATCTACCTGCTGGTGGTGGCTCAGTTCAGGTCCTACCTGGTGCCGCTGATCATCATGGCGCCGATTCCGCTCACCATTATCGGGGTGATGCCCGGGCACGCGCTGCTGGGGGCCCAGTTCACGGCCACCTCCATGATCGGCATGATCGCGCTGGCCGGCATTATCGTGCGCAACTCGATACTGCTGGTCGACTTCATCAATGAGGAGCTGGCCAGGGGGGTAGGGTTCGAAGAGGCCGTGGTGCGTGCCGGGGCGATTAGGGCCAAGCCGATTGTGCTCACCGGGCTGGCGGCGATACTCGGTGCGCTGTTCATTCTTGACGACCCGATCTTCCGCGGTCTGGCGATCGCGCTCATTTTCGGCCTGCTGATTTCGACGCTGCTCACGCTGGTGGTCATTCCCGTGCTGTATTACGCCCTGATGCGAAAACGGGTTGGCCGGAAACCTGTTGAGGCGTGAGGTTCACAACGTCGCCGCGGGTTCGCGATACGCGTCCCTTGCGCCAAGGAAAACGCGCCACCGAAAACACGGAAGTGTCCGGCCAGATACCGTGGTAGGAGTTGCACGATAGATATCAGTGTTTTCTAAAGAACGGGTGTCGACCTATGTTGTTGAAAAACTCCGTGGGAGCTAGGCTGGTTGCGGGTTTCTGGTCGGGGCAAGCAGTTATTTTCTTGTTTTTCTCCATCATCCCGTCCGAGATGATGGGTTACGGTGGTTATCCCGCGCGGCTTCATAAATACTGGGGGCGATCTTGCGCGCCGGTGTGGCTGGACAGCAGTGCTGCAGAATAGACCGACTATTGCCATTCGACCAAAGATCCTGAACGGCAACTTCGCGAAAGTCGCCGTTCCGCGCGCGCAAGCGGCGCGTACATTCAGTGCATAAACTGCGGGCGCACGACCCGGGGCAAACCTTGTGCGCTCAGGAATATTAGCATAGTCTTATTATCATGATCGCGGGAGTTATAAAATTAGCGAGCAGCATTGCGCTCCTTCCCTGACCTGATGCCGTAGAAGGCGTCGGCAACGCCGGGTTTACTTGAACGGCCTACTTATTCAGCTACTGGTTATATGGCCGCGGGCGGCTTGCGATATTGCTGATCGGCCTTATCGGTGCCACTGCGGCTGCGGCACACGAGCTGGGTTTTCACCCTATTGGCCAAGACGGCGACATCCATGTGCACGAACTGGGTGTGGCGATAACCTGCGCATCCCCGCCTTACTACTACCTGAATGGCAATGACGGCGGGCAAGAATGGAGGTTGATCGCGGCAGCCTTTGAGAACAGTGTGCACCCGGCAGCCGCCCTGTACCTACCGATGCCGGAGGCGGTCCATGCGCTGGGCGCGAGATGGATCGATGCAGTCTGGACATGCGGAGACACTGAAATCCCGTTCCAAGAGGCAATTTACTATTCGGAGCTATTGATTCCGAGGCAGTTTGTCGCCATTTCACTCGCCGATAGTGGCATCAGCATAGACACCGTTGCCGATCTGGTGGATAGGAAGGTCGCCCTTCATCCGGAAGTGAAGGCGGTTATCGGGAAGCCACTAGAGGACATCGAGCACGACCATGGCTCGTTTCAGTTGATAAGTAATCATGCGCTGTTGGCCATGATGCTGTTCACCGGACAAATAGACGTTCTGGTCGCTGAAAAATCAACTTTCGAATACTACCGGCGAAAGCTTCCGAAGCGGGTTGGCCCCGAAACGTCGCCGGTCTTCAGTCCGGTTGTCCCGCCAGTGTTTCCACGCTTGGTTTTCACTGATCGTACATTGCGGGATGAATTCAATGCAGCGCGGAATGCGCTCCAAGCCGAATAGGCTAGCGAGCGAGTTACCGGGCAAGCAGACGCCATTCGACCTTCGGAGATGATACCAAAACAGGTTGAACCAGAGTGAAACGAGAACGGCTCAGAACGTTTGTAATTGCGACTGGCATGATGATAGGGCTTGTCGGCTTTGTATCCATGGTGAAGCTGATGTCTGACATGGCAGGATACACGGGGAGATGAGTGTCTATATGCGGGACATGTCTACCGATGTGAGTGCTATTCGTGACAAGATAGCTCTGATGACCACCGAAGTCAGCAAGATTGATGATGTCGTGGCAAACATGGATGGCAATATCAATGCCATGAACCTCGATATCAACGTCATCCAGAGATCCATGTCGCATGACATGGTTGCGGTGCGCCATGTTGTCGAATCCATAGCTCATCACCTCGCTGGTATGGACAACAACATGGCCTACATGACATCCGAGGTCAGCCAGCTTGATGATTTGATGAACGCTATCGGTGTGAACATCCACCAGGGCACACGCTCGTTTACGTCCCCCATGTACTACAAGCAGAATATGATGCGGTAATGTAACGCCCCCGAGACCGTATATACAATGGCATGTTCTGCGTTTGAGACCTTTCTGGTTGGGCCGGGAAAGTCCTTTCTTGGCGTGCGCCGTGCTATGGCGGCGTTTTCCCATTGGGTGAGACACCCACCCGGCTATCGCTCCAGCCGGAAGCAACTGGACCGGCAATTATGCCGCACCATTGCCATTCACTTGCTCCTGGCGAAGGTCTTTTTCTGGCCCAGACCGTGTAAAAATTCGCGCCGCAGAACACCTCGAGAAAATTCGGCTTTACCAGAAGGTCCCAGAGGCACAATCGGCATGTCAGGAGGGGTTTTGGTACCCCCCCCTTATTGCGGCTGTTTCGGGTTTTGACACATCCTCGGCCGGTTGTCCCCGTTAACGAATCACACATCAACCGGACTTTTTGTCCTGGGGACCGGCAGCTCTTTGCGGTCTCAAGTGATTCATGCAAGCGAGCGGCGCTTGCTGTGATCCGATAATTCCTGCCAATCTACCTACCGGCTATTTGTCATGGGTGTCCCGCAAGGCCGAGAATCAGTGAACAGGTAACAGGCTATTTTCTTACTGGTTCTGTCCGGGTTCCAGTAGTTTCAGGCAAGCAGTTTTTTCAGAGCTTCAATGCGCCG
>Ga0209536_100016083_pt1 | contig 10649 bp, 10 predicted proteins | sample DeeMarSeWOR28_12_FD_187461 | JGI IMG/M metagenome (GOLD analysis project Ga0209536, IMG submission 187461) | Marine sediment microbial communities from White Oak River estuary, North Carolina - WOR-2-8_12 (SPAdes) (version 2) | ecosystem: Environmental > Aquatic > Marine > Intertidal zone >...
GTTTGCTATGTTGGAATAGTGGCTTGGAACAGACTTGCTGAAAGTTGTAAGGACAAATTGAAAAAAGGCTCAGCAGTATTAGTCGATGGAGAACTGCAAAGCAGAAGCTGGAAAACTGAAGAGGGTCATAACAGAAGTATTGTTGAAATTAAAGCAAGAAGAATTCAATTTTTAAATAAACGTGTTTTTACTGACGATGAAGATCAGGAACCAGATGTTGCAGAAAATAATAATCATTCTGATACCGTGGCAATTAGCGAAAACGGCAAAGATGATTCTGTTGATGAAACTAAAAGTGTTGACTATACTGAAGATTCGTTCGATAAATTTTTATCAAGTGAAGAATCAGACTTAATTAAAGAAGATTAATCAGGATAAACTAAATGGCTATAAGAAACAAAAAGATTTGCAGATTCACACAAAACAATGTAAAGTATATCGATTATAAAGATGTGAAACTATTGCAACGATATGTAAATGAACAGGGCAGGATTATTCCTAAAAGAATTACCGGTACAAGCGCTAAATATCAGCGCGAATTATCAATCGCCATTAAGCGAGCAAGGCATATGGCGCTTTTGCCTTTTGTTTCAGATACTGTAAGATAAAAACGGAGATTTAGGAGTTAATATGAAAGTGATATTAAGAAAAAATATCGAAACGCTTGGAAATATTGGCGATATAGTAGATGTGAAGGAAGGATATGCAAGAAACTTTCTCATTCCGCGCAAAATTGCCTATAATGCCCTCAGCGGTAACCTTAAGGCACTGGAAGACGAAAAGAAAAGCATTGCCCGAAAATCGGAAAAGGAATTACACGCTGCTGAAAAAATAGGGGCTGAACTCGAAAAAGTATCTGTCACCATTCCTGTTCAAGTAGGAGAAGAAGACAAAATTTTCGGCTCTGTAACAACACAGATGATAGCTGATGCTTTAAAAGAAAAAGATTTCGATATTGATAAAAGAAAAATTGAAATAGAAGAATCGATAAAAACCTTGGGTATTTATAATGTGAATATTAAATTACATTCCAATATTAATGCAAGTATTAAAGTGTGGGTTGTACGTGAGTAACAGCTTTTGAATTGCAAATAAAAAAAAGGGAAGTAATAAATTGCTTCCCTTTTTAATTTTAAAAAATCGGAAGAGTTATCTGACCTTTAACTCTCCTGCTCTAATCATCTTTGCAATATGAGCTGTCCCGTTTTTTGAGATATTTTTTATTTCACTTGTTGAAAGTTTTATTGAAACAAAGCGGTTTAATTCCTGTACCCAAATTCTCTTCTTTTGAAGATTGGGAAGAAATCTTCTTTTCGTTTTATTGTGTGCGTGGGAAATATTATTCCCGGTTATGGGTCCCACGCCCGATACCTGGCACTTTCTGGGCATAAAATCTCCTTAAAATCTTCTGAATCTAAAAATTCGAATAACAAATATACAAAAAATTTCTAAAAAAAATCTGTTAATTAACCTGGAATTTTAGCAAAAATTGATATCGTCATCTTCGTTTACTTATGAAAATATTAACCAGGAGAACTAGTCTCATTTTTTGTAAAATTCTACTTTCAACTGTTTTTTCTAAAATATAAATTAAAGCAATGTGTATTTTTAATTATTTAAGTTTTTAACCAGAAGTAAATTATATGGAATTCTACGAACTACATCCCGATAATCCGCAATTTAGATATATTAATAAAGCGGTTAATGTATTAAAAAAGGGTGGAGTAATAATTTATCCAACTGATACTGTGTATGGAATTGGATGTGATATATTTAATAAGGAAGCATTAGAAAAAGTTAAACTAATTAAAACGGATCCTGACATTAAGTTATTAAGTTTTATCTGCTCAAACTTTAAAGATATATCCAAATACGCAAAATTATCAGATTATGCTTACAGGACTATGAAACATCTTTTGCCCGGACCCTATACTTTTATTTTACCGGCTGCAAAGGAGGTCCCCAAAAAATTATGGTCAAAAAGAAAAACCGTTGGAATAAGAATACCCGATAATCCTATAGCACTAAAAATAGTTGATGATCTTGGAAATCCTATTATCAGTACTTCAACAACAAACAGAAAAGGAGAAGTGCTTTACAACCCATATGAAATCAGATCAATATTCAATTCACAAGTAGATCTGATGTTGTCTGCAGGGAATCTTTCCAGTGAATCTTCGAGTGTAATTGATTTGAGTGAAGATAAACCAGTCTTAGTGCGAAAAGGCGCTGGTGATATAAGCTTATTTGTCTGATCTTATTAAGCATATTTGATTTGCTATTTACGATGGACCATAGTTGGTGATGCCTGCGCTAGTGGTGTTAGTATTAATTCATTAATATTAACATGCTCTGCTCTCGTGGCACAGAAAAGTACTGCATCCGCAATATCAGCGCCAGTTAGAGGGATTATCCCTTTGTAAACATTACCCGCTTTCTCTTTATCACCGGAAAAGCGAACAACACTGAATTCAGTTTCCACCAGACCAGGATCTACAGTACTGACTTTAATATTTTTATCCAGCACATCCATCCTTATTGATTTTGTTAAAGCATCTACGGCAAACTTTGTTGCTGCATAAACATTTCCTGAAGGATAAGTTTCGTGTCCGGCTACAGAACCTATGTTAATGATATGTCCTCGTTGCTGTTCAACCATTTGTGGAAGAACATGTCGTGTAACATAAAGTAATCCTTTTATATTTGTATCAATCATCTCTTCCCAGTCATCAACTTTACCTTCATATATTTTACTAAATCCTCTTGCCAGTCCCGCGTTATTGATTAAGAGATCAATGTTTTTCCATTTATCATCCAAAGATGATAATGTATTTTTAACCGCGTTGTGATTCCTCACATCAAGCTTTAATGCTTTAACTTTTACACCATGTTTGCTTACCAGCTCTTCAGCAAGCTTGTTTAATCTCTCTACTCTTCTCGCTGTAAGAAGAAGATCAGCTCCTTCTTCTGCAAAAGCGAATGCACACGCTTTACCAATTCCTGCCGAAGCACCAGTTATAAGCACAATTCTATTTTCTAATTTTTTCATATTTAATCCTTTGCGAAAATAATGAAAGGTAATTTTAAAAATTAAATTAATATTGCATTTAAATGTATAAATTATTTTTGAAGGTCATAACCTGAGGAATGATTCTTTATTTAAAGACTCCATCTATTAATGTATTGCAGTTTTTACACCTTCCCCCGTTTAAATTATCTGAAATAACAGTGTGCCAATCTCTGCGAATTAATTCCGCTCTGCAACCTGGACAAAATGTAGTTTGTCCTTCAATGTTGTGCACATTACCTACATAACAATATTTAATCCCCATTGATATTGCAATGTTCCTTGCTTTTGTAAGTGTATACTCGGGAGTATGTTCTTTATCATTCATTTTAAAATCAGGATGGAATGCAGTAAAATGAACAGGAATATTGTCAGAAAGATTTTTTAAGATCCATTCACATTCTAACTTTATTTCCTCATCGGAATCATTTTCATCGGGGATTAATAAAGTAGTGATTTCAACCCAAACATTTGTTTCATTTTTCAGCCAGATTAATGTATCAAGCACATCATCTAAATGAGAAAAGGTATTCTTCCAGTAAAACCTCTCTGTAAATCCTTTTAAATCAACATTAGCCGCATCAATGTATTTGTAAACATCTTTACGCGCTTCCTTATCGATGTAACCTGCGGTTACCATAACAGATTTGATGTTTTCTTCTCTACCGAGTTTTGAGATATCAATAACATATTCACCAAAAATTGTAGGATCGTTATAGGTATATGCTATTGATGGTGAATTATTCTTTTTAGCTAATTCAATAACATCTTCCGGTGTTGCATAAACAGAATTTGAATCATCTATTTTTGCTTTGCTAATAGACCAGTTTTGGCAGAACTTACACCCGAGATTACAGCCCGCAGTACCAAAACTTAAAACTGTAGTTCCCGGCAAAAAATGATTGAGTGGTTTCTTTTCAATCGGGTCTATAGCAAATCCTGTGGGGCGTGCATAACCAAGAGTATAAAGCTTTCCGTTATGGTTCTGCCTGATAAAGCAAAAACCCGGCTGACCTTCACCTATCTTGCAATATCTGGGGCAAAGAGTACAGAGGATTTTTTCGTTCTTCGCAGGTTCCCACCATTTGGCTTCAATATAATCTTTATATTTATTAAAAATACTCATTTACATTACTTCAAATCTTAACCAATTAACTCTACTTTTCTCAGAGAAAGGAGAGCCTGCCATAAATATAACCATATCTCCCGCATTCACAAGTCCGGTATTCAGTATCATTTCTTTTGCATAGTCAATTGCTATGTTTTCTTTATCCATTTTATCTATAAATAATGAGACAACACCCCAGCGAAGACATAATGAATTCATAGTTTCAAATCTATCAGAAATTGCAATTATTTTTGCCGCTGGTTTGTATTTTGAAAGACGTCGTGCAGATCTTCCTTTGTTAGTGAAAACGACTACTGCCTGTGCATTTATTTGTTTAATTATTTCCGCTATGCCCCGGAATACAGAATCGAATAAATTCTCTTCAAGATTATCTGGAATTGTATAATTCAACACTGGTTTATTAGCTGGATGTTTTTCCGAATTAAGAATTATCTCATTCATCGATTTTACTGTTTGAACAGGAAACTTACCTATTGAAGTTTCACCACTTAACATAACTACATCGGTGCCATCCCATACAGCATTTGCGACATCCGATGCCTCGGCACGTGTAGGTATTGGTGAATGAATCATAGATTCCAGCATCTGTGTAGCAGTAATTACAAGCTTGCCTTCCACATTACATTTTTTGATTATTTCTTTTTGAATGAAGGGAACTTCCTGAGGTGAGAGCTCGACCCCGAGGTCGCCGCGTGCAATCATTATCCCGTCAGATTCCTTTAAAACTGCCTCGAAATCATTTATTGCTTCGTTCTTTTCTATTTTAGCAATTACCTGAATGTTTTGATTTTTATATTTAAGCCATTTTTTTAATTCAATTATGTCCTGTGCAGAACGAACAAATGAAAGTGCTATATAATCAACACGATGCTTTATAATGAACTCAAGATCTTCGTAATCTTTTTCTGTAATTGCTGGAGTGGAAAGTTTCATACCTGGAAGATTCATTCCTTTCCTGTGAGATAAAACACCGCCGTTTTCTATTGTGCATATAATAGATTTTTTCTTTTTCTCTTTTATCTTTAACCGTATCAGTCCATCGTTTAGTAAGATTGGTGAATCTATTTGTGCATCATCAATAAGTTGTTTGTATGAGGTAGAAATAATTTTCTCATCACCTGTTATATCATCTATGGTTATTTCAATTTCTTCTCCGGTTTCTATAGAAATAACCGGTCTTATTAGTTCACCGATCCTTATCTTGGGTCCCTGCAAATCAATTAGGGTAGCAATAGGCGAATTAAGTTCAAGGCAGGCGGTATTAATATTCTCAAACAATTCGGAGAAGAAATTATAATTACCGTGAGACATATTAAGCCTGACACCATCCACTCCCGATTTAATCAATTCCATTAATGTTTCAGCAGTAGAAGTCTGAGGACCAAGTGTTGCAAGTATTTTTGTCCTTGCCATTTTAGAACTGCACATTATTTTTGTTTTTTCTTTTGGGGGGTAGTTTTTTTCTCCATTGCTATTGCCCTGGCATACATATCTTTTATTTTCTTTTCAACCAGGTCAAACACTGATCCTTTATCATATCCGGATTTGGTTTTTGTTCCAGCTGCAACTCCTGTAAGTATTTCTATTCCTTCTTCAACATATTCAATGGGATAAATATGAAACTCTTTTTTCGTAACAGCTTCAATTACATCTTCTCTCAACATTAAATCTTTCACATTTTGTATTGGAATTATCACACCTTGCTTTTTGTTTAATTCTATCGATTTACACACGTCATAAAATCCTTCAATTTTTTCATTTACTCCCCCAATCGGCTGTACATCACCTTTTTGATTAAGAGAACCTGTAACTGCAATATATTGTTTTATCGGCAAACCAGAAAGTGTGGAAAGTAATGCGAATATTTCAGCACACGACGCACTATCACCATCAACTGTTCCGTAAGATTGTTCGAAGACAAGATTTGCATTAAATGCAAGCGGCAATTCCTGGCCGAAAGTTTCCTTAAAATAACCTGAAATAATCAAGACACCTTTATTATAATGGCGGCCACTCATTCCTGCTTCACGCTCAACGTTAATAATATTTCCACTTCCTAAGGACACAGTAGCCGTAATTCTCGTAGGTCTTCCAAAGGAATAAAAATCTGCTGAGTAAATTGCCAAACCGTTTATCTGACCGCAGCGCTCACCTGTAACATCCATCAAAAAAGAATTATCCTCATACATTTCAGATATTTTAGATTCCAGCATTCCGTGTCTTTCTCTTGCATACTGATAAGCTTTTTCTATATGGGCAGCATCCACGATATTTGCACCATCGTCTGTAGCCCAAAAACTTGCTTCCCTGGCAATGTCAGCAATTTTAGAAAATCTTGTTGTAAGTTTATCTTTTTGTCCGGCAAACATTGCAGCAATTTCCAGAAGATGGGCGATTGCATATTTATCAAATTCTTTCAGGTTTTCATTTTTTATAAATTTCTTTATAACCTGAGCATACTCTACTAAAACAGTATCAGTGCGGTTCATTTCATAATCAAAATCCGCTTTTATTTTAAACATTTTTTTAAAATCATACTCATGCTCTGATAGATAAGAATAGACAAACTGACTTCCGATAAGAATTACTTTTAAGTCAAGGTCAACAGATTCAGGTTTTACGGTGGAGGTGTTTAATTGAAAAGGACCTGGCGAATCCTGAATTTCGAGTTTGTGATATGTCAAAACTCTTTTAAGTGTTTTCCAAACACCCGGTTCTTCAAAAAGGTGCATTACATTTAAAACGAGGTATCCGCTATTTGCTTTCAACAATGAGCCGGCTTTAATATTGGTAAAATCACTGTAAAAGTTTCCTCGTCCGTCACTAACTCGTTCAACTGCCCCAAACAAATTAGAATACGTTGGAGAAGTTTCAATTATTATCGGGCACTCATTGGTTGTGCTGTTGTCTAGAATAATATTAACATCATAATCTCTGAAATAATCGATTACATATCCTTCGGTAGTTGCATCTCCTTGAGGTTTTGTACCTTTAAATATTTGAATATTTTCAAGAATATTTTCTTCAACCTGTTTTAAGTAAAATTGCACTTTTGGTTGAGGGTAATTCTCTTTAAGGTTTTCCATTATTGCCTTAACTACATCACGGGCACAATCTATTTCTAAATCCTCCAATTTTTTCTGGAATTCCTGTCCGATTTTAAGACCCTTTTTAAATAAAAGATGTAGTTCTTCCTGATGCTCGTTATATTTGTTTATTATCTCTTTGGCTTTTTCCTCAGTTAATTTTCCGTCTTTAATTTTCTGTTCAAGCTGGAAGATCGGAACCTGTTCGTTATCTATCAACGGAATTATATCGGGGCGTGCAACCTCACCTATTTTTACCTGCCCCAGAGACAAATCTTCTTTTCTTAATTCAGCATCAAAACTACCCATTAATTCTTCTTCCTTCTTACTGTAGAGGGCAACAATATTTTTCTTCTTTGCAATATATCTTTCACTTTCAAAAGCTTGCGGGATCTTTTGTTTTAAAACATCAATGGTTGAGTGGAGTGCTCTTTTAAAGAATTTTGCACTACCTTTCGGGAAAACAAGGAGCATTGGTCTGTCGGAATCTTGAAAATTATTCACGTAGGCATAATCAAATAGTTCCGGACAGGTTGAACCAATTACCTTTAGCATTTGCTTTACACTCGTAGCTTTACCTGAACCTGAAAGCCCAGCCATGTATATATTATAGCCCGGACCTTTTAATTCCACGCCTAACCTTAATGCTTTTAGTGCGCGTTCTTGTCCTAATATCCCTTCCATTGGTTCAATATCATTTGTTGAATTAAACTCAAAAATTTCCGGGTCGCATTTCCAACGCAGTTCTTCAGGTTTTAGTTCTTTATGCTTTTTTGCTTTTGGGGGAATCATTGTTTGCCCTTATTTATTTTTACAGGTAAGAATTAATCATTCAAATATCAGCTATAAAAAACTAAATATTATTAAAGTTAATTGCAAAGAACAAAATTGCATTGAGTTTGGGTATCGTTGAATTGTCAGTCTTATATTTTTGTTATTTTTAATCTGATCTTATTAGCAAATATTGATAAAATTAAACAAGCATGAAAAATCATATACATAAATAGGAACGATTATAATACGAGTTCCCTATAATTTTAGTGTAAAATTGTCGTCATATGAAAACAGATGAAATAAAAATTGCGCGAAATCTTTTCCCTCATCTTCAAAAGGATTTTATATATTTTAATCATGCTTCCACGGGGCCTATGTCTTCAAGGGTTAAAGAATCATTAAATGAATTATTCTATTTAAAAAGTGAAGGAGAAATAGATGATTATAAAGAACTATTAAGAAGAGCAGATGAATCGAAACAACTGCTTGGAAAAATGATGAATACTACTGCGGATAGATTTGCATTTACAAGCAATACATCTTCGGGTTTGAATATTCTTGCACAGGGAATTCAATGGAAAAAAGGTGATAGAGTAATTCTTGGCGATGTGGAATTTCCGGCAAACGTTTACCCGTTTATGAATTTAAAAGACATTGGGGTCGAAATTGATTTTGTGAAATCGGAAAATGGTATTTTAACTGCTGAGGATTTGATACACGCAATCACACCTAAAACTAAATTGATCTCTGTAAGTTTTGTTCAATTTCTAAGCGGTTACAGGATTGATCTTGAAAAGCTAGGAACTACCTGCAAAGAGAAAGGAATTGTTTTATCTGTTGATGCAACACAGGGATTAGGTGCCCTTACACTCGATGTACAAAAGTACAATATTGATTTTATATCCTGCGGAACTCAAAAGTGGATGCTTGGGTTACAAGGGCTGGCTTTCATTTATATAAGTGAAGAACTGCAAGGTAAATTAAAAACAGCCTTTGTTGGCTGGCTCTCAGTTGAGAATGCGTGGGATCTGATTGATTATGATATTAAGTTAAAAAAAACTGCCAACAGATATCAACCGGGTACTTTAAATGCATTTGGCATATATGCAATTAATGCAACCTTAAAAATGTTTGACGAGTTCGGATTTAATAATGTTGAAGATCAGGTTTTATCAAACTCAAAATATTTTATTGAGCAATTATCTGAAACTGGATTTGTTCCAATATTGCAAAAATGTAATAAGAAAAATTTAGCAGGAATTATCAGTATAAAAAGAGAAGATGCGGAAAATATTTTTAATTATCTCAGGTCAAAAAAAAATATAACTGCAGTTAGAGAAGGCATTGTTAGATTATCGCCGCATTTTTACAACACCAAGGATGAGATAGATAAAGTGGTTGCTGAATTAAAAAATTATTAAAATATTTACTATTATTAAATATTAACTATTCATAATTATCTAAGGATTAACATGAGTTTCGTCTCACGATTACATAAACACCTGCTATTATTAATTATCTCTTTTGTTATGATAAGCAGTCAAAGCTATGCACAAAATGATAAAAAGGTAAGAATAAGTCCTAAAGCCGCTGTGATCCAAACTGTTGGATTTACCGAAGTAAAAATAGATTATAACCGACCTGGTGTAAAGGGAAGAGTTATTTGGGGTGGACTGGTACCGTATAATAATGTATGGCGTGCAGGTGCAAACGAAGCAACTAAGTTTACATTTTCAACTGATGTGAAAATTAATGATAAAACATTAAAAGCAGGCAGCTATAGTTTTTTTGTGATTCCCACAAGAGAAAGCTGGACATTGATATTCAACAAAGTAGCGGACCAATGGGGTGCATTTGAATACAATGAAGCCGAAGATATTTTGAGATTTGAGGTTACTCCAGAAGAGGGAAGTATGCAAGAATGGCTGGCTTATACAATTACAAAAACATCTGATAATTCTGCAATCGTAGGACTTGAATGGGAAAAGTTAAAAGTTCCTTTTTCGATAGAGGTTTCAATAGATTAGTTTATTAGTGCCGGTCACAATTATCTGAATTGAATTAGAGTTGACCGGCATATTTTATTTATCCTGTTACTAAAATTATTCCCTAATAATCTTTAACAACTCTTTTGTTTTATTCTTCAGTAACTTAATATCATCTTTGCTTTCAACATTTAATCTCAATATTGGTTCGGTGTTTGACATTCTTAAATTAAACCGCCAATCAGGATATTCAACAGATAATCCATCAAGTTCATCAATTTTTCCGTCGGAATATTTTTCTTCAATTTCCTTTATCTTTGTAGCTGGGTCATCAATGGTTGAGTTTATCTCACCCGAACAGGGATAAGCAGCTATCATTTCATCCAGAAGTTCAGAGATTTTCTTATTCTCTTCACTCATCAACTGAAGCACTAACAAAAATGGTATCATCCCGCTGTCTGAATAAGCATTATCCCTAAAGTAATGATGAGCAGACATTTCACCGCCGTAAATTGCATTTACTTCTCTCATTTTTTCTTTTATGTATGCATGCCCACTTTTTGATACAACAGCATTACCGTCAGCTTTTTTAACGATGTCTAAAGTGT
>Ga0209536_100016084_pt1 | contig 10649 bp, 9 predicted proteins | sample DeeMarSeWOR28_12_FD_187461 | JGI IMG/M metagenome (GOLD analysis project Ga0209536, IMG submission 187461) | Marine sediment microbial communities from White Oak River estuary, North Carolina - WOR-2-8_12 (SPAdes) (version 2) | ecosystem: Environmental > Aquatic > Marine > Intertidal zone >...
GATTTTAAAAAGTACTCATACACAGTATTCCCTACCATCACTTAACCATCAACAAACTTACATTCACTCAAATTTATATTTTACCGTTGCGAATTAATTACTCTGGTACAGCAACCTTTGGATCGTTCACTTTAGTCAGTATTAGCAAACCAATGATGAAGAAAAATGCAATTGAGATTATTGCTACCCTCTGGCTGCCTGTTAAGTAGCTAACAAGACCAAAAGTTAAAGGACCAATAATCGCAGAACTTTTTCCAAAGAAAGAATAAAAACCAAAAAATTCAGTTTTTCTTTCAGAAGGGATAAGTTTTGACATTAAACTACGGCTAACAGATTGGCATGAGCCCATGGCAGCACCGGCAATAAAACCAACAATATAAAACCCAAATTCATCTGTTACAAAGTACGCAAGAACAACAGCAATAAGCCACATAAATAAAGTAATTATAATTGTACGCTTTTGTCCAATTTTATCCGCTACTATTCCTAATAAAACCGAACCAATTATTGCAGTAGTTTGAACTGTAAGAAAAAAGATGAGCAAATCTGTATCGGAAAAACCTAAAGTAGTAGAGGCATAGTTGCCAGAAAAAAAGATTACTGTATTTACTCCTTCGATGTAAAAGAAAAAGGCAATTAAAAAGGTTAGAAGGTTCCTGTAATTCTTCAGATGAGTGATTGTACCCCAAACACGACGAAATCCAATTTTTACAAAAGATTCTGTTCGCACCACTACTGTTCTTTTTTCTTTTAGAAAGAAAAAAATTGGAAGAGAAAAAATGAGGAAGAACAATGCAGCAATAGGAAATGTTTCCTTAATCATATCAGCCTGAATGAAAGGATAAACTATTGCCAGTGTTCCAAGTGAGCCAAGATAGCCCATTCCAAAACCATATCCGCTTACCCTACCATAATTTTTTGGAGCAGTTAATTCAGGAAGAAACGCATCATAAAAGACCAAGCCGGCTTCGAAACCAATGTTAGCCAGAACAAAAACAAATATACCCCAAAAAATCTGTCCCGGTCCTATAAAATAAAGTGATGCTGTCGCAACTATACAAAGGAGAGTGAAGAATAACAGAAATCTTTTTTTACCTGTACTATAATCAGCAATTGCACCAAGCACTGGGGCAATGAAAGCAGTAATAAGCATAGCAATGCTTGTGCTAATACTCCAATAAAGATCTCCGATGGATTCACTTGCTGCAACCGTTTTCTTAAAATATACAGCATACAAAAAAGTTACAACAATTATAGAAAAAGATGTGTTGGCAAAATCGAATAGGGTCCAGACAAATACCCTTCCCTTTTCTTTCATCATTTATTGCCTTGGTGGTGAGATAGATTCTTCCACAAGACCTCTGCCTGTTTTCTTAAGTCTGCCTTCTTTCTTCTCTTCTGCAAGGATTGCATCGAGTATTCCATTTATAAATTTTCCACTGCCTGCAGTACTGAAATCTTTTGCTATTTCAATTGATTCATTTATTGAGACTTTTGGTGGGATATCAGGGAAGAAAAGTATTTCACAAATACCCATTCGGATAAGTATTTTGTCTATCAATGCAATCCTGTTCATTTCCCAGTTAGTAACCCTACCAACGATCCGGTTATCAAGATTGGCAACATTGGAAATTACTTTACTTATTAATTCGCGGGCAAAATCCTTATCGGCTTTATCAGTAATTTCAGAAAGGATCTCTAAAGCAAGAGGGTCAAGCGAGTCTTTATTCATTTCATAGGCATACAAAACCTGAAGAACCTTCTCCCTTACAATTCTGCGTTTTGACTTATTAGCTATCATTGCTTTGGTCTGAATCGAAGTTTTATTAATTGGTAAAGAACTATAGTCTTAATATTAAAACTGTTTTCTTATAATGCAAAATTCCAAAAATTAAATAAGGCAATACTCTCTCTCACTTTATTGTATATTTTATCCTTAAAACTGAGTTTATGAACCGATTCGGCAACCTTAATATCCAAATTAAAAAATTTACTTATTTCAATTACCCTAAGGAGGTGATATGCATCGGAAACAAGTATGATATCACCCGATGATATCTCATTCGTTAAAAGACTCTTCTTAATCCACTTTATTTGATCAGTAGTTGAGGAAGTATATTTTTCAATAATGATTTTCGAAGTATCAACACCCTTCGCCCTTGCATATTCATAAGCAACCTCCGATTCGGACATCTCACCAGGTGCCTTCCCACCGGTAAGGACAATTTTTCCCACAAAACCTTTTTTAAGTAATTCTACCGCTTTATCAACTCTTGAAGATAATGTAGGACTGGGTACATTTCCTGTCCAGACTGCAGCACCCAGAACAACTGCGATATTATCTTTATTTTTTCTTAGTGCCCACTTACCTGATGAATAACCAACATTGTCTATATAAATAAATATAAAAATTAAAAACAGAATCAACATTAGAACAGTGCTATAAATATTTTTGAGGACTGATGGATTATTCCTTCCAATTAACCTATTCCAAAGAGAAATAAGAAAATAAAAGAGTGTTAGTAGAAATAGCAGAAAAAGTATTCCGGTTAATACTCTATCTCCTGGTTGACTAAAAATATAAATACCTCCCGATATGATTTCTATTTTCGTTGAGATAAATGCTATGATCAACAATATCCAGGTTAATATAACAAGCGGAAAAACAGTTTTACCGGAGACTCCTGAATTCTTTTTCTTAATTGACACGTAAATCCCTAATACTATTCCAAAATAAATCAATAGATTAAAGATGTTACCGGTTTTTAGGAATGAGAAATCACCCGGTGGAAGTCCTTGATTAATATATTTTATAATGTAGAGAAAAGTTAGCTGCAATAAGAGTAACACAGAGCTAATTAAGAAATAATATTTTTCAGATTTCTTTGACACAGAAAATTTATTTCATTTATATGATGTAAGTTCCTCGATAAATGTTGAAGACTCAAGGATACTTATTGAAAACAATTAAGAGGAATAATATCTGTTGATTTAGAATATATTATTTACGTTTTAAATAGAAATTCATCAAATCTGTTATCAAAACTAATTAGAGAGTATTCAATATCAAACTTTTTTCAGACCAGATTTGTATATCTATTAAAATTATTATTTATTGAAGATTTCGGTGAAGGATAAAATAAAAAAGGCGTCCAAAGACGCCTCAAAATTTATTGTAGCTTAAATATGATAGGTATTGAGACCTGTACTTTAACTGGTTTACCTCTTTGCTTTCCAGGTTTAAATCTTGTTTTCTGCACAGCAGTAAGCGCGGCTTCATCGCAACCTGCTCCAATTCCTTTAAGAACCTGAGCTTTAGTTACAGTCCCTGATTCGTCAACAAAAGCAAGAACATAAACTTTTCCTTCAACACCAGCTCTCTTTGCTATCTCAGGATAAACTATTTTTTCCTGTATTCCTTTAATTCCACCAATTGGTTCAGGCATTTCCTCAACTGCTACAAAGTAGGTTGGTTCTTCCTCAACTTTTTTCTCTTCTTTTGGTGGAGGTGGTGCTTCCATTTCTGCTTCAAGATCTATTTCGGTATCACCGATTTCTATGTCCTCAAGCACGTCATCAGATGGTGCTTCAATCGGAATAGGAGGTTTTGGAGGTGGTGGTGGTCTGTTTTCCTGTTTAGTTTGTTGAATATCTTCAACGGTGAACAGTTCTTGTGTTCCTTCAAGCTGGATATCACTTTTTTTAATATCCGGGAAAAATTTGAAGGCGACAATCATTAGTGCCAGAGCTATAATGAGACTTATTTCAAAAGTCCTACCATATTTGGCTCTTAGATCAGCAACTGGATTTTTTAGTTTCATTTCAGCTCTCCTATTTAAAGCTTTTTAACTATTGAAAAATTACAAAATGATACTAGGTTTGTCAACTTAGTTTCTGTCCCTTTTACAATTATTTTTAGATAAAGTTCCATCAGATTCTAAAAATTATTGTACTTAGTTAAATTCAAAGTTATAATTTAGTTTATTTTTTAGAAAATAAACTAAAAAAACACCTAATATTACCCCTGAACCATCTGCAACCCAGTCAAGTAACTCTGCAAACCTACCGGGTATGAACATCTGATGAAGCTCATCTAAGCCAGCGTATAAAAGGCAAATGATAATTGTTGCAATTATAGCATTCTCAAAAAGAAAGCGAGATTTTCTTTGATAAAGCAGTGCAAGATTTAATAAAACCGCTAATATGAGAAAGGCGCCAAAGTGCTGTAACTTATCACTTAATCCTAACTTCGGCAGATCATAAGCAGGGAGACTTGTGGCAGTAAAAAGTATTAACCAGTATATCGCTAATGGAATATAAACCAACCAGATTTTTCTTTTTTCCAGAAATTCAAACAATGGAGTTTTCCATAAATTTTATAGTTTGAGGAACATAGTTTTGAATATCAGAAGCAAGAATATCCAGTTTAGTTCTTTTAGCTGTTAATAAATCTGCTGCCAGGCTATGAAGGTAGACTGCCGTTACTACCGCTTTTTCAATTTCATTTTGTTGAGATAGTAAACCAGCTAAAAATCCAGTAAGCACATCACCTGTTCCAAATTTTGCTAATGCAGGATTACCTGTAGTATTAATTAATGAATCTCCTTCCGGAGTAAAGATAATTGTAGGAGCTCCTTTTAAAACCAGGTAAGCACCTGTCCTTTTTACAAATGCTTTTCCATATTTCAGAATATCTCTTTTCAATTCTGAATTCGAAATTCCAACCAATGAAGAAAATTCGGCATGATGGGGAGTCAGAACACAATTTTTAAGGTTTAATTTTTTATATCTTCCTTGTCCTAACGCAAAAACCGCATCTGCATCGATAACCACATTTTTATTCCTGTATTTCTTTAGGAATGATATTACTGCTCTTTGGGTTTCTTTATTTCTACCAAGACCAGGACCGATCGCAACAACATCAGCCCATTTGATTCTTTCGTTGAGTTCATTCAGATTCTTTTCCGAAAAATATTCTTTGCCTGAATCTTCGTAAGTTTTTACGACAACTTCACCTAATTTTTTATGTACCAATTCACGGATAGATTTCGGAAAGCAGAGAATTGAAGCGCCTGCTCCAATTTTTAATACGGAAGTTGCAGTTAATACAGCAGCACCAGGCAATGAACCTGAACCAGCGATGGTAAGAACCTTACCGGCAGAATATTTATAAATATTTTTTGCTTTTATTGGTAAACCAAGTAAAGCATCTTCCGGTTCAACTAAGAATTCTGTTGAAGTAAATTTATCATAGAGAGAATCCGGAATTCCGATTCCACCTTTTTCAACTTCGTTTGCGCAAATGTAACCATCACCAAAGAACAAACCCTTTTTTAATTCACCAAGTGTTATAGTCAAATCAGCATTGAAAGAGTTTTCAGAGTAACCAGTATCAGCATTTAGTCCGGTTGGAATATCAATAGCAACTTTTAGCGCTTTGAGTTTATTTAAATATTTAATAATTGAAAGATAAGGTTCACGTAGTGCACCTTTTGTTCCACTTCCAAGTAAAGCATCACAAATAATTTTACATCCTTTAAGAGACTTAAGCGAGGAATTAGAATTGTACTTCTTTAATGTGACTTTTTTATTTAATGAAGATATTTTTTTCAATGTTCTGTAGTTAAACTTGCAATCCGCTGACATTTCTTTTTCATTTCCCAAATAAACTACCAAAACTTCATAACCAGCATTTGAAAAATGTCTTGCTGCAGCAAATCCATCACCGCCATTATTTCCTTTTCCACAAACAAAACCAATTTTAGGCGAGTTTAAATGTTCAATTCTCTCATTAATTTTTTCAAAAATTTCACGGGATGCATTCTCCATCAACAATACGCCTGGAATTCCCATTTTGTTGATGGCATAGTCATCAACTTCTCTTATTTGTTTTGTTGAATAAAGCGGAATCATTTTTTGAAGAATGAAAATTTATTAATAATGTGAACTGAACAGCTACAAGTTAAAGATATGAATTTATCAAATCCAAAAGTGAACCAGGTAAAATTCCAAGAAGAATCACAAGCAGAACAGATATCACTACTCCCAACATACCGCTAAAGCTTTTTGTCGGCATAATTTCATGTTCACTTTCTCTAAAGTACATCAGCACCACAATCCTTAAATAAAAATATACACTGATAACACTTGAAATAATTCCAAGAATAGCAAGCCATGTTAAATTACTTTTAATAGCAGCAATAAAGACGTAATACTTAGCAAAGAAACCAGCTAACGGTGGTATTCCAGCTAAAGAAAACATTATTATTGCCAACATAGCGGCTATTACTGGTTTTCTCGAACCTAATCCCGCATATGAATCTATTGACAGATTTGTATCATTCTCTCCTTCTATCAATGAAATTATACCGAAGGCTGCCAGATTCATAAATGTATAAACAGCCAGGTAAAAAACTACTCCGGCAATCCCACTTGGTGTACCTGCAGCTAAACCAATAAGAATATAGCCAGCATGTGAAATTGAAGAGTACGCAAGCATTCGCTTAATATCGGTCTGAGCTATTGCTACAATACTTCCGAATAACATTGAAAAAACTGAAAGAACCGATAAATAAGGAAGGAATAAGCTCTGAGCTTCACCTGAGAATAATGCATTTAAGGTAGCGATGATTGCCGAAAAAGCTGCAGCTTTTCCAATTGTTGAAAATAAACCAGTAACGGTTGTTGGGGATCCCTGATATACATCAGGAACCCACATATGAAATGGAAATGCAGCTATCTTGAATGAAAATCCAATCAGGAATAAAAGTATTCCAACTAAAAAAATAATATTGGTAGAAAGTTCTTTGAAACCAGCGGTTATAACATCAATTGAAGTTGAATGTGCAGAGCCATATATAAGTGCTATTCCGTAAACCAAAAATCCAGTAGCAAATGCACCAAGCAGAAAATATTTAAGCGATGCCTCGATAGCTTTTTCTTTTTTTCTGTTAACACCAGCTAATACGTAAAAACAGATGGACATAATTTCAAGTCCAAGGAATATCATAAATAAATTCTTAGCACCTGCCATCATCATCATTCCTAACACAGAACTTTGGATAAGAATATAGTATTCACCATAGTTCATTCCATATTTTTTCGTATAATCAACTGAGAGTAAGCACACCAGAGCAGCACCGATATTAAATATAAAAAAGAAAATATTAGCTCTTCCACCGGTGGTGAACATATTTTGAAGGACAATGGATTCATTTGCAACAGTAAGTAAAGAATAAAATCCTGCAGATAGGAAAATTAAAATCGAAAACCATGGTAAGACAGATTCACTTTTTTGTGAATACATCTCAATAAAAACGGAGATGACAATTCCGCTTCCAAGGATTATCAGTGGTAAAATATTATAAAATTCCTGGATGTTATTAAACATAGTTACTCAATAAAAATTTGATTTTCGCCTAATTTTTCAATTCTCAACTGATGATTGTCTTCAGGATGAAGAGCAAGCGTAATATGATATTTTTCATTGAAGATGTCTTTACCTTTCTCAACAACAATCATCTTAATTGCTTCATATTTTGTAATTACTTCGCCAAGGTCTTTATAATCATGAAAATAAATTTCCATAAAATCTGGATTTTCAGAAACATATACGCCTTTGCAGCAAGGACTGAAATCAGTTATCAAATCATTTTCTATATTCAATTTCAGGATATGACAGCTGAAAGGTAGTAAAACCCTGTTTCCAAAATACAAACCTGTTTGCTTTTGTTTTAATATTTCTGAAATGCTTTTCATTATTCAACCCTTTTAAAAATAAAACACTAACCAAACAATTGTAAAAATTGGAATTAAAACCGGGATTGAATATTTAATCATAAAACCAAAGAAGCTTGGCATTTTAATTCCCGATCTTTCACTTATTGATTTAACCATAAAATTTGGACCGTTACCAATGTAAGTCATCGCTCCAAAAAATACTGCTGCAACTGAGATCGCAGAAAGATATATCGGATGTAGTTGTTCAAACTTCAGAACTTCAGCAGGCATGTTTACATTCATTCCAAATTTACCCATCTCTGCACTTAAGAAATTGAGATAAGTAGGAGCGTTATCTAAAAATGACGAGAGTATTCCTGTAGCCCAATAAAAAATTCCAGGAGTTAATTTCTCTCCAAGTATGTTTGCTTCGTGAGAGATAAGTTGAAGTGCAGGAATCATTGTAGCAAATATTCCTACAAATAAATAAGCAACCTCCTTTATTGGCTCAAAATTAAATTCGTTTGCTTTAAGAATATCATCGTCTGCTGTTTGATACGAAATAATTACCATCGAAAACATTATAATCTCTCGTATTCCAAAAGGTAAAGGACTTAAACTTGGAACCCAACTCATCACTGCCGGATCAATAAATACTGAAATAACAATTACAAGAAGATAAAAAACATTTCTCATCCCTTTGAATTCTATTTTCCCGCTGAATTTTTCACCGGACTCTTCTTTACTAACATTTCGTGAATCGATTACTACAAAGATTAAAGTAACAAGCAAAATTGTCGGAAGCCAGATATACCAAACATGCCCAATCACCCAGAAAAATTCTACTCCTCTCAAAAAACCAAGAAACAATGGAGGGTCTCCGATTGGAGTTAAAGCACCGCCAATATTACTGACAAGAAATATGAAAAAAACGATATGATAAGGTTTTATTCTGTCTTTATTGATTTTTATGAATGGTCTGATAAGAAGCATCGACGCACCCGTAGTTCCTATTATATTTGCTATCACTGCACCGAATAGTAAAATACCAGCATTAAGCCAAGGTGTAGATTTTTTATCAACTCTGATTAAAATTCCACCTGAAGCAACAAATAAAGAACTAAGAAGTGCAATGAATGATAAATACTCCGCTGCTGTATGCAATAGACTGTGAGTATCATTTAAAAAAAATAAATAATAGAAAACAGTTACCAGTCCAAGTATTATTGCAATTATTGGGTAATTCTTTTCCCAGAAGTGATGATAAAACAGAGGGCCGGTTGCAATCATCGCAAGAAGTATGACAAATGGCAAAACCATAAAAGTCGAAGGTAAATTATCCGCTGAGTGCGTGTCTTCAACTGATGAAATTGCAACTGTTGAATCAGAAAGTGTATTAGAAGTAATTGCAAATGATTCTTGTGATGCGATAAAACCAATAATCAGGATGAAAAATATAATTAAGATTTTTCCTCTAGGGAACATTTTTTACCCCCTCTGGTAATTGATACTCAGGTGAGGTTACCATCTTAATAATTTTTTCTGATGTTTTTGTACTTACATTTAGGAATGTTGATGGATAAATTCCTATCCATACTATGAAAATGAAAATTGGAATAAGAACTAATTTTTCTCTCAGATTTAAATCTGTGATCGAATTAAGCTCATGATTTGTTACTTCACCGAATACAACTTTTTTATACATCCAAAGCAAATAAACTGCAGCAAAGATAACTCCAGTTGCAGCAAATACTGTAAACCACCAACTACCAAGTACCGTTGATTTAAATGAACCAACAAGTATTAGAAACTCTCCAATGAATCCATTTAACCCGGGCAAACCAATTGAAGAAAGTGAAGTGAAAAGCAATGCAAAAGAAAAGAATGGAACGATTTTAGCAATCCCACCATAGTCAGCTATTTTCCTCGTATGAGTTCTTTCGTAAATCATTCCTACTAAAAGGAAGAGTGCCCCTGTTGACAAGCCGTGATTGATCATTTGAATTACTGCACCCTGTACGGCTTCCTGATTCAAAGCAAAAATTCCCAGTATAACAAATCCAAGGTGAGAAACAGAAGAATAAGCCACAAGTTTTTTCATATCTGTTTGAACCATTGCTACAAGTGCACCATAAATGATTCCGATTACACCAAGGACTGATATCAACACTGCATAATCAAGTGATGCTTGCGGAAACAGAGGAAGATTAAATCTTAGAAATCCATATGTGCCCATTTTAAGAAGAACACCTGCAAGTATAACGCTGCCTGCAGTTGGAGCTTCTACATGTGCATCAGGCAACCAAGTATGGAACGGAAACAGCGGAACTTTAATGGCAAAGCTTAATGCAAAAGCCAGAAATAGAAATCCCTGGATCGTCGTATCGATAGTCGGACCTGTCTTATATAAATCAAGAAGATTAGTTGTAAATCCTCCAAGCAAATCAGCAGAATAAACTACCAGCCAGATAATTGCAACGAGCATTAGCAGGCTGCCTGCCATTGTATAAATAAAAAACTTTATTGAAGCATAAATTCTTCTTTCATAACCCCAAATTCCAATGATGAAGTACATTGGTATCAGCATTGCTTCCCAGAAAACGTAGAAGAGGAACATATCCAGAGAAACAAAAACACCCAACATTCCTAATTCAAGAATGAGCATAAAGAAAGTAAATTCTTTCACTCTTTTCTTAATACCATTCCAGCTTGAAAGTAATGTAAGAGGGGTAAGAAATGTTGTAAGAAGAATTAACAGCATCGAGAGACCGTCAACACCAACATAATAGCTGATGTTCAGGTCTTTTACCCAGTTAAATTTTTCAACGAATTGAAAATCCCCGGACTGATTATCAAAACCAAAATAAATAACTAAAGAGATGATAAATGCTATAAGAGAAATAGCTAATCCAAAATATTTAATTAGCTGT
>Ga0209536_100016085_pt1 | contig 10648 bp, 11 predicted proteins | sample DeeMarSeWOR28_12_FD_187461 | JGI IMG/M metagenome (GOLD analysis project Ga0209536, IMG submission 187461) | Marine sediment microbial communities from White Oak River estuary, North Carolina - WOR-2-8_12 (SPAdes) (version 2) | ecosystem: Environmental > Aquatic > Marine > Intertidal zone >...
TTCTGTCAGAAAACCTGATCCTGGCCCCCGGTTCATGTCTTGCACCGAAGACGACAAGGCGGTTGATGACGTCCGGTTTGACAAGGTCTTCGATGGGCTCGTCAACACCGAACATGTAGGGGCAGAAACTGCCCCCGTTGCCGGAATGGGACAGAGCTGTCGGACTGAGAAGAAATTCATTACCACCCACGAAAAAGCGGTGGATGATTTCACCGTCCTTTTCCAATGATTCGTGGAAATAACGGCCGTCAAGACCTTCACCGCTGAGGGTAGCGAAGAATTCTTTATCGCCGCCTATTTCGCCGTGGATCCTGAGATCCTTGATCATATTCTCGGTCCACCCGGATCTTTAGTAATGATAACCTCGCAAAAAGTCTCTTCTGGCCATTTTGCTGTTGATGGTTTTTTTCGAGTCCATCAATTCTCGCAAGAGCAGTACCGTCTTTCGCCATCCGGCATCAAAACCCGGGGTATCCTCGGGTAATTTTAAAAACGGGTCATCCATTCCCCTCCACAGTTTCAGCGCTGCTGGGGCGCACCGGGACCTGACACTGTCGGGCATCAAAGGTCTCATAAAATTTTCAAAAAACTTTATCAATGTTATATCATTTCTTGGCGGATGTCTTGAGCATAAATCCCTTGCGCAGAAGGGTTTGAACCTTGACGGGACCCCCGTAACTGCTATTAATACCTCAACTGATATAGACCTGAAAAGTTCGACGGGCTCTAGCAAAGGCAGCGTATTTGTCAACAGTCAGAAAAAAAAAGATTCTCATCGTTGAGGACGACTTCGACATCAGGATCATGATGCAGTATATCCTCCGGGATGATTATGATCTCGTGCTATGCGAGGATGGACGCAGCGGCATCGAGAGAGCCCTTACGCAAAAGCCCGATCTGATCCTGCTCGACATTTACATGGCCGGGATGTCAGGTTTTGAAGTGTGCAAAGCCATTCGGGACAATCCGGAGATCTCGTCGATACCTATCATTATCGTTACTGCAGGAGCACTGAAGGAGGAAGTTACCGAAGGTTATTCCCTCGGGGCCAACGATTATGTCTTCAAACCCTTCGACCCGGAGGACCTGATAGAAAGAATGGAGAAACTACTTAAATCCAATATCTAAGATCCGAAATCCAAGAAAGATTGTTATTATACGGGTACTTTTATATATCTTAGATCTTGGATTTTGAGTTTTGGACCATCTTGCTTTCAGCTATAAGAAAGACCAGCTCCCGCACCGCCTTTGCCGCCACGGCGCCTGAAGGGCCCCCGGTGCCTGAATACGGGCAGTATTCAACGACGTCTCCTGCAACAATGTTCAGTCCACGACACGCAAGAATTATCTCGTGGAGCTGGGGAAAGGACATTCCACCGGGTTCCGGGGCGCCTGTCTCGGGCATGACCGAGGGATCCAGGATATCCAGATCCAGGCTCAGATAAAGGGGCCTTTCTCCCACCCTTTCAGGAAGAGTCTCAAGATCGTTCAGAAGGGTTCCCTTTTCTTCAGAAAGGGCCCACTCCTCCCTGGTTCCGGAACGGATCCCGTACTGCAGCAATCCGTCGGGGCCGACAATCTCCATGACCCTTCTCATCACTGTGGCGTGGGACAATTTGAGGCCGTTGTAGTCCTCCCGAAGATCCATGTGGGCATCTAACTGCAATACGACGAGCCGGGGATACATTGCGGCGGCGGCCTGAACTGCCGGCAGCGTTAAGAGATGTTCACCGCCCATCAGTATTGGTGCAGCCCCCGATCGGAGTATATTTTCGACCGTCCGCTTGATCTTGGCGGAGGCCTTTCGCCAATCAGATGACAGGACCTGAAGATCCCCGGCATCAGCCAGTTTCATGTCAGTAAGGTCGGCATCAAAGGAACGGCTGTAGGTTTCCAGAACATCGGACCAGAACCGGATCCCTTGAGGCCCGAAACGTGCTCCGGGTCTGAAGCTTGCCGTACCGTCGAAAGGGACTCCCACCAGAACAACATCAGCACCCTCGACAGCGCTGTCCGCCCCGAGATAGCGCACTTGGGAGTTCATCTGCCAAGTGCCTTTGTCAGATACCGGGGGAGGGCAAAACAGGCGGTATGGATCTTGCTGTCGTAGTATTTGGTGGACAGTTCGTCATTGTCCCGAAATTGCGACAGGGATATCCCTTCAGCCTTGGAACCCATGAGAAAACTCCAGTTCCCACTGGGATATGTGGGCACTGCGGCCAGGTAGAAACCGACCATTGGGTAGATCCTCTCCATCAGCTCGTGCATTTTGACCATAAAGGGCATGTGGTAAAAAGGTGATTCCGACTGGGATACGAATACCCCGTCCGGACTCAGGGCATGCGCGCAATTTTGGAAGAAATCCTTAGCAAAAAGGGCCTCGGCAGGGCCAACAGGATCGGTTGAATCTACCAGTATAACGTCATAGGCTCCTGGCAGGGCCTCGGCAACGAACCGGACCCCGTCAGCGTAAACGACCTTAGTCCGGGGGTCTTTCAGCCCCTCACTGATGCCTGGCAGGTATTCGAGGGCTGTCTCCACCACCAGCTGATCGATCTCCACCAGCGTGACCTCTCGCACCTGAGAGTGCTTGAGCACCTCCCGGACCGTCCCCCCGTCACCGCCACCGATAATAAGAACCTTCTCAGGGGATGGGTGCATATTGAGGGGAACATGAGCCAGCATCTCATGATAGACAAACTCATCGCGCTCGGTGAGCATCACCACGCCGTCTAAAAGAAGCACGCGCCCGAACTCGAAAGTATCAAGGATATCCAGAGTCTGGAAATCGCTCTCGCCGTGGTAGATGGTGCTCTTCACCTCCATGGTGATGCCGGAGTGGGGAGTATGTTTTTCAGTGTACCAGATAGTCATCTTCGTAACCGTTTTTCACCTTGAACTTCCGCACCCCGGATGGGGAGGATCGTGGATCACGCGGACAGCGTGACTCGCCATGAACCTCACCTCCTCCTCCGGCAAACGCAGGACGGTGAGTCCGCCTAATAGCGGGATTGAACCGCATGGCGGGGAGAGGACGAATATATAAAGTTCACTATTCTGTGGTCCAGAGGACAACAGCGGCAAAGGCCGCTCCCACGTTCTCGACGCTGTGAGACACAGCAGTGCTTTCGACGCGGCCGACCTCAAGACCCCTCATACCCAGGCCGTGGACTGCCATATCGCGGCAGATCTTCTCGATCTCCTCCGAAGGTCCCGTGGCGCTGTACTCCATGATGAGACCGGGCATGGTCCGGTCTTTCGGAAAGGCTGCCGCCACAGCCGCCGAGATGGTCTGCCCCTTGATGCTGCTGGTTATGGAAGCGTAAGCCACCGGAAGCAGAGCGCCGTAGGGGATGGACACCGGTTTGATGAGCCGCGCTCCGGGGGGAACGATGCTGCTCATTTTGAGCAGGTTCGTGTTACCGATACCGGAAGCCAGGAGCGCCCCGTCGAAGGCATTGAGGGGCATATAACCCTCTGAAGCGCCATGGGCAAAAAAATAGGCGTCTGGTGTTCTGGTTATCATCTTTCTGCCTGTTGGGGAACGGGGCCCGAACTTCCCGCCGGCTTGTGGCAGGCATCGTCGCCCAGCACCCTCAGTTCACCCCTTGGAACTTCCCTGCATTCCGAATCACGGGCTCCAAAGGCATTCTGGAGATGATCGTGCGCCGCCCATGGATCCACCCTTTCACCACAGGTGAAAAGGTCAACGGCAGCGTAGCTGTATTCGGGCCAGGTGTGGATGGCAAGATGGGATTCAGCAATGACGACAACCCCGCTTATGCCATGGGGGGCGAACCGCCTGAAAACGGAGTCGACGATGGTGGAACCGGCCGCAAGTGCCGCCTCCTTCATGGCATTTTCCACCAGGCTCAGATCATTGAGCGCCACGGGATCGCAATCGTAGAATTCAACCAGTATGTGCCTGCCCAGTGATCTCATAACGAACTCCTCCCTGGAAACAGCCGTCAGGAACCATATTTATTATCTACCTCTTAAAAGTCCCTAGTGGTAAACAGGCGGCGATACCACCCAGAGTATGGTCGCAGTCCTCTTACCCCTGTTGGCAACGATATGGGGTCTGTCGGCTTTGAAGTAGAAACACTCACCTTTGCCCACACGCTGGCTTTTGTGGCCCTCCATCTCAAGGATGACGGTCCCGGAGAGGACCATTCCGAATTCCTCGCCCTCATGGCCGTTGTCCACCGAAGCCTGCCCTGGATCAATGGTCACCAGCACCGGGTCCATCATGTGCCTCTGCGCACCGGGGATCAGGAGTTCGATGGTTTCCTCGTCGCCAACCCCTTCCACCAGCACTCTGTCTTCAGAGCGAAAGACCACCTTCTGCTCACCCATCTCCAGATCCTTGAAAAATTCCGAGAGACTCGAGCCGAGGACCTCCAGTATCTGGGCAAGAGCTTCAATGGATATGGAGGTGTGGTCCCTTTCCAGAAGAGAGATGAACCCCTTGGTCAGATCGGCCCTCAGCGCCAGTTCGTCCTGAGTCAGGTCATTGGCAAGCCGCAGTCTTTTAATTCTGTTTCCTATCTTCATGACTATCTGCTACCAACCGGGTACGCTGCCTCGAACAGAGGCAGCAGAAGATACGCAGAAGATCCGATGTTTAATTAACGATTCTAGATAGTTTAATAAAATGGGACCTGGCAGTTTATTTTACTGTATCAATATGTTTAGTGAGAATCGACTTATAAATCAGGGGAAAGGAGGTTGTCAAGAAGGAAAGAAAACCTTGCTGAAGAGGCTCCGTTTACGGTTATCAGTGATCCGCGATCCGCGATCGGCAAAAACAATTCAAGCAATAAAAAACGAGGTCCAAGGACCCCGAATTTGCTTGAACAATCACCGATCACCGATGACGAATCAGCCAGGATCTGATTGGATCATGGCGGGTTCTCCTTTATCCACTGCCCCCCGGAATAGCGCGCAACGCCGGTCCTCGTGGCGACCCACACCTCGCCTCCAGGTTCGGGTACGATCAGGATGACTCCATTGCCCGGAGGACCGTCATTCCTTGTATAATTCGTCCACGATTCCCCGTCAAAAACAGACACGCCCTTCGGAGTCCCCACCCAGATGTTCCAAACGGAATCAACAGCTACCGTCCGTACCTCGTTATCGATCATCCCGCTTTCCCGGGTAAAGATTCGCCATTCACCTCCTGTGAACCTGGCAAGTCCCTTGATGGTCCCGAACCACTTGTTGCCGGAATAGTCGACGGCTATGGAAAGAACTGTATCGTGAGGCAGGCCGTCTGCGATACGCAGGGTCTCCTGGACGATCCCTTCCCTGATGCGGGAGACCCCTTTCTTTGTGCCCGCCCAGATGGCGCCATCCCTGTCCAGGCCCAGGCTGAGGACCTCACTGTCAGGAAGCCCCTCATCACGGGTGTAATGATCAACCTCCCCACCCTGGCGAAAATGATTGAGGCCGCGATCGGTCGCGACCCACAGCTGACCCTGTTCGTCAAGGACAAGATCGTTGATGATCGTCCCCAGCAGCCCCTGGGCTTCTCCTATGAAACTCCTGTCCCCTGAACCCACATTGTAGACAGCCAGCCCCGATTCCGACCCCATCCAGAAGGTTTTGCCGTCGGTGATGCTCGGTATCAGATAAATGCCCCGGGTGAATTTTCTCCAGACTCCATTGATGAATCCATATGCCCGCGTCTGGATCCTCTCCATATTCCCTGCTTTGTCTAAAGAAAAGAATTTAAGGATGGTTGGTTTTGTGAAGGTAAAACCTGAGAAATAGATGGGACTTTCCGTATCAGGATCACTCCCATCCAGAGTGTAATGCGTCCTGGCTCCCTCTTCGGTTCGCAGAGTGACGTAAATGGGGGGAACGTAATTCCCGCCCGGGGGATCTGCCACTGTCACAGGTGACTCATCGTCAAAAAGGTACGTTTCCTCCTTCGTTTCCTCTCTGTTGCCGAAGGTATCCACGGAGAAGAACTGGAGAAAAGTATCTTTCCTCAAAACGAGGGGGCCACTATACTGGGGGGAACCGGTGGTGGGGGGAATGCCGTTGACTGAATAGTAGATCCTGGCATCGGCGTCCGATACGCTGATCCTGACCGTGAGAGGGGAAGTATAGAGTCCGGTACCGGGAAAAGCCTCTGAAAAGGGCGCTTCCCGGTCAAGCTGATAGGTCTCGCTGTGGATCCTGCCTTGATTCCCGGCCGCATCAACAGCAAAGAACCGGAGCTCCGAATTCCGGTCCAGCCAGAAAGGCCCATCGTATTTGATTGAATCCTCGGTGGGATCCGATCCGTCGAGGGTGTAGTAGATATCCGAGTCCTCGTTGGCGGCCAGTCTGATGAAATCACCTGCACGGTAATCGCCCGGCAGAGGGGTGACAATGGCCTCGGGAGGGGTCGTGTCCAGCCTCTGTCTTGCGAGCTGGAATCTGTACTTCTCCTCCCTGGCCGGCTCCCTGGAACCATCCATGTCCACGGCAAAAAACCTGAGCTGCGTGTCGACTGCAATGACCAGGGGAGCCTGGTAAATGTCGCTGTCCGTGGAAGGATCAGAGCCATCAACGGTGTAGTAGACCGTCGCTCCCTGCCTGGTAGTAAGAGTGACACGGACACGCTCTGAGTACAGACCGGCTGGAGGGTCCGCAACCGTCCTGATTTCATCCTCAACAGATTCACGGGGCCTGATGCGATAGAAGGCTTCCTGGACACTGCTCCTCGAGCCGTTGGCGTAGATCGTGAAATAGCGGATAACCGTATCATCCTCAAGGGTTACGGGGTGAGTGAAGATCGGGGACCTGACATTGGGTTCCGACCCGTCAAGCGTATAGTGAACCCGTGTGTTTTCAGGCGCGTTGCTAGTCACCGTGACCCGGTTCGCGTATTCGCCGGGGACCGGGGAAAAACCGGGATTTTCTCCAAGGACAGGCATCGTAAGCATCAGCGTTGCTGTGAACACAACAGGAAGAAGCCAAAGGACCATGACAGCCGTTGAAATTTTCACCTGAACCTCCGGTCGTGGGATCGTTCCGGACACTTCGGGTCACTCAAAAAGATGTTAAAGCACGTTGTCATTTTAGGGAATCTCGGGGTGAATGGCAATAAGAGCAGTTGAGGATTGAGTATTTCTGATTGAGGATTAGAGGCCTTGATCCTTAATTCTCTATACGGAACTCGTGATCCCTAATCCTCAATTGAGAAATACAACCACTAACCTGCTATACTCTTTTCCATGACAAACCAGGCTACCAGAGCGCTGGCATATTTCCCGTCGGAAAGCAGGGTGCGGCTCATTGATTTTCCATTGCAGCCCCTCGACCCCGACGAGGTCCTTGTCCGCATAACACAGGTCGCCGTCACAAGGCGAGATCGACTTCTCATGGAAAACAGAGATGCTGTTCTGCCTGATGGCGAGGATTTCATAATCACCGGCCACATAGCGAAGGGGACGGTGGTCGAAACCGGTTCCCTGGTCAAGGAATTTGAACCGGGGGATATTGTGGTGCCCACGATCCGCAGGGACTGTGACCGGTGCATCGATGCAAGGAGCGATCTGTGCCCCCACCCCGACCGTTATCAGGACTCGGGACTGGCAGGGGCCCACGGTTTCGCGAGAGACCTCTTGACAATACGCGGACGCTACCTGATCAAAATCCCATCCCATCTCGAGAATCTGGCCCTTCTCCTGCCCCTTTTGAGCGTCGCGGAGAAAGCTCATCACGAATCGGTGCAGATAACCAAACGGTACAATTTTTATTGCTATCACGAGTCGGAAAATGTCGTTCCAAGGGCTCTGGTCACAGGTATGGGGCCGGTCGGTATCATGACGGCCTACCTTTTGAGCCTGTACAGCTACAGGTTGACGGTATTCTGCAGAAGAGAGTCTGACGACCTGCGCTCAAAGGTCCTCGAGCCCATCGACCTCGAGTACATAAACACATCAAGGGTACCCACGGCGCGCCTCGAAAAAGCGGGATACAGCTTTCGCCAGTTGTTCGAGACCACCGGCGATCCGGAATACATGTTAAGCGTGATGCCGTTCATGAGCCCCAACGCCGTCATGGCCATTATGGGAGCTCCCGAGATCGATTCTTCGGAAAAATTCCTGGAGGTGGATGTAAACCGGGTCTTCTCGCGCCTGGTTATGGGCAATCAGGTGATCTTCGGAAGCATCAAGGCAGGCAGAGACGCCTTCGAATCGGCGGTGAAGCACTTGACAGAGTTATCCGACCTTTACGGAGAGTCCTTGTCCTCGCTCCTGACAGACACGTTTCCCATGGCCGAGTACCACCGCCTTTTGACGCACAGCACGCGAGATACTGTCATCCCCTCCCTTCTATTGACCTGATGTTTATAATCCGTTCCGGAAAGAAAAACGGTTCCAGTGGCGCGTGGACAACCTTGACCCGGACCTTTGTCCTCATGATCGCAGGCGGCTGCCTGGTGACCGGATTTATCGGCCTTACGGCTGAGCCTGAGCTTCTTTCAGAAAACGCCCTCCTCGATGTTTTTCCCGATGCTGCCGGGATCGAAATAAGCAGAGAGCCTTTTTTTCACTACCGGGCGCTCGACTCCAGTGGCAGTCTTATGGGCGCGATCATCATCACCGACTCCATTGCTCCCACCGTCAAGGGGTATCTCGGCGAGGTAGGATCAGCCGTGGGCGTAACGACGGAGGGCAGGATCACCTTTGTGGTCCCCGTGAGACACCGGGAAACACCTTATTACATGGACATGATCGTCGTCTCGGGGCTGCTGGAGGAGATGACCGGACTGGATCTGACGAAACCGTTCCCTGACATCGACACGGTATCCGGGGCGACGCTCTCCTCCCAGGCCATCATCAGGGATGTCAGGGAGGCTTCCTCCCGGGCGTCGGGTTCCCTGTTCGGGATCACGGTGCCGTCTCCCCTTACCTCTTGGACAAACCCGTGGATCGGCTGGAAGACTCTTATGCTGGCTGGGCTCATTGTCCTGACCATGGTCGCGGGTTTCACCCGGGAGAGGAAACGGTTCAGGGAGGCAGTAATGATCCTCAACCTGGCCGGGATCGGGTTTACTCTCAATACTCCCATCACCCTTTCGGCTCTCTCCAGGACCCTGACCCTGAACCTTCCCGGCCCTGAGAACACCCTTCTGATCATTATCATGCTATACATACTCATATCTATACCTGTTCAGGGCAGAGCATACTGCCGCCTTGCCTGCCCTTTTGGTACACTTCAGGAGTTCCTGGCCCGCCTTTCTCCCTGGCAGCTGACCTTTTCCCCGGGGGTTCTGACCTTCCTTCCCGGTTTAAGGCACCTGGTTCTCGGTCTTCTCCTGTTCCTGGCGGTGTGGATCGGTTGGGAGGGATTTACCGAGGTGGAGCCGTTTTCCGGCCTTTTTTCCCTCAAGTTGTCTACTCTGTATTGGGTACTGGTCCTATTCGTCCTGGGTATAAGCGTGTTCGTAAGACGCTTCTGGTGCAACAGCATATGTCCGACTGGGACTCTTTTGTACATGCTGAGCCGCTTCGCGCGGCCCGGAGGCCCGGGAGTTGATGAAACGGTATAGACAACTGCCGGCATCAGGAGCCGGTTTCCTTCTGGGGATTACCCTGGTCCTTGTTCTCATGACAGGGTGGCACCGGGAGATAGTCTCGCGCCACCCTCTTGCCGACCTGCCCTTTATCGACCTGAAGCGGCTGGAGCAGCAGATCGAGCAGGGCAATGTGGGTCGAAATGAGGCACTTTACTACAGGAAAGTCTATGCTGGGGCTGACACCACCGAGGTCCGTTGAGTGCACCCTGTGCCCGAAATCCTGCCGGCTGGCCCCGGGCCAGCGTGGAGACTGCCGGGTCAGGTACAACGATGAGGGAAAACTTTATTCCCTGGTCTACGGGAAAGTATGCGCGGTCCATGTGGACCCCGTGGAAAAGAAGCCCATGTTCCATTTCCTGCCGGGAACCGGGGCCTTTTCCATAGCCACTGCCGGATGCAACCTGCACTGCCTCTTTTGCCAGAATTGGGAGATCTCCCAGACAGATCCCGAAGATGCCAACAACACCGATCTCCCTCCAGGGCGGGTCGTGGAACTGGCTGCGAGGTCCGGGTGCGCCTCCATCGCCTACACCTACTCTGAACCGGTGGTGTTCTATGAGTATGTGGAAGATACCGCCGCTCTTGCGAAGGAGCGGGGAATAAGGAACATCATGGTTACCGCCGGTTTCATAAACACAGGACCCCTGCGGCGTCTGTGCCAGGTGGTGGACGGGGCCAACGTGGACCTGAAGGGCTTTACCGAAAGGTACTACCGGGAGGTGTGCTTCGGGAACCTGAGAACAGTGCTCGACACCCTGGTGACCATGCAGGAGGAGAAGGTTGTCCTCGAGGTCACGAACCTCATTGTTCCGACACTGAACGACGACATGGCCGCGATCCGTGAGATGTGCCGCTGGATGGCAGCTGAACTGGGCGGGGAGGTTCCCATTCATTTCTCGCGTTTTACACCCATGTACAAGCTCAAGGACCTGCCTCCCACGCCGGTGACGACCCTGCGGCGCGCCCGGGAGACCGCCCTGGACGCCGGGCTGAAGTACGTTTACACCGGCAATGTACCGGGGGATCCGGGCGAGGACACATTTTGCCCGGCCTGCGGTAAACTGGTCATAG
>Ga0209536_100016086_pt1 | contig 10648 bp, 7 predicted proteins | sample DeeMarSeWOR28_12_FD_187461 | JGI IMG/M metagenome (GOLD analysis project Ga0209536, IMG submission 187461) | Marine sediment microbial communities from White Oak River estuary, North Carolina - WOR-2-8_12 (SPAdes) (version 2) | ecosystem: Environmental > Aquatic > Marine > Intertidal zone >...
AACCCTGCCAGCACCCACCATGTTTGACTGGCCCAGCAAAATGTACACCTGTACCGGCTTGCTCATGTCCGCCGGTTTACCGTCCGGATCGGGAAGCTGGGCCGGAACTTCCTTGGCTGCGGCGCCGGGGACGAGGATTGCCATAGCAATGGCGGCGAGGGCCAATACCGTTCTAATTCGGTTTATTGTAGTCATATCATTCACCATTATACTTCTCCATGCTAACCGTATTTCTGACTCATTAAACAAACATCATGTCAAACCACTCTACCACAGATTGCGATATTGTCAAGCCTGGCAAATTCGCTCCCCCCGCCTTCCAACCTTTTCTTACTTCTTCATTCGAAAGCGCCGTGTTATCCTGAGCGTAGCCAAAATCCAATCATTCAACGCTTAGCCACGCCACCTGTAGGCGGGGTCGCCTTTTTGTTAGCACCTCAAATTTATTTGGGGGGTCATACTTCGAATTTTTGATTTTTTCATTGTATTTTTTCCCTTTTCCACTTTTCCCTTTTCACTTCTCGTCGTCATCCCGACCGAGTGAAGCGAGCGGAGGGATCTTTCAAAATAATATCCCGACGTAGTCGGGATTCCAAAATTTTGATTTTTGCATTTTAATTTTTGATTTCTCTTTCCCTTATCGCCTTCCCCGCTTCTCATCCCGGAGCCTTTGTTCATTGATTCGATACCTTTCAATGATACGCTCCGCCACTTCCTCAGGCTCTCGCCCCTCCGCGCTCACATAACCGTCGATTGAAAACGTACCCGCAATTTCCGTATCATCAAATCGCACAAACATTATCTCCCAAGCCTTCTTTTTCTTGATCAGGTCCCTTATCGCGCGCCACTCCAGTCCGCACCATTCTTTCTTCTCATATTCAGCGCAGAGGAAAACGACAATCAGTTCCGAATCGTCGTGATATATCCCCTGCAGATATGTATCAAGGTCCGGCCGGGCCAATTCAGCCTCGAAATTCTTATCGTAAAACACCTGTTTCTGACCGAATTCTTCAACAAGACTCTCTGCCACTTTCCCGACATACTTCCTCCGCTCACCGGGAAAAGATAGCGCTATCCGAAATCGCTTCCCTGCGCCTGCCGCCTCACTCCGAATCATCACATCATCGATCAGCCCCCGCACATCAACCATTTCATCCGGCTTCTTCTGACATTGTATCTTGTAGTACCCCTTGCTCAAAAAGTCCCGAAGCGTCTGGTACGCATAGAAGTACGGCTCCTGGCTCCCCTTACAACCCTCGCAATTGCATGGGATCAACTTACTATACTTCAACCGCTTGTACGTATCGTGGATCTTGTCAAGCTCGTATGTGACTATCGTCATAAACTCCTTCCGGTGCTTGCCCGCCACCCGAATCCTTATCTCCCGCTTCCCGTAATTCTCTATAACCTCCGCCATCGTCTCGTCCTTCTCTAAAATAACCCCTTCTCGCCACACCCAATCCTGATGTGCAATAAATGGATGCATTCCAACAATAAACTGCGTAACAATCCCCTTCGGCATAAACTCATACGTATAACGGAGAATAAGATTGTCCTCTTCGTCCCAATCATACCCCGGCTGATTCTTAGTTAGTAGCTCCGGCGCGATATACTCCCCTATCCCTTTTATCTCATAGCATAGCTTGAAATTAATCATCAATCGCAGCAATTCCGCATGCATATCCGCAAACCGCGGCTCGGACCAGATTTTTTCAACGTCCGCCTGTCTGAATCGCCCCTTGTTCTTTATCATTTCTTCGTCATCCAGCACTTTATAGACGGCAGATGTTCCCCATTCTGGCTTAAGTATCACCGTCTTCTTCAGCAGCGTATCATCCTGAAAATGCAGGCATACCCCCAAATCATGCAAATACCCGCTCAATTGCAACTTGTCTTTCTCCTCTGTGAATCCGTTTTTCTCGCATATATCAAAATATTCATCCACACCTATGTAATTCCGTTTATCTTTCTCCAGCGCCTCCCGCACCTTAACCCACGTCTTCGGCAATTCCGTCCCCACATGCGGTAGCTTGCTCATATGGTGCCTGATCTCTTTCTTGATTTCTCCCAATCCCCTATTGGTCGCTAAGTTCGTTGCCAAAATATCCTTAATATTGCTGAATTGTCCCCGCAGCGCGCTCTCATTTATCTCCCTGTGCCTGTCCTGCTTTTCGTTCTTTACTATCAAAACCGGGCTGTTATCACTCAATAGCTCTACCACGTTAAGCCAGTAGTTAAAATCCGTGTCCTCCTTCCGGTCGTCGGCAACCAGCACATAAAGTGCCCTCTTGGTCAGAAAAAATTGATGTGTCGCATGATAAATTTCTTGCCCCCCAAAATCCCACATATTCACTCTAAAATCCTGACTGCCCTCCATTGGAAAATGCCATTCAATAACATCAATCCCTGGTGTCGATTCCTCATCCTTCCGAAGCTCATAATTCTCATCCTCGATCTTTTTCCCTAACGATGTCTTCCCCGCCCCGGCCTCTCCTATAATCAACAGCTTCCCTTCATAAATATAATCCTTACCCGCTTTCTCCAACTGTCGGAAATAATCACTCACCGCCTCCCTGCCCCGCTTCACAACCTCTATCGGTGGCTTCTCTAATGGATTATCTATCAAAAAAATTCCAGATTTATCAGCGTAAGGTTCTTCCAACCTTATTTCAATCTCTAAATCAACTATTTCTCTCGGTAATTCTGATATTCGGTTCCTGCATAAATTCAACCACCTTAACTTCGTTAAACCCATAAGCGCAGATATATCACTAAATTGATTTTCAGAAAAATCTAGCCCTTGCAGATTAACGAGTCTTCCGATCTCCACCGGTATTTCGGCTAATTGATTTCTCTGCATATATATCCCTCTCACACTATTCAACTGCCCAATTTCTATAGGTAGTTCAGATAATTGATTTCCAAAGATAGATAGCATCTGCAGGTTTGTAATACCTCCAATTTCCATCGGCAGTTCGTCTAATTGATTGTTGTAAAGTTTCATCACCTTCAGGTTTGTAAGCTTTCCAATTTCCCTTGGTAGTGCAGATAATTTATTTTGGCCCAGATTGAGATTTCGCAGGTTTGTAAGCTTTCCGATTTCCTTTGGCAGTGCAGATAATTTATTTTGGCCCAGATTGAGATTTCGCAGGTTTATAAGCTTTCCGATTTCCTTTGGCAGTGCAGATAATTTATTTTGGCTCAGATTGAGATTTCGCAGGTTTGTTAACTCTCCTATTTCCCTCGGCAGTTTGGTTAATTGATTATTGTTAATATAAAGATCCTGTAGCTTTGTAAGCCCTCCGATTTCCACCGGCAGTTCGTCTAATTTATTGAAACTCAGATCCAGTCTTTGCAGGTTTGTAAGTCTTACGATTTCGGTCGGTAGCTTCTTTATCCCAATGCCCGACAAACTAAGCTTCATCCAGTTCCCATTCACAGCCTTTTGAATTATAAATACTTCTTTCTCCATCATATTAAGCCCCCTTTCCCTGCATGTCGTAGCCCGCCTCTTCAATTCTTAGGCAGGGGGCAGGGATCCAATTAATTCGCCAATTCTCTAATCTGCTTTCCATTAAACGCTGCCCGATGTACGCTCTAAGCGGTCTTTACTAGACCCCAAAATACCCAAATCCCTCAAATCCGTCAATCCCAAAAGTACCGCCGAAGGCCTCAACCAGCTAAATACTGAATACTATATACTAATGACTAATTTGCCGCATTTCTACCTTCGGTTCGCACTCTCTCTATTCACTCCGGCATTTACATGCCTACGTGATTCCGTCCGATGCGAATCGCGGCCTACGGTAGAAATGCTCCATTTCTCTCCCCGCGATAAGATTTCGAGCGACGGGGCACGAGCGACGAGCGACGAATTCGCACTTTTTTGACAATTTTTGTGCCTTTATATGGCAAAAAATTTTCACAAAAAAGTTCGAATTATATTGAACATCCCACCTATGTTTGCTATAATAAGAACGACAATTGAGAATTTGGAATGTAAAATTGGGGGATTTGAAGTAAAGATTCAGCACCTAATTACCAATAACCATTAACCAATAACCAGTTACCAATAACCATTAACAAATTTGCTAAAAAAGGCAAATTTCCTGAACATTTTGGTGTATAAATGACAAATAAAGCGCCCTTTTGTGCCTTTTTGTGGCTATCAATAACCGTTTTTATCCGGCACATACGATTCTTGCCTGCTTATCAAGTAAGTTTTTGGTCCTTGCTTACTTATAAAGTAAGTCTCTGGTCCTTGCCTACTTATCAAGTAGGTCAGTGTAATCCGCGATTAATAAACGACTTACATATCTACAAATGTAGAGATAAAATTACAGATGTCGTGAGCGCACTACAAATACAACTTTTTATGCAAAACGAACCCAATTTCAGAAAAAGTCAAGTCAACGTAACCGATTTACTGACAAGGGAATACGTTCAAATGGACACTTGGTCAATTAGGAAAAACGAACCCAAAACGAACCCAATCGAACCCAAAACGAACCCAATTTTAGCCGATAAAACGCCAGAACGAACCCAATTCAAACCCAAACAAACCCAATATGGCCGTAACTTATTTGTTAACAGGGGATATGGACTTTTCTGCAATAGGGGATTTTGCCTTTACACAGCTACAGGAGCAAGGTTTAGCAGGCTCATTTGGCGTTGCAGCAAGGCCAGTGTCTGTTCGAGCCGGGCGAATCGGGCAACCAATCTGGCTTCTCGTAGAGTTAGTCGGTATTCTTCTTTTTCAATTTTTTCATCGAGACCCTTTATTACATCTTCCGCATGTTCCTGGTCGATTCTTATTGTCCCGCTCGACGCCTTTAACATTCTATCCAGTGCATCTTTAATAGCGCCGGCAAACCCCTGTTTCACGCGGACCGTTGCATATATAGTGCTGCTGGGTGTCCCTGTCGTGGGTACCGTGACCTGGAGGCTGCTTTCCGGGTATATCGGGTTACCGTTTTCGCTGAAGGTGCTGTCGCCGGTAATTACGTTGCCGCCAATGGTCGCCTCGCGATACTGTGAATCGTCTTCAGTAGCGAGTTTTATCCAGGCCCTGTCGATATCTCCAGCTGCATCGTATTCGACCTTGACCATGTAATTGCCTGCCGTCGTATAGCTGCTGTGGGCCCCGTAAAACTCAATATCGTTGCTGTCGGAACTGCCGGTCTTATCAGCTCCGATCAAGGCAAGAACACCCATATAGTCTTTGGCTATGGCTTCATCGAATACATTTCCTTTGAAACTCAATACACCGTTCCTATCAAGCTCAAAACCTATATGTGCCGGCATCAGAAAGCTGTCGATATCGGTGACAAATCCGCTGGTGGGAGCAATAACAGGCATACGAATCTCTGACCTTATTGTTGAAACAACATAATCACCCATTAAAACACCGGCCGTATTTGTTTCTTCATTGTAGCCGGTCCTTTCCTTGATATAAGTAACAACGGCATTGTAGGCGGTAACCATAGCGGTTAGCTTGGTTTTTACTGATTGGATGTCCCTTGTCAGAGTTATTTCCTCTCCACCGGCATCGGTTGTATCATGCAGGTGTAATGTTACGCCGCTGATTACATCATCCACGGTGTTGGAACTTCTACTGATATAGCCATCCTGTCCTTTTGTCTGCTCCGTAAAAACCCAATTCGCAGGGTCCAGAGGATTGATGTCGCTCGCATCAATAACAAGCATATTGACGTCGCCTAAGGCATCGGAGAACGTAAACGTCATGGTACCATTATTCACTGTCAATTCATCACCACCAACTGTTATATCACCGGCAGATATGTTCGATAGTGCCTCCAGCGCTGCTTGTACCTCAGCTACTGTGGCATTATGGGCGATGGCCGCAGTTGTTTGCCCATCATAAGTCAGTGTCCACGTGCCGGAATTTGCCTTGCTGTCAAAGTCCAGATGCTGCACCTCGGCAACGGGAGCGGTCGAAGGGAAGCCGTCCACCTTAATCTTGGAATCCTGAGCAGCCTGACTCAGGGTGAAATCACTCGGCGCAAAGTTTGCGAGGTCTGCGGTGGTACTGCCCCCTTCCGTCGAAACTGACATGGTAGGTAGTGTCAGCGTTGTATCACCTGAGCCCTGGTCATAAGTTAGGGTAATTGAAAGATTGCTCGTACCGGAGGTATTGTCAGTTAAAATGATTTCGCCGTTTTCAAGAGTTGCCCTGGCAATCCCATCAAAGGCATCATTAATCTCTGAAATAAGGTGGCCTACGGTTGTATTTTCAGTAATGTTTAGATTTACCTGGGTAATGGCGCCGCCGCCATGGTCTGTACCGGTTATTTGAATCTGTTCGTCTCCCTGCAGACCGTTGTTGGCAGTGAATTGGCCAAGTTCTGTAATTTTAGTACTCAGCGTCGCATCCCCGCTGCCGGTCGTAAAGGCCGAATCTGCCTCCCAGACTTCTGTACTGCTTGCATTTACGAAGATTCTATAATCCGTGCCGGCGTCATTTCCGTTCAGTACCAGATGATAGGCGTTGTTGTAGTGCAGCAGACTTGCCGTAACGCCGGGATTGTTCGGGTCGTTATTTATTAAACCAACCAATTCTTCCAGTGTTGTAGTGGCAGTTGTTGTTATGCTCGTTTCCTTGTGGTTATATGAGTATATAAACGTACCCTCTCCGACATAATCCTCGATGTACTCAAGGCCGTCTGTCTGAACCCAGCGCTCGGCGTTGGCCAACCGGTTGATTACAACGGTGTGGTTGCCTTCAAAGGTGTTATAGGACGCTTCCGCGGTCACCTTGCCGGTATCGCTGGAGGAAGTTGAAAAAGCGCGTAGTGCATCGGCGTCGGAAAGTGCGCTAAGAGTGGTTCTTAAAGTGCTTAGCGAAGTTTCCAGGCTGCCCAGAGCGTTTTTTCTCTCTTCCCACAGGGTTTTACGTTCCTGGTATATATTGATAGTACGACGCTCGAGCGCCATTAGTTGAGCTATAAGGGTGCTTGTGTCAATACCGGTAAACAGGCCTGGAAGACCTAAATTTGCCATGATTGTCTGCCTTTTTGGTAATTACGGCTTTGTAAATAATAAATAGTGACTGTACTATTCCAAACTCTATTGTCGCTTAAAATACACGTTCCCTTAACTATTTTTCTGCCGAGTCCTTTATTAAGAGAAGAATACCGGCCATCAAATATGACTACGGTAAGTCTGTATGGTTTTTTTGCCTTTGCGAACCCGGCTCAGCTCCTTGCTGACTTCCGCTTTCTGATCTGTAATGGCCAGGCATAGTTTTTCGTATAATTTCTGTAATTTCTCTCTCCGGCCTTTATCAAATACAGGGTCAGCCGGACCAAGAATTCCTGTCTGTACAATTTTTTCACTGAGAGAGCCGGCTTGTTTGCTTAATGCCTCGAGGTCTCTGATGTTACCTCGTCTGGCCATCTCTACCTGCTTTTCCAACATGGTCTGTAGTTCATCCAACAAATTTGTTGTGTTATCGCCAATTTCCTCACTACTGTTATTACTCATCCGATTTTAATTCCTTTTTGTTGTGCTTTGGCCAAACCGTGTTCAACTTCTTCCAGCAGGTTAGCCGCATCTTTGTTGTCCGGGTCTAAGGTTAATATCTCAGAAAGTATTTTTTGGGACTGCTCAAGTTTGTTGTCTTTCATGTATAATGCCGCCAGAGGGAACATAACGGAGGTATCACCCGGGTGCATCTTCAAATATAGCTGGAGGTAGTGAATGACCCTGGCGAATGAACCCATCTGACAGGATGTTTGAAACAAACCCAGAAGGGCAATAAGGTTGTCGACGTCCAATTCCAGGCATTTAAGATACATCTCAAAGGCCTTCTTGTAATCACCTCTTTGCTGGGCGACCATGGCCAAACCGGACCAGGCCTTGGAACAATTGGCATCCAGTCTGCAAGCCACCCTAAAGGCTATTTCAGCATCTTCAAGAAGATTCTTTTGCAGGGCAACTACGCCCAGACCGACATAGGGGCCCGGTTCATCAGGCTCCAAACCGGCCGCCTTCTCATAGCATTTGTGTGCCTCCCCGTAGTTGCCAACAGATGTGTAACAGTCACCAAGTTCCTGTATAGTTCCGTATTCCTCGGTCGAAGCCTGCTGCCGGTCAGTATCGTTTTCAGTTGTGTCCATACAAATGCTTTTCCTTAAGATAAGTTTGTATGAATATCAAAAATATATTTCATTCAAAGAATCATCCCTTGTTTTAATCGTTGATCTCATCAGCTATTCGAGGAAATCCAAAAGCGACATAGACATCAGTCTTGCAGCCACCGATAACGACATTTCGTACAGAACCTCGCGGCGAGAGATATCTATAGCAACCTGGGCGATGTCGGCTTCCTGCAAGCGTGTTGTTTCATCCTCAGCGTCGTATTTCAGGTTCTTTAGACTATCTTCAAGATTGCCCAGAAATCCGATTTTTGTCCCTATCGAAACCTGATTCTGAACTAAAAGATTGTTTATCTCATCCAGCGAACCAAATGAATTCCTCAACAGCTCCAGTAATTCAGTTTCTGGAAATCCATTTTCATTTTCCAGCAGATTCCGAATAGTAATAAGCGTGTTGAATATATCGTGAGTCCCGGGTACGGCTACCAATGTGGCACCGGTACTGCTTATGTTCGTAGTGTCAACATAAAGGACCTCTCCGGTCACTGAATGAGTTACAGCGAGGTTGGTGTCCGTACCGTCAGTATTGAAGGTAGTCAGGCCGCCATCAATGGAGATGTCATAATTGCCTGCCGAGCCGGTTACTGTCAACCATGTATAACCGCTGACACTCGATGTCCCCGTACCGGCTGCAGCACCGGTATCACTCTGGAACACAGGATCACCGCGTCTGTCAGAGCTGAAAACGTTATCACCCACACAAAAAGCATCCACCTGTATTCCGGGGGCCAGCTCTATATTTCGCCCATCGAAGCTCCCCTGGTAAGTTACCCCTGTGATTTTTCCATCTGTACGTTCCGCCACATAGGGTGCAGAGGTCGTGTTACTTCCCCCAAACAGATATTGATCCAGACGTTCGGTATTAGCCAATAAAACGACTTGTTCCAGTGCATCATTGATGCCTTGTGCAAGTATTCGCCTTCCGTCCTCATTATATATGCCGTTGATAATTTGCGTAAGTCTTGTTTTCGTCTCCACAACATTTGATATTATATTGTCAATAATGGAGGACGAATGCTCCAGCCTGCTGACAACCTCCGAAAGATTGTCCAGGTAATTACCGAGGTATCTTTCCTCGGAATTGAGCCCTAAAATCCTAAACGAAGTGGAAGGGTCATCAGAAACACGATTGATTCGGGCACCGGAAGAGGCTTGTTCCTGCAGGCGGGCCAATGCATCGGTATGCAAACCCATCGCGAAGCTGACATTATTGTATATATTGCCCAGTGTTCCGCCCATTCAACACTCCAAAAATCCGGCCTTTTATATTATTTCCATAAGACTTGATATCGATGACTGAACCATATTCAGATATTTGGCCATTGCCTGAAACATTTGTTCGTAAACCAGCATTTGAGCAGCTTCGTCGTTGATGTTGACGCCACTTATCTCAGTTTGTTGATTGGCAAGGTTCTGGATTATAACCTCGATGTTGTCTTCTCGCATTTCCGTAAGGAAGAGCTGTTGGCCAATGTCTGTAACCAGCCTTCGATAAAATTCTACCGGTGTCATATTGTTCAGGCCGCTTATGGCCTCGTCCTTCAATCCTGCCATCCGGGTAACATTGGTGTTGTCGGTCATGTCCGCACCAAGAAACGTAGCTATCCGTCCGGGTGTATCAGATATATCCGAGCAAACCGCCATATCTATAGCGCTGCTGCCGGAGAAAAAGGTGTTGATTCCAATCACCCCCAACAGTGACGAAGTATCACTATCGGCAAAGACATCGACATCGAAGCTGTCACCAGCTCCAAAATCGCCTGTGCCAAGAGATATTTTGATTCCATTGCCCAAATCAAGCAGATCTCCTGCGGCGTAACCACTACCGATATTGAGGGTGGCAATAACATCTCCTGCGCCACCGCCATCTCTCACTTCAAGCTGCAAAGTACCGTTGCCTACCGAACCGGCTCCTGAGACCGTAAACCTTAGAGTATCATTCATCGTGTCTGTATAAATACCGGATACGGATATATTTGGCGGCGATGTGCCTGTAAGAGTACCGGCCGTAGGCCCGGGTAAAGCACAGGTGAGGAAATCAAATTCATAGCCCGCATCGGCTGTGATGGTTAGCTGATTCGAAGAATTTACCGTAGCAGTTATATTAGCAACATTGCTTGTTATATAAGCGGCTATTTCGGTCAATGTATCAGATGAGGCATCCTGTAAGACCGGAACAGCGGTTCGCGTTACCACACCGCTGCCGGTATCAGTGACCCTTATGTACATATAGCCGGCGGATACGGAACTGAAATCAGATAAATCCCCGCTTGTATTCGTCCAGCCGGTCAGTTGGCTGAATGAGCCTTCCGAACCTACTCCCTGCATATGGTATTGATTTATCTGTTGTATTATTGTGGATGCTAAAGTGTCGAGGTCTCTGTGGATTCCAGAGATAATCTCGTTTTTCAGCGATAATATCCCGCCAAGCCGGCCGCTTTGCACATCTGTACTATAATTGTCCAGGCCGG